>Ga0207675_100001619_pt1 | contig 22569 bp, 17 predicted proteins | sample KBSSwiS42_FD_184305 | JGI IMG/M metagenome (GOLD analysis project Ga0207675, IMG submission 184305) | Switchgrass rhizosphere microbial communities from Kellogg Biological Station, Michigan, USA - KBS Switchgrass S4-2 (SPAdes) (version 2) | ecosystem: Host-associated > Plants > Roots >...
CTCGATGCGAGGTCAAGACCCAATCGTGGCCGCTACGAGGCTGTTCGAGTGCGCGCTTCAGCAAGCGCCGGGCAGCGTCATCGAGTCCGTTGAAGACTTCATCGAGCAGCAATACTTTCGCCGGCCCGGCGAATGCCCGTGCCACGAGCGTGCGGCGTCGCTGTCCGTAGGAGAGCCGGAGGATGCTGCGCTTACGCAAGCCGGTCAGCTGGAAGCGTCGTAGAATGCGTTCGATCTTCGCGCGTTGACGGGCCGTCGGCTGGGTCAGCGGCACATCTTCATCGAACAATCCCGTCGTCACGATCTGTTCGACGCTGAGATCCCAGTCGTACCGCACGTACTTATCCTGCCGCTCCGGGCCGATGTACGCGATCAATTCCTTGATGCCGCCCGGGGAATTCTGCTCTTCGCCACCGAGCCGATACGTCCGCTTCTCCTTGCCGGTCGGCGTCGGCCATTTATCTCCACGCAGCAGTTTCAACAGCATGGTCTTGCCCGACCCATTCGCCCCCACCACCGCCCACCGCTCGCCCGGCCGCACCGCAAAGCTCACATCGTCCAATACGACGTGATCGTCGAGGATCAACGAGCAATGCGATAGTTCGATCAGCGGCTCTGAATGCGAGGAGTGAGGCACGGCGGGATATCGGTTGAGTACGAGGTCCAACAGTTTACCAGCCCTTTCCCTATTTAAATTCTTCTTTCTGCCCCGTGTTCTCCGTGTTCTCCGTGCGATATATCTTGAAGCCGCATCGTTGCCACCACTGACGCAGCGGCAACGACTCAACGTTCTCAAGATATATCGCACGGAGAACACGGAGAACACGGGGCAGAAATGGAAAGGAACAAGGGCGGACCGGCAGACTTGATTTCTCCGCGGGAAATCCTTTCAAACCCTGACCTAGGCAATCGCCGTCCACTGCGCATCCGCCTCCGGCGAGCTGCGCTGAACCCTGCCGTCGGCGGCTAATTTTTGCAGGTGGGCGAGCAAGGAACCCTTGGCTACGATGTGCAGTCGAGGGTCGACGTCGTCGTAGACGCGGATGACGAGTTCGTCGAGGGAGACGGAACCCGCGGCTTGCAGGCGTTCGAAGACTTTTGCTTCACGCTGCAAGCGGTGGGAGATGATGCGGGCGATTTCGGCTTGTGCGTCTTCGATGGTGAGGCCGTGGCCGGGCGCGATGCGCTTTGCGGGCTCGGTCTGCAGGCGGCGCAGCGATTGCAGGTAGTCGCTCATATTGCCGTCCGGCGGCGAGATGACCACGGTCGATCCCTGCATCAGGTGATCGCCGGTGAACAGCAAGCCGGTATCCGTGAGCAGATAGCAGAGATGATTCGAAGCGTGTCCCGGGGTGTGGAAGACGCGCAGCGGCGCGCCGTCGACAGCGATCACCTCGTTGTCTTCGAGCACCCGAGTCGGTTTGAAACTGTCGTCCTGCTTGCCGCCGCCTGCGATGCGTCCCAGCAAGCGGGCGCCGGTCTTCGCTGCAATACCGGTCGCTGCCGGCGAATGATCGAGATGCGTGTGAGTGACCAGCACCGCATCGATGCGACCGCCGGTTTCCTGCAGCAGCCGATCTACATGCGGCTCGGCGTCGGGACCCGGATCGATGATCGAGAAGCGCTGCGTGCCGAGAATATAGGTGTTCGTGCCCGGACCGGTCATGTAGCCGGCATTGTTCGCGACCAGCCGGCGCACGCCGGGAGCGATTTCATCGAGTTGGCCGGAATGGAGTGACACCGCCATGACGCTTCAGACCTCCAGCGCAATCCGCTCAGAATCCAAGAGGCGCCGCTTCGCCGTCGCAATCGGACTGGTTTTCCGGCGTTTCCGTCACCGTGACGCGCACCGACAGCGAGTGATGTCCGCCGCCGACGATGACGCCACGCAATGGAGAAACGTCGCCGAAATCGCGCCCCCAGGCGAGCGTGATGTGATCGGTGCCGGCTTTCACTCCATTGGTCGGATCGAAGTCCACCCAGCCGCCGCTCGGACAATATACCGCCACCCAGGCATGCGAAGCATCCGCTCCGACCCATGGCGTAACACCTGCAGCGGGTGTAGTTCGCAGGTAGCCGCTGACATAGCGGGCAGGGAATCCTCGGGCACGCATGCAGGCGATCATCAAGTGAGCATAGTCCTGACAAACGCCGCGCTTGGTCGTCAACACGTCGAGCAGCGGCGTGCCTATCGTGGTGGCGCCAGGCGCGTAAGTCATCTCCTCGTGCAGCTTGTGCATCAGGCTCTCGGCACATTCGAGCAGCGGCTTACCGGCTTCGAAGCAACTCTCGCCGTAGTCGTTGAAGCGCTGCTTGATACGCACGTACGGAGATTCGAAGCGAAAACGTGTCGCTTCGAGCAATGCCTCTCCAGGCGGACGCGCAGCGTAGTTGAATCGAGAACGAGCGCGCTCCCAGGGCTCACTGTCATCGTCGCATGCAGGGCGCTCCTGGATCTCTACGGTCATCTCCGCGGAGACATCGAGCTGGCGATGCGGCCGATCGAACTCCAGCCGCGTGACCGTGTTGCCGAACGCATCGACATCCGCGTTGCGATAGGCTGGTGCCGGATCGATGCTCACTTCATGAGCGACGCAGCTCTGGTACACCGATTCACGCGGCGTCAGGTGCAGCAACTGGTGCGAATGCACGACGTCGCCGCTGTAGGCATAGCTGGTTTCGTGTCTGACGCGGTAACGCATGTCGCTATACCGTCGTCACTTGCAGCGTACGTTCCGTGTGCGAGAAGTGCCGCATCGAGAGCCGATCCGACAAGCCCGTGGCGGCATCCTCGAGCGTCTTCAATTTCACGGCGAACGCCTGCCTTGCCGCGACCGATGGATAGCCATCGCCTTCGAGCACGCCGAGATCCGAATCGGTCACCTCCTCCATGGCGCGGGCGCAATCGTCCTCTTGAATGCCATGAACGCCCAACTGCGCGATCAGCAGTTCGATCTGCCGGGTCTGGAAAGCCAGCGACCGAGGATTCTGCGACTCGCGTAACAACAGATGCAGCACCGGCGTCAGGCGCGCCTGTTCGATATAGCGAGTGCGATAGGTCACGGTGCTGCCGCAGATATCGAGCCACCATTCCAGTTCGGCGCGGCTCGGGATGGTCACGACATTGAGCCGCCGGCCGATCAAAGTAGACAGGAACTGTACGCGTTCGAGCCGGCGGCCCAGCATCAGCAGGCGCCAACCATCGTCCTGCGTCATGTCGTCGAGCGAGAAGCCGGACAGCGCCGACAAGGCCATTACCAATCGATCCAGCGTTTCGCTCGCATCGCTGCGGCTCGCTGCAGCATCGTGATACTGGCGTTGCAGGACGCCGATCGCACGCCAGTGCTCCGCCGACAAGCGGCTGCGAGCCTGGGTAGCAGACCATTCCAGGCGGCGCAGGTCGGAGCCGAGGCCGCCGACCAGTGCCGTATCGAACAGGCTCGCCGACAACGATCCACCCGGCGTCACCACTCCGAATTGAGCGCACGACACCATGCCTTGCTTCAACGCTTCCGAACGCAGGTCGAGAGCGAGCGTGGCACGCATCAGCCGCGCTTTAGATTCGCAGCGCTCGGCGTAGCGGCCCATCCAATATAGATTTTCCACCAGCCGCGACGGCAGCTCTTCGCCCCTCGCCCGCCGACGGGGCGTGATGCGCGAATCGGTTTCGGGCTCGACATCGTCCGTCGACAGCACCCAGACATCTTTGCTGCCGCCGCCGCGCTGATTCGACACGACTTCCGCAGCCTTGTCCGACGCGATGCGGGCGAGGCCGCCTGGAAGCACCTGGTAGCCGTGCTCGGTTGCGATTGCATAGACACGAATGCCCAACGCACGCGGCGCGAGCTGTGCACCTCGCCAGACCGGCGATTGCGACAAGGACAAGCGTTCCTGCGCTACGTACGCATAGGAGCGTCCACGCAACCGGTCGATCACCTTGAGGCGCTCGGCGCGATCCAGTTCGTTGCCGAACACCGGCTCGAAATTCTGATTCGGGAAGGCCGGCTTGATGACCAGCCGCTCGAAGTTGTCTATCACGTGCTCGAGCGCCGGGCGTTCGCCGCACCACCACGTCGCCACCGACGGCAGCTCCAACGTTTCGCCGAGCAACCACTCGGCGATGGGCGGCATGAAGCCCAGCCAGCAAGCCGATTCGAGCACGCCGCTGCCGAGTCCGTTCGCCAGCACGACGCGGCCGGCACGCACTACCTGCAACAGGCCGGGTACGCCGAGCGCCGAATCGGCCCGCAATTCGGCCGGATCGCAGAAGTCGTCGTCGAGACGACGCAGGATGGCGTGCACGCGCCGCAATCCCGTAATCGTCTTGAGATACAACGTCTGTCCGCGCACGGTGAGATCGGCGCCTTCTACCAGGACGAGGCCGAGCTGGCGTGCGAGGAACGCATGCTCGAAATAGGTTTCGTTGAATGGCCCGGGCGTCAGCACGACGGCGAGCGGCGTTTCATCGTCGTCGACCGCGCTCAGCAGATGCTCACGCAGTGCGACGAAAAAGCCCGTGAGCGGACGGACCCGCATCTCATCCAGCAGTTGCGGGAACACTCGCGAGACGATACGGCGATTCTCGAGCGCATAGCCCGGACCGGACGGTGTTTGCGTGCGATCGCCCAGCACCCACCATTTGCCATCGGGAGCACGGGCCAGGTCGACTGCGTAGACATGCAGCCAACGCGAATCCTTCGGCATCACGCCGCGGCACGGCCACAGGAAATTCGGATGGCCGAATGCGATCTCCGGCGGCACGATGCCTTCGGCGATGAGCCGCTGCGGCCCGTAGAGATCGCCGAGCAACGCATCCAGCACCCGCGCCCGCTGTGCAACGCCGGATGCGATCGCCTGCCATTCATCGGCGGGAACGATCACGGGCAACGTGTCCAGCTGCCACGGCCGATCGCGGCCTTGCGGATCCGCGTACACGTTGTACGTGACGCCGTTTTCGATGATCAGCCGGCGGGCCAGTTCGATCCCCCGCCGCGCCGCGTCCGCCCCCGCCGTTTCCAGCCGTGAAATCAGCGGCTGCCAATGCGGCCGGATGGCTCCATTGGACGAGAGCAGCTCGTCGTAACGGCCGGCACTGCGTGAATAAGGGGCGGTAACGCTGGGTTGCACGGAACGACTATCAAACTATTTGCGGCGCAGATCGAGTGTGAACGGGAATTCCTGGCTGACGACGGGCTCGCGCGCCGCCACTTTGCCCGGTGTATGACCCATCCGGAAGAAGCGCCCCAGCCGCCGGCTCTCGGCTTCGAGCGCGTTCACCGGAAACACCGCGTGGCTGACGCCGCCCGGATGGACGACATGATACTGGCATCCGCCCCGCGAGCGGTTCATCCAGGTGTCGACCAGGTCGAACGTCAGCGGCGAATCGATACCGATCGTGGGATGCAGCGCCGATGACGGTTGCCATGCACGATAGCGCACGCCCGCGACGAACTCGCCAGCAGTGCCCGTGGGCCGCAGGGGAACCGGGTAGCCATTGCAGGTCACGACGTAGCGATCCGGCGCGAGACCGGTGGCTTTCAGCTGCAAGCGTTCTACCGACGAGTCGACATACCGCACGGTGCCGCCGGGAGATCCTTCCTCGCCCATCACGTGCCACGGCTCGAGCGCCTGGCGCAGTTCGACCTCGACGCCTGCCGTCGAGAAATCGCCATGCCGCGGGAAACGGAATTCGAAGTGCGGCGCGAACCATTGCGGATCCATCGGGAAGCCGGCTTCGGTCACCTCCTGCAATACGTCGCGGAAGTCCTGTTCGACGAAGTACGGCAGCATGAAGCGGTCGTGCAGCTCCGTTCCCCAACGCGCCAGTTTTGGCGGCGCGTACGGCGTACGCCAGAATTTTGCGATCAGCGTCCGCAACAGCAGCTGCTGCGTCAGGCTCATGCGTGCATGCGGCGGCATTTCGAAGGCACGCAGTTCGAGCAGGCCGTGGCGGCCATTGGGGCCATCGGGCGAATACAGCTTGTCGATGCAGAACTCCGAGCGATGCGTGTTGCCGCTCACATCGATGAGCAGGTTGCGCAGCAGCCGATCGATCAGCCAGGGCGGGCAATAGCCGCCCGGTTGCGGTACTTGGCGGAACGCCATTTCGAGTTCGTAGAGCGAGTCGTTGCGGGCTTCGTCGACCCGCGGCGCCTGGCTGGTCGGGCCGATGAACAGGCCCGAGAACAGGTACGACAGCGACGGGTGATTGTGCCAATACGAAATCAGGCTGCGCAGCAGGTCGGGACGGCGCAGGAACGGCGAGTCGTTGACGTTCGCGCCGCCCATCACGAAATGATTGCCGCCGCCGGTGCCAGTGTGGCGGCCGTCGATCATGAACTTTTCGGCCCTGAGCCGCGTGGTGTGCGCAGTTTCGTACAGGTGCGTGATGCGATCGACCAGGTCGGGCCAGCTCGCCGAGGGATGAATATTGACTTCGATCACGCCGGGATCGGGCGTGATGCGGAACGAATTCAGGCGCGGATCGCTCGGCGGTTCGTAGCCTTCCAGCACGACGGGGCACGACTGCGCCGATGCCACGACTTCGATCGCGCTGACCAGTTCGAGATAGTCTTCGAGGGTCTCGGTCGGCGGCATGAAGATATACAACACACCGTCGCGGGACTGGGCACACATGGCACTGCGGGTGATCCAGCCGGCCGATTGTCCGGGCGTGGGTGCATGCGCCAGCGACGCTTCGTCCTCCTGGCCCAATCCATCATCGGCGCTCTTACGTGCACGCGCTGCCTCTCGCATCGCTGCCGACTCATCGCCGCCGCCCAATTGCCTGCGAATCTCCGCATAGGGCGCGAGCGCCGGACGCGGCACGCTCGGATCGACGGGATAGGTGTACGGATAGTCGCCCTTGGTAACCCAGGGCTGCGAATCGAGCGGCAGGCGATAGCCCATGGCCGAATCGCCGGGGACGAGGTAACAGCGTTCGGCTCGCAGGAACCACGGCCCGGTGCTCCAGCCGCTGGAGGGATCGCGTTTGACAGGCAGCACATGGCCGACGGCGGCATCCAAGCCTTCGCTGAAGATCCGAGCGAGACGCGCGCGTTCGATGGGATCGTCGAGTTTCGAATCGAACGGATCGACGTTCACCGGAAGCCGCCGTTCGCGCCACAGGTGATAGAACACATCCTCGTATGCCGGGAAAATGAACCGCGACGACACGCTCAGCTGCCGCGCCACGCCGGCCAGGAAATTCTGGGCGGTGGCTTCATCGGCGCCGTAGTCCTGCTTTTCATCGGCGAGCAGTTCGTTGGCGGTCCAGATCGGCTGCCCGTCGCGGCGCCAGTAGCAGTTGAGCGACCAGCGCGGCAACTGTTCGCCGGGATACCACTTGCCCTGGCCGAAATGCGCCAGTCCCTGCGCTGCATACTTGCTCTTGAGCTTACGGAACAGCTCGGCGGCGAGGGCGCGCTTCGTCGGTCCCAGCGCATCGACATTCCATTCGGCGCCATCCGGATCGTCCACGGACACGAAGGTGGGCTCGCCGCCCATGGTCAACCGCACATCCTGTTCCGCCAGGTCCGCATCGACGACGGCGCCGAGTTCGGCGATAGCGGCCCATTGTTCGTCGGTATACGGCAGCGTGACTCGCGGCGCTTCCCACATGCGCTCCACTTTCATCGTGTGCGTGAACTCGACCTCGCTCTTGTCGACGGCGCCGCTGATCGGCGCGGCCGAAGAAGGTTCCGGAGTACAGGCGAGGGGAATGTGTCCTTCGCCCGCGAGCAATCCGGAAGTCGGATCGAAGCCGATCCAGCCTGCGCCCGGCAGATAGACTTCGCACCAGGCATGCAGGTCGGTGAAGTCGTGAGTCGGGCCGCTCGGACCGTCCAGCGACTTCACGTCGGCGACCAGCTGGATCAGGTAACCGGACACGAAGCGTGCCGCCAGTCCCCGATGACGCAGCAACTGCACCAGCAGCCAGGCGGAATCGCGACAGGAACCGGCCGCACTCTGCAGCGTATGTTCGGGCGTCTGGACGCCCGGCTCCATGCGGATGAGATACTTGATGTCCTGCGACAGACGCTGGTTCAATCCGACCAGGAAATCGATGGTGGCGACTTTCGGCCCCTCGGTCTTCCCCGGCTTGTCGATCTTATGGAGGTACTCATTGAACAGCGGGGTGCCTTCGTGTGCATTCAGGTACGGAGCCAGTTCGCGGAGTTCTTCGGCCTGGTACTTGAACGGGAACTCGCGGGCGTAGTCTTCGAGGAAGAAATCGAACGGGTTCATCACCGCCATTTCGGCGACCAGATCGACTTCTATGCGAAACTCGGTCGTCGGCTCGGCGAACACCAGCCGTGCCAGGTAATTGGATTGCGGGTCCTGCTGCCAGTTGATGAAATGCTTCTCCGGCACGACGCGCATCGAGTAGGACAGAATGCGGGTACGGCAATGCGGAGCCGGCCTCAGGCGGACGACCTGCGGGCCCAAGCTGACGCGGCGATCGTAGCGATAATGAGAAACGTGGTTGAGAGCTACGTGTATGGACAAACAACACCCCGGCTGACAATAAAAAACCTTGTTCCATCCCGACTTCCAGCTCTGAATGCAAGACTCACTCCAGCATCCGCCGCAATGGCACAGCGTTCGGGTCATCGACCTGGCAGGCCTGCCCGCACTCTCCCCGCACCAGGCCAGTGCGGCAGCCTTCCCCTCCGCACCACTCGCAACAAGAGAGTCCCTGGGCTGCGCCCCAGCTATCTCGGGCCCACCGGTCGCGATCCGGGCGCCTGGCGTCGGCCCCGGCCGGCTGGCGATTCTCGCTGAATTCACCTGATCGATGTTTGCCGATCTGAGCACCACCGCCGTTTTTATTCTCCTAGCGGTCGCCGCGACTGTAGTGGCGACGCTGGTCGCTATCCTTTACTGGCGTCTGCGGGCTGCGGAAGCCGCAGCGGAACAGCAGGCGTCGAGGGTCAGGCCGAGTGCACGCCCGTCCGAGGAACTCACCGACGGCGAAAGCCCGATCGACCCCCCAATCGACTATTCCACCGAAGCCACGGCAGCTGCCATCGAACAGGCCTACCGCCTCGCCTTCAGCGCCGGCCGCCTCGACTATCAAATCAGCGGTGCACATGCGCTGGTACTGCAGGAGGTCGGCGAGAACGTTGCTTCGTCAATCCATGAGAAGGACTACTTTCCACGCCGACCCATGCTGCTGCCTCGCCTGATGCAAGCCATCAACGATACCGAGCACACGCGCCAGCACCTGGTGAACCTGATTCTCGAAGATCCCACCGTGGCCGGCGCAGTGCTGCAACGAGCCAACAGTGCATTCTATCGAGTGTCGCCGTCGCCGGTGGAAAGAGTGGATCGCGCCGTTGCCATGCTGGGATCGGCGGGGCTGCGTGGCCTGCTGGCGACCGCGATCATGCAGCCCGTCTTCCGCGTGCCCAAGGGATACTTCGAAGCGTTTGCGGACGTCACCTGGGAACATGCCAGGCGATCGTCCCAAGCAGCGGAGGCCTGTGCCCAGGCGGATCGGACCTCCGATCCGTTCGTCGCGCAGCTGCTGGGGCTGCTCGGTTCGCTCGCCGGCATCGTGCTGTTCCGCCTCACCATGGATAAATATCGCGAACAACCCACCCTGTTGCCGCGGGCGGAAGTGTTCATCACGGTCATGCAACGGCATCGCTCCGAACTCGCCGGCATGATCGTCCGGGGCTGGAAGCTGTCGGATATGTCGGTACTGGCTGCCGATGAACAGATTCGCAAACTACCGCCGCTGCAGATGAGTCCGCTGGGGCAGGCCATGTACTACGGCGAACTCTGCGGGGCGCTCGCCGTCTTGAATGTCCGGGGCGACTACGTCGCTGAAGAAGCCATACAGCTGCTGGTCCACCAGGGATTGGCGCCGGAGGCGGCCGCCGAGGCGTGGCGTGCGTCGGTAGCGGAATCCAAGGTGTAGCTGTTGGCTACATAGCGCTCTGCCGTTGGGGTGAGGTTGCGATCGACATTGTTGGCGCCGGTTGAGGAACTGTCGCCAGAATCGGATCGTTATCCTGTCAACTGATGCAACTGCAGGGGGAACGATGATCGCCAATCTCAGGAACCGGATGAAACGACAGGAAGGCAAGGCAGGCTGGATTCTGTTGTGGCTGCTCGGCGTGCCAATCCCGGTGTTGCTGGTATTATTCCTGCTGCGTGGCTGCACCTGAGGGAAAGGGGACAGATTTAAAAGGGGACAGATGTATTTTTTTGCAGCAAAAAATAAATCTGTCCCCTTTTAAATCGCCTGTTGAATCGCAGCTGCATCCATTCCACCCACAAGGCTGCATCCATGCTGGTCCGCTTCAAGTCATCGGCGACCGACTCCATCACCATGTTCGGCGAGAGCGCCACGGAACTGATCAAGCTCATGGGCGCCAGTGGCAAGGTTCCCGGCGCATTGAGTTCGGACGATGTGCCGGCAGCGTTGCAGCGCCTGGAAGCTGCTACTGAAAACATGCGGGCAGCTGCGAACGCAAAAACAGCCGCCCGACCCGCTGACAATGAAGATGCGGCTGCCGACGAGGAAGACGAGGACGACAAGCGCCCACCCGTCAGCCTCGCCACGCGGGCCATTCCCCTTCTGAGCGTGCTCAAACGGGCTGCCGCAGCGCATGCGGAAGTCATGTGGGAACCTGCCTGACTTAGCACCCGCACATCTTTCGGGGACGCGCCAATCCCGTTCCGGCGCCGCGACAGGCATAATCGCCACCCCCGGGTGCATTAACCCCCGGGTTCCCTCGGTTCAAGATGATCCGGGCACTGTTGCCCCGGCGGGATGATATGGGACGCATATTCGAAGTCAGAAAGCATGCGATGTTCGCGCGCTGGAATCGCATGGCGAAGCAATTCGCCCGCATCGGCAAGGACATCACCATCGCCGTCAGGAACGGCGGCGGCGATCCCAACAGCAATCCGGCCCTGCGGCGCGTCATCCAGAACTCACGCGCCGTGAACATGCCCAAGGACAAAGTCGAGGCGGCGATCCGCCGTGCTTCCGGCAAGGAAGCGGCGAACTACACGGAAATCCTCTACGAAGGCTACGCACCGCATGGCGTGGCCGTGCTGGTGGAAACAGCCACCGACAATCCGACGCGGACCGTGGGTAACGTGCGCCATATTTTCACCAAGTACGGCGGCAACCTGGGAGCGAGCAACAGCGTCAGCTTCCAGTTCAAGAAAATGGGCGTATTCCGCCTGAATCCCGAAGGCATCGACCAGGACGACCTGGAGCTGTACCTGATCGATCACGGCCTCGATGAAATGGGCGAGAGCACCGGCGAGAAAGGCGAGCCGCAGATCGTCATCCGCGGCGCCTTCGGCGACTTCGGCGTTCTGCAAAAGGCACTGGAAGACCGGAAGATCGTCCCGCTATCCGCGGAACACGAATACATCTGCATGACCCCGACGGAACTGCCGGAAGAACAGGCCACCGAAGTGCTGGAACTGATCGACAAGCTGGAACAGGACGAAGACGTGCAGAAGGTGTATCACACGCTGGTGTGAGGAAGAGCGGCTCGTCGCCTGGGTAAGAACTGGGCAGGAAGTAAGAGACGAAGTTTAAGAGAAGCAGTCTCTCCTACCCAGGCGATGAGCCGCTTCCACTCTACTGACACGAATCCCGGCAATCCCGCAATTCCTGCAGGCACATCGAGTCCGACTCCGTCGCTTTCTCCTCGCAATCCTGCTTGCGGGCCGCGACGTTGCCGGTGATAGAGACGCAGCTGTCGAAGCGGTTTCGCATGCGACTGAGGCAGGCACCCGAGTCGCGAGCGTATTCGCATCGCTGCCGACCGTAGAACGCGCACTCGGCCGCTGCTTTGTTCGATGTGATCGGCGAAATGTGGCTGCCGCTGGCATTGAAGCCGACGGCTCGCATGCACTCCTGCTTGCTACGTCGGCCGATACTGCGACACTCGCCCTGGTCGCGCTCACACTGCGCCACGCAGCGAGCGGTTTGCGATTCGGCGGCCTTGGATTGATCCACCATCGCGATACGCGTTGGCGGCGCTGTGTCGCCGGACGATATCTTCGACTTCGTGCTGCTCGATGATTTCTTTTCAGCCGGCGGCGAAGGCGCAGCGGCGGCCACGAGATCCGTACTCTCTTTCACCGGGCCGGTCATCGCATCGACGGGCGACGGTTCGGACTTCTTTTCCGCTTCGACAGGAGCTGCCGCCACCGCGGTTGACGTGTCCACGGGAGGCTCGGCCGGAGGACTACCCGATGGCGGTTCCGTCGATGAACCCGGTCCGACGCCGTTGGCTGTGCCTGAAGCACCAGCGGCCGAGCCCGCGGCGCCCGCCGCAGATCCACCATCCGATCCCTTGGCAGCAGTCACCGACGTTCCATTCGGCGACAGCAACGCCTTGAAGCCACCGAAATAGACAGCTCCCGCACCGGCCGCGACGAGCAGCGATCCAATCAGCACCACGGCGACCGCCGTCTTCGGCGCCTTGCTCGGCGGAGCCTGCATTTCGGCGAGCAGCTCGTCGAGCGAATTCCAACGATCTTCCGGCTTCGGTGCGATCGCTTTGGTCAATGCCTGCGCGTACCGCGCCGGAATATCGCTTCGCAGGCTCTGCAATGGTTTGACAGCGCCCATGGGCACGGAGCCCACCAGCAATTCATAGATCACGATGCCGAGCGAGTATTGGTCGGCGCGCCAATCGGCTTCCTTCGCGGTCAGGCGCTGTTCGGGCGCCATGTAGTACGCCGTGCCCAGTGTCATGCCCGTCTGCGTCAATTGCGAACTGGTGTACGCCCGCGCGATACCGAAATCCATCAGCTTGACGGTGCCGTCCTCGGCCAGCCAGATGTTCTCCGGCTTCAGGTCGCGATGCACGATATAGCGATGGGCGTAGCGCAACGCATCGATCAGCTGGCGTGCGATGTCGTTGACTTCGGCGAGGCTGAACGGCCGGTTGTCGCGATTGTAGGCTTCGATGCGCTGGCGCAGCGTGTGGCCACGCAGGCGTTCCATCGAGAAATAGTAATGATTGCCGCTGACGCCGACGTCGTGCACGCGCACGATGTTCGGATGCGACAGGCTCGTAGACATTTTCGCTTCGGCGAGAAAGCGTTCTTTCGCCGCGGCGCTGAAGACCAGGTCCTGGCGCAGCACCTTGATGGCGATGTCTTCGTCCTTGAGACGATCGCGCGCAGCGTAGACATTGCCCATGCCGCCCGAGCCCAGCATTTCGTGAATCTCGATGCGCCCCGACAGCACTGCGCCGGGTTCCATGCGAATCGACGTGTCGCCGTAGGTGGGAACGGTGCCGGCGGCGATCTCTTCCGCCGAGCGCATGACGGTCGCGCCCGCTTCGTTGTTGCGAAACTTCGTGTAGCGGCCGCTGGAGGTGACCAGTTCGAACGCTTCGACCAGCTCGGACAGCTTGGTCTGCGATTGAACGCGATCGGCTTCGGTCTGCGCGCTGACCAGCCGCTCCTGGACGGTAGCCAATCGCTCGCTATAAGCCTTCGTGACACCGCCCGGGTCTTCGTTACCGGTCAGTCCAAGATGCGCCAGCGCCGCCGTTCTGTCCATTTCCGCCTACCCGGTAATAAGAACCGCCCGGCAGTGAAAACCGGAAAGTGCGCAGATTGTAAGGAATTGTGCCTGGGGTAGCCATCTACCCTAAAGGCAGATGAGCGATATGTCTCATTCGCGGTCCGCGGGGACTGGTTCCGCGGGGACTGGCTCCGTAGGTGCCAGTCCCCCCGCTACAGGAGCATGTCCCCGGGCGCCTGGATCTTCGGAATCCACAATGTGGCCACCAGGCCGCCGCCGGACCGGTTCGCCAGCGAGATCCTGCCTCCGTGAGCTTCGACGACTTCCCGGCAGACGGTCAGCCCCAATCCCGCGCCGGCCGGCTTGGTCGAATAGAACGGCAGCAGTGCATTGCGTAACACTTCATCCGACATGCCGGAGCCGCGGTCCATGACCTGCAACTGCCAGCCGCCGCCCTGCTCCGTGACCTGCAATTCGATGCTGTCGCCGGGAGCCTCCGCTTCGCGTGCATTCTTCACGAGGTTGATGATGACCTGTTCCAGCTGCGTCGCGTCGAACACGCCCGACCGATGCGGCGGCTCGCCGACCAGTCGAAACGGCGCCGCCTCCTGCAGGGACTGCAGGAACGCCGCCCAATTCACCTCTTCCGGAGCCGGCTGCGGCAGCTTGGCGAATCGCGCATAGCCGTCGATGAATGTATGCAGGTGCCGGGCACGATCCTCGATCGTCCTGAAAATACGTTCTAGCTGCACCGCGTCCGGCCGTTCGATCAACTGGCGTCCCGAGTGCGCGAGCGAGGAGATCGGCGCGAGGGAGTTGTTCAGTTCATGTGCGATCACGCGGATCACCTTCTTCCAGGTCTCGATTTCCTGGCGCGACAGTTCGCGTGTCAGCTGCTTGAGCAGGAACAGGCGATGCGTCTGGCTGTTCAACAGGAAGCCGCGCTGGGAGAGATGATAGATCTCCGACTCCCCGTCGGATTCGACGGTGAACAGCGTATCGGCTTCGCTGGCCGCTGCCCGGCGCAAGGGTTCGGGTGCGGCTTCCAGCAATTCGGCGAACGCCAGCCCTTCGAGCTTGCGTCCACCGAGAAATGCCTGGCGGGCAGCGAGATTGCTGTAGACGACACGATCGGTTGCGTTGGTCAGCACCATGGCGAGCGGGGTCGCCTGGATCACGGTATCGAGCAGCAATTCGCGTTGATAGAGACTCTGGCGCTCGTCACGCAGCAGTTGTCCCAAGCCGTTGTAGCTCGCGACCAGGGCATGCAATTCCGTTTCGTTGGCCGGCGCGATGCTGACGCTGAAATCGCGATCCCGCATGCTGCCGATGCCATCGCCGACCGCCTGCAACGTGCGGCGAATCGGCCTGACGAACCAACGTGCCGACACGATGCCCAAAGGAATGGTGAGTACCAGTGCGCCGAGCACTGCAGTCGTGGCCGATTCCAGCCATAGCACCAGCACGCCGCAGATCGCCACGGCAACGGCGACCAGCGCGACGCTGAGCAGGGCGAGCTTGCCTTCGAGTGAATACTTCACACAGCGGGATTGTAGACTATTGAGGTTGGGAAGATTTTCGCACGGAGAATACGGGCCAGAAAGCAACTGGGTCAGAGTCAGCAGATCGAACCGCAGAATTTAGAATTTCCTACTCTATTTTTCTGCCCCGTGTTCTCCGTGTTCTCCGTGCGATATATCTTGAAGCCGCGTCGTTGCTACCACTGACGTACCGGCAACGGCCCAGCGTTCTCGAGATATATCGCACGGAGAACACGGGGCAGGAAAGAGATGAGAAGCCGAAAGAACTAAAGCTCCGGAATTCAAGTATTCCTGCGTTCTCCGCGCGAAACCTTCCCGCCCTCACTCCTTGAGACCGAGCTTTTCCATGCGCCGGTACAAGGCCTGGCGGCTCAGTCCCAGTTCGCGGGCCGCGGCGGCAATGACTCCCCGCGTGCGCGATAACGCGCTTTCGATTTCGGCCCGATCGGGTTCGCGCTCCGCCAGCATCTCGGACGTCGCAGGTGCAGCCAGGCCGAGATCCGCCGGCTGAATCTCCGTGGCGGTCGACAGCAACGCCGCACGACGGATGGTGTTCATCAATTCGCGAACATTTCCGGGCCACGCATGCGATATCAACGCACGTTGCGCCGCCTGCCCGAGTGTCTTGCCGGATTCGAGAAAGTGCCGCGCCAGGGGCATCACATCGTCCTTGCGCTCAGCCAGCGGCGGAACCTTCAGTTCGATCAGGTTCAGGCGATAGTACAGGTCCTCGCGAAACCGTCCGTTCGCAATGGCAGCTGGCAGATCCGCATTGGTCGCACTGACCAGCCTGACTTTCACATGCCGTGTCGTGCTGCTGCCGAGCCGCTCGAACTCGCCCGTCTGCAACACGCGCAACAGCTTCGCCTGCCCTTCCATCGACAGGTTGCCGATCTCGTCGAGGAACAGCGTGCCGCCATTCGCCGCTTCGAAACGTCCTTGCCGCGCTTTCGTTGCACCGGTGAATGCCCCGGCTTCGGCGCCGAACAGCTCGGCCTCCATCAGGTCCTTGGGCAACGCACCCACGTTCACTTTCACGAACGGACCGCTGCGTACCGACGAGTTCGCCTGGATGATGGCCGCCAGAATTTCCTTGCCGGATCCGTTCGGCCCCGTCAGCAGCACCGGCACATCGGCAGCCGCGATGTGCGTTGCCTTCGTGACCAGGTCCCGCATGGCTTCGCTTTCGAACACCAGGCCGCATAGATCGAACTTCGCAGCCAACGCCGCTCGCGACTGCGCACGAGTGATGGCGATACGTTCCTGTTCTGCATGTAGACGGCGGATCTCGAGCAGGTTGCGCACCGTCGTCAGCAATCGCGCATCGTCCCAGGGCTTGGCGAGATAGTCGGCAGCGCCGGCCTTGACGAGTTCGACCGCGGTTTCCAGGTGCGTCCACGCGGTCAGCAGGATGATCGGCACCGCGGGATGGCGATCGCGGATCGAGCGGAACAGGGCCACGCCCTCTTCACCGCTGGTCGCCTCCTTGCGGAAATTCATATCCTGGATCACCAGGTCGAAGGTCCCCGATGCCAATGCCCGCAGCGCCGCTTCCGGGCTGTTGCCCGTGACCACCTGGTGACCCTGGATCGACAGCAATACATCGAGCGCCGTGCGCACGGCGTCGTTGTCGTCGATGACTAGGATGGTTGCCATATCAATACGGTTTCAGCTGTGTCCCTTCCCCCGGTCTCCGGGGGAAGCCGGATGGGGGCGCGCCGAAGAGTAAAGCTACACCGTTCTTGTCGCAATCGCAGGCGGAATCGCCGCCGCTCGTCTCGCCGGAACGAACACGGCCAGCTGGCCGAGGATCAGCAGCAGCACGCTACCGGCGACGACAAACATGGGATCGAGACGCGGCAACGCATACGCCGAACTGAGCCAGTGGCCGAACGCGAACGCAAACACGGCGCCGGCGACCACGCCGCCCGTGGTCAGCAGCCAGTTCTCCACCATGAAGTAGCGAATGATATTGCTGCGCGTTGCGCCGACCGCCCTACGCGTTCCAATCTGCTTGGTGCGCACATTGACCTGGAAACTCGCCAGTCCCACGATGCCAAGCGCGGTGATGACGATCATCAACACCACGATCACACCGAGATACGAGACCATGCGGCTGTCGGACCGATAGCTCTTTTCCACGAAGTAGCTGTGCGGACGCACCCAGGCAATGGCACGCGGCAGATTCAACGCCGACAGTTTCTTTTCGATTTCCGGTATCAGCGCGTTGCTGCGTCCCGGTTCGGTCCGCACGATGTAGTTGCCAGTCGGACCGCTGGCCGTCCTGGAAGTAAACAGTACGCGATACGGTGCGTCGAATCCCACCCAGGCACCGAGCATGTTTTCTATTACGCCGACCACCACCGCGGATTGACCCAGGCCGTCGTAGATCGGCTTGCCCAGTGCCGGCTCGTCGCCGAAGATCGCATGATCCATGTCCTTGGTGAGAATGACCGCCGGTGCGAAATCGGAGTTGGTGGGGCTGGGGTTGTATTGCACTTCTTCCTTGGTGAACACACGGCCTTCGATCAGCTTGACGCCGAGCGCGGCGACGCCCTGTTCGTTGAGTTCGTAGATATTGGCGCTGACCGTCGTGGTCTTGGCGGCCTCGGGCGTGCGGCCGTAGGCATTCTGCGATCCGCCGCCCGACATGGGGATACCGTTCGTCGACGTCGCGGCGACGACGCCGGGAATCGCACGCAGCGTATCGAGGTCACGCTGCACCGTTTGCAGGTGATCGTACGTCGGTCCGAATCCATAGCTGTGCACGACCAGGATGTTGTCCGAGTCGATGCCCTTGGGCCGATTGATGAGATCCATGCGGTTGATGATGATGAAGGCCGCGTTCGCGACCACGGCCAGGGTCAGCGCGATCTGCAATCCGACCAGCACGACGCCGGTCTTGTTGCGGAACATGGCACTCAGAATGGGACGGATTTCCATGAGATGGACTCTCTGTGCGGGTCACTGAGTTTTGAGATAGCTGGCAGGCTGCGTGCGGCACACGCGCCACGTCGGATACAGTCCGGCGATGATGCCCGCGGCAAGTGCGATCGCGATGGCGATGACTCCCATCGTGAAGTCCACGCGAGTCAGGCCTTCGTAGTTCTCGTACATGGTGCGGATCTGGAGCAGTCCGAGTACCGTCAGGCCGACGCCGAGCAGGCCGCCCGCAACGCCGATGACGCTCACCTCGACCAGGTGCTGACGAAAGATCATCGAACGGCTCGCGCCGAGTGCACGCCGCAGGCCGACCAACGGTGCGCCACCCAGGAATTTCGCCAGCAGCAGTCCCAGCATGTTGAGCAGGCACACTGCGAGGAACATGAACGACAGGCCGACCAGCACGCGGTTGTCATTACGCACCACGCGATTGTGTTTCAGCCACTCATCGGGCCGATACAGGTGATTGTTCATCGGGCGAGGGAAGCGGCCCAGTGCCTTCTGGTCGCGAACGTAGTTGTCCACGAGCGTGCGGAACGACTGTACCTGCTCGTCGTTGTCGAGCTGCACCCAGAACTGATGCCATACGCAATCGCTGTTCATCAGGTCGGTGTAGGAATTCAACGGCTCGTTGCGCCAGCAGTTCACGTTGCCTGCCGGCGGCAGTTCGAGCGCCGCGCCGACGCTCAAGGGTACGAACAATTCCTCCGGTTCATCGAACGCGCCGTTGTTCAGATCGTAGAACTTCGGCGACGGATTCCATTCGTTCAGCACGCCGACGACCTTGTAATCCCGGCCATCCAGTTGCAGCGTCCGCCCCACGCTGTTCACGTCGCCGAAGGTTTTCTGGTTGGTGTTGCGCGTCAGCACGACGACATTCTGTGCGCCGTCGTCGGCCGCCTGGTCCCACCCGCCGCCATAGAGGAACGGCGTATCGAACATGGTGAAGAAATCTTTCGTGGCCAGGCGGGCTTCGACCTGGAACGGCTTGGCCCCGTTGGTACGCGAGGGGTCGACGACGAAGGTGGTCTTGCGCATGACGACGTGGCGCGAGGGAATTTTCGAAGCACCGAGCGCCATGGCATCCCGATACGCAATTTCCATCGGCGCGATGTCGGGACGCTTTTCGTTCCAGGGCCGAGCCGGATCCCAGTTGTCGACCGTCACCGAATACAGTACGTCGTTGCGATGGGCGATCGGATTGCCGGACATCAGCCGATACACCGTCAAGGTCGTCGAGCACACGCCGACACCGAGTGCGATGGCGCCGATCATCAGCGCCGAGAGCACCGGATTGCGGCGCAGGCTCTTGAACGCGAGACGCAAGTGATAGGTGAACATCCAGCAATCCTCTACTGGGCTGCCGCCAGTGCTTCCGGGCGTATCAGCGGCTTGCTCGCGAACGGCTGCAGGTCGGTGACCTGGCCGTCCATCACGTGCACGTTACGATGCGCACGCCGGGCGAGTTCGGGATCGTGCGTCACCATGATGATGGTCGTGCCGCGACGGTTGATGTCTTCCAGCAGCTCGACCACTTGCCTGGCCATCAGCGAATCCAAATTACCTGTCGGTTCGTCGGCCAGCAGAAATCTCGGACTGCCGGCGAGTGCACGAGCAATCGCCACACGCTGCTGCTGTCCGCCGGAAAGCTGCGCTGGAATGTGCTTGATGCGCGACGCGAGTCCTACGAGTTCGAGCGACTCCATGATGCGCCGCTTGCGCTCAGCGGCGTTCATGCCCCGATAGCGCAGCGGCACATCGACGTTGTCGAACAGGTTCAAGTCGGGGATCAGGTTGAAGCTCTGGAAAATGAAACCGATCTTGCGATTGCGGATCCGCGACCGCGCATCGTCGGAAAGCCGGCTGACATCTTCGCCATCGAGCTGGTAGGTGCCCGAATCGAACGTCTCCAGCAATCCCGCAATGTTCAGGAACGTGGTCTTGCCCGAACCCGACGGCCCCGTGACCGCAACGAACTCGCCTTCCTTGACGTGCAGGTTGAACTCGCGCAAGGCGTGAGTCTCGATGAGATCGGTGCGATAGACCTTGCTGACTTGTTGCATCTGGAGCATGTGCGGATCCTGATCTAGTGAGTCCCTGGTTCGATGTTCACGGGTCGATGAGTCGGTCAGTTCGTCAGCCGGACACTGGCGACGCGTTCGAATTCGCCGAGGCTGGACGTGATGATCGAGTCGCCCTGGTTCAGGCCGGAAAGGATTTCCACTTCCGAGACGCTGGCGGCGCCCGGTTGGATCTGTACGCGACTCGCGATGTCGTCATGGACGATATAGGCAACGCGTCCGCCGCCACTGTCCAGGAAAGCACCGCGAGCCACCTTGAGAACGTTGTCCTTCGATTCGAGCACGATACGCGCGGCGACGCGTTGATTCTGTCGCAGTCCCTGCGGCACATCGGTCGAGAATCGCAGTCGGCCCGTGACCTGTCCTTGTTTCACTTCGGGCGACACGGCACTCACTCGGGCGGCATAGCTGCGCGAACCGTAGGTGACATCTCCTTCCATGCCCAGCGTGAGATCGTCGGCATAGCTTTCAGGCACGGTGAACTCGATCTCGAAGGCGCTGAGATCCACGACGGAAATCAAAGCGGCATTCTGCGCGACGGTGGAGCGTTCGCTCACCAGCAAGGTGCCGACGATGCCGTCGACGGGGGACTTCATGTCGAGATCGGTAACGCGGCGCTGCAATTCCTTCACCACCAACTGCTGGCGGTCGCGATCGAGACGCTTGGCGCTGAGTTCGAACTGGAGGCTTTCCTTTTGCAGCGCCGCCGTTTCAATGGCGTGCTTGTGATTCACTACCGCGGCGGCGGCTTCGTCACGGGTCTTCTCGTAGTCGCGTTCGTTGATGAGATGCTTGCTCCACGAATCTTCGCCGCGGCGCTTTTCCCGCTCCGCCGCGTTGAGGCTGACGTTGGCGAGATCGATGGTCTGCTGATTGGCCAGCAGCTGACGACGCGTGTCGATGCTTTGCCGTTGCAGCGCTACTTCCAAGGCCGCCAGCGACGACTCTTCCCGCGCCAGCTCGTTGCGAAGTTCGGGACTGTCTACCTGTGCAATCACCTGGCCTTTGTGGACGGTATCGCCTGCCTGCACCAGAAAATGGGCAGTGCCGGTCGCGGCAGCGAACATTGTCGGACTGACGGCGGCCACCACCGTTCCCTGGGCCGAAACATCGCGAACGAATTGACCGCGGGTGACCGTCGAGATGCGAACGCGTTCGCGTGGCACCGAAGCTTCCGCCGCCATCCAACCACGGATCAGCAATCCGATCGCGACCAGCAACACCGCGCCGCCTGCGATTCCACCGACGATCAGATAGCGGCGACGAGCCGCCTGCGGCGCCGGGTCGATGACCCGATCCTGAGCCGAGGTATCGCGGATCGGTGTCACTTTCTTGTCGGAAGGCAGGGCGGACTGCATGCTCGTCGCCTCAGGCCCCATGCAGTTCGGAAGCACACTGCAAGGGTATGCGGTTGTACGAACGCAGCACGTAATGGGCGTCGTGCCGGGTCAGGGCTTCCTTGATCCTGCTCGCCTCGTCCGGCGCCGGCGTGGAGCGGGCATCGGCAATGAACATGGGCAACAGCAACAGCGGCGCCGACATCGCCGCGAGGCAAGCCAACACACTCAAGGTTCGCAAGATCGAGTTGCTCATTGGTCATCTCCCTTCCTTAAGCCGAGGGCCCCAGCCCAGGACTTTCTGTCCGATGGCGTCGCCGATTCCCCTGGCGCGAACACAGTTGCAGCAGTCGTGCCAGTGCATGGCGTCACGGCTTTCTGCGTGGAAAATCGCGGTATTTGCAGGGTGGCGCGGTCCATTGGCCTGCGTCGATCGATGGGAATACGTTGGCGTCCGGGTGTCCGCAACCGCCTGTCGGACACCTGCCGGACACTTGCGGACACTTCATCCGACTACCGCTCGCCCGCGCTAGACTTGCGTCCTTTGCAGTTCCAAGGTAGTGGCAGCAATGAAGCTCCGGATCGGACTGACTCCCCTGATGCTATGCGTCGCGTTCGGCGCATTGACTGCATGCAATAGCCGGGCTCCCTCGGCACCGCCTGCGACAACGGCAACGGCAACAGCCGAGGATCCCATTCCAGCCGACGGCAAGTTCATCGGCAGGATGTGGATTTCTGCCGTGCCCGGCGCACCGCGCGGCTCGTTCATTGTTTTCCTTCCCGATCACACGCTGCTGATGGGCTCCTGCGTCGAGACCTATCGGCTGTCGGAATGGGGCGTCGCCGACGACAAGATCCGCTGGCGCGAGGACACCATTCCCATCGAAGCGGCCGTGACACTACCTGGACCGAAACAACTGGAACTGCGCCTCGCCGGACGCGACACCGTACAAAATTATGTGCTGGCTTCGGCTCCCTATATCTGTCCGGACTTGCGACGATGACCGGGATCGAACCGACGCATGAGATCAAGCCCGGTCGCTACCGGCATTTCAAAGGCAACGAGTACGAAGTGATCGGCATCGCCCGCGACTCGGAATCGATGGCGGAGATGGTGGTCTATCGCGCCCTGTACGGCGAACGCGGACTAT
>Ga0207675_100001622_pt1 | contig 22545 bp, 20 predicted proteins | sample KBSSwiS42_FD_184305 | JGI IMG/M metagenome (GOLD analysis project Ga0207675, IMG submission 184305) | Switchgrass rhizosphere microbial communities from Kellogg Biological Station, Michigan, USA - KBS Switchgrass S4-2 (SPAdes) (version 2) | ecosystem: Host-associated > Plants > Roots >...
CGCCAGATCACGCCCAACAAGTCGAGCGCGGGATACTCCGCCATGCGCGTGTTCGTAGCCTAATCGCGACGCCGCAGGCGAGTGACGGCGGTGGCTTCGCTAAGCAGCCGCCCGAAGCGGCTCCAAATGGCGGAATGCAAACGAGCGCTGGGCGCCCCGAGTTGGGGCGTGAGCCGCATTTTCCTGCTCCGGAACGGCACCAACGACACAACCCGGATCTAAGTCACCGTCCGGAAACAATCCAGACGTTGGTGAGATACGTAACTCGGCCGAAACAGCACCTAGACACTGTTCCGAAAAATCGGCTCACAATCCGGCTGTCCGTTCCAATCGGAGCACATCAACTCGAGGAGTTTTGGGATCATGAAAAGGCTCTGGGTCGCGCTAGCGGCATTCATAATCAGTTGTTTTGTGGTCGCCGGCGCACCGTCCACGGTGCACGCCGACACCACCACCGCGCCAGCGGCCACGGCTGCCGAGTTGGAAAAGCGGGTGACGGACCTCGAGGCCTACGTGAACAACGGGGCACGGGCGGACGAGGCGACGAGCAAGATCGCCACCTCCGGTCCTGGTCACAACGGCTTCATGATGATCTGCGCCGCGCTGGTGCTGTTCATGACGCTGCCGGGTCTGGCGCTGTTCTACGGCGGCCTGGTCCGTTCGAAGAACGTGCTCTCGATCATGGCCCAGTGCATGGGCATCGCGGGCGTGGTGACGGTGCTCTGGTGGGCCTTCGGCTACAGCATCACCTTCAGCAAGGGGTCGCCGATCATAGGCGGCTTCAGCAACCTGTTCTTGTCCGGCGTGACCAGCACGCCCAACACCGACTACTCGGTGTGGGTCGGACAGAACACGTTCTCGATGTACCAGCTGATGTTTGCCATCATCACCCCGGCACTGATCGTCGGCGCCATCGCCGAGCGCGTTCAGTACAAGGCGCTGCTCTTGTTCGTCGTGGGCTGGATGGTCCTGGTCTACTTTCCGCTCGCGCACATGGTGTGGGCCGCCGACGGCTTGATGAACGGCGTGTGGAATGCCAAGGCCGGAATCAAGGCCATCGACTTCGCGGGCGGCACCGTGGTGCACATGTCCTCGGGCTGGTCGGCCCTCATCCTGGCGCTGATCGTCGGCAAGCGTAAGGGCTTCGGTACGGAGCACTTCGCTCCGCACAGCCTGGTGCTGACGATGATCGGTACGGGCATGCTGTGGGTCGGTTGGTACGGCTTCAACGCTGGTAGCGCCGTGGCGGCCGATGCCATCGCGTCGCAGGCCTTCATGACCACGACGCTGGCGGCGGCGATCGCGGGCCTGAGCTGGGCCGGCGTCGAGTGGATCGTGCGCGACAAGCCCACGGTGCTGGGCTTCTGCTCGGGCATCGTCGGCGGTCTGGTGGTGATCACGCCTGCGGCGGGCTTCGTCTCCGCCAACGGCGCCGTGCTGATCGGTGTGCTCGCGGGCGTGGTGCCCTTCTACGCCTGCTCCACGCTCAAGAACGCGCTCGGCTACGACGACGCCCTGGACACCTTCGGCGTTCACGCCGTGGGTGGCACGCTCGGCGCTTTCTTGACCGGTCTCCTGGCGACCAAGGATGCCAACCCGAATTTGCTCTTGAATCTGAAAGACGTGCTGGATGGCAACATGCTCTGGCTGGAGCAGCTCAAGGCCATGGGCGTCACGCTCGTCCTCTCGCTCGTGGGCACGGCAATCCTGGGCTACGCGCTCAAGGTCACCGTCGGCCTGCGGCCCTCGGCTGAGAACGAAGAAGCTGGTCTCGACGTGAGCGATCACGGCGAGCGCGGCTATCACCTCACCGAAGTCTGAGGAGTGGTCTGAGCGAGCGACGGATCGTCTCGTTTCTCAGAAAGGTGGGCCGGCGCGGCGCGGGGTAGGGGACCCCCGCGCCGCGCCGCTTTTTTTGTCGCTCTGGCCGGGGATCCGTTGCGCAGGCTTGGCGCGGCGTTATAGGGGGGTGCATGTGGATGCTGCGAAGCGCGACGGGATTACGCCGCTGGCTGGCCTGCGTGGGCTTGCTCTGCTTGATGAGCGTGTTCGGCTGTGGCTATAACGAGATCATCGACCGGGACGAAGGGGTGAAGGCAGCCTGGGCCGAGGTGGAAAACCAGTACCAGCGCCGCGCCGACCTGGTGCCCAACCTGGTGCGGGTCGTCAAGGGCGCGGCCGCGTTCGAGAAAGAGACGCTGGAGGCCGTGGTCAACGCGCGCTCCAAGGTGGGCTCGATGCAGATCGATTCCTCCATCATCGATGATCCGGAGAAGCTGAAGCAGTTCGAGCAAGCCCAGGGGCAGCTGTCGTCGGCGCTGTCGCGCTTGCTCGTGGTCTCGGAGAACTACCCGGATCTGAAGTCGGTCGCTACCTTCCGCGATCTGCAAGCGCAGCTCGAGGGAACGGAGAACCGCATCACGATCGCGCGTCGTCGCTTCATCGAGGCCGTGCAGGCCTACAATCAGGTCGTGCTCCGCTTTCCGACCAGCATCGGCGCCGGCATGCGCGGCAAGAAGGAGCGTCCGACGTTCAGCGCCGTCACGCCGGGCGCGGAGAAGGCGCCGGAGGTGGCGTTCTGAACCGGCTCGCGGCGTCATTCTGGCGCGCGTTCGCTGGCGCGCTCGCCTTGGCGCTGCTGGTTGTGTCGCCCCCCGCCGAGGCGCGCAGCATTCCGCCGTTTCTGTCGCGGGTGCAAGATGAGGCCGGGCTCCTGTCACCCGCAGTGCGCCAGCGCCTGGATACGCAGCTCACTGTCTATGAGCAGAGAACCGGCCACCAGCTCGCGCTGCTCACGGTACCTTCGCTCGAAGGGCAGCCCCTCGAGGATTTTACGATCCGCGTCGTGGAAGCCTGGAAGCTCGGCAACCAGGATCGCGATGACGGGCTTTTGCTGTTCGTGTCCGTCGCGGATCGCAAGATCCGGATCGAGGTCGGCCAGGGTCTCGAGGGGGACGTCACCGATGCCGTTTCTTCTCGGATCATCAACGATGTCATCCAACCTGCGTTCCGGAGTGGCGACATGGAGGGGGGCATCGTCCAGGGACTGAAGGCGCTGATGGCGGCGACCGGAGCGCCGGACATCGCGCTGCCCGAAACGCACGGGGCCAAACGCCAACGCCGCAGCGTTGGCACTCCTCCGCTCGGGCTCATCGCCATCTTGATCATCGTCGCTTTGAGCGCCGGACGCGGGCGGCGCCGCGGCGGTGGCGGGGGCTGGGGCTGGGCCGTAGCTCCGCTGCTGTTCGGGGGCCGCCGAGGTGGTTTCGGTGGCGGCGGCTTCGGAGGTGGAGGCGGTGGCTTTGGAGGTGGAGGCGGGAGCTCGCCACCGCGCGGGGGCGGTGGCGGATTCAGCGGCGGCGGTGCCTCCGGGGGCTGGTGAGAGGCATGGCTCTACTCGCTGCCGAGGCAGAAGCAAAGCTGGTCGCCGAGCGCGTTGCCGCTGCCGAGCAGCGCAGCGCGGGCGAAATCGTCGTCGCCGTCGTGCGGCGCAGCGCGGAATACGGTGGCGAGCGCGCGAGCTCCAGCTTGTTGCTGACGCTGTGCGTGGCGGTGGCCGTGTACCTCGTGCCTGGAGTCCCGGAGGTCTGGCTGGTGTGCGGGCAAGCGCCGCTCGCGCTCGCGGCGTGGTGGCTGAGCGGGCTGCCCCCGTTGCTGCGTTACCTGGTCCCGCGCGCCAGCCAGCACGAGGCCGTGCACGCGCGTGCGCAACAGCTGTTCTTGCAGCTCGGGGTGACGGAGACCAAGCAGCGCAGCGGCGTCCTGCTGCTGCTCTCGGAATCGGAACGGCGCGTGGAGCTGCTCGCCGATCGCGGCATTCACGAGCGCGTGGGCACCGAGCGCTGGCAGTCCCTGGTGCAGGCGGTGAGCGCGGCCATTCGCGACGGCAACGCGGCACAGGGAGTCTGCGCCGCCGTCGATTCGATCGGCGAGGCCCTCGCGCAACACTTTCCGCGTGCGGCCGGCGACACGAACGAGCTGCCAGACGCGGTGCGGCAGCTCTAGAGCCTACCGGGATAGGCTCTTGGCAGCAGCTCCCGTCTGCCGACAGCTACGGGTCGACTCAGCAGTGGAGTTATCGGGTTCAGCGTCCAGGCGACACTCGTAGTTCGCTTCTGCGTCGTCATCATGGACAGGCTTCCGAAAGAGGAAAGATGCGGTGTCGGTGCGGCACGACGCGCGTCTTGAACGGCCGCGTCGACAGGGCTATGTTTCTCGAGTGCGCGTCCCGCCGCGACTCCTGGACCCGCGCCGTTGGCATGCCTGCGTGCCCAGTGGTCTGCCGCGCAGTCCAAGCGCCTTTCGGCCGTCGCATGCGAATACGACGCTGATCGCTGGGCTGGCGTTCTTGGCGTCCCTGAGCTTCGGACGGCTATCGCTCGCGCGCCAGGGCGGAATCGCCGCGGAGGGATGCGATGGCTGCCACAGCGGTGGCCAGGCCGCGACCGTGTCTGTGAAATCGAACATCAGCCAGATCGATCTGAACCAGGCGATCACGCTGACCGTCTCGGTCTCCGCAACGAACGGGCCAGCAGCGGGCTTCTACCTTCATTGTAGCGTCGGAACGTTGCAGGTGATCGACTCGGGCACCCGGGCGCTGGCCCCCGACGGGGTCACCCACAGTGCGCCGCGCGTGGGAACGGGCAGCGAGACCGCGTTTACCGTGGGGTGGACCGCTCCCGCCCAGGTGGGCGGCGTCGATTTCTTCGTGTACGGCGTTTCCGCGAACAACGATGGCAGGAACTCCGGTGACGCGACCGGCTCTGCCGTCGCCAGCTACGCCATCGGCTGCGCAGAGGGCGCCACCTACTATCGCGACTTCGACGGCGATGGCTACGGTGGCGTCAACTCCGGCAGCACCGTGAGCTGCGTGACTCCGCCGCTGTACGCCCAGTTGAGTGGAGACTGCGACGACAACGCTGCGACGGTTCACCCAGGCTCGCCCGAGATCTGTGATGGTCAGGACAACGACTGCAACGGCCAGATCGACGAAGACCTGCCGATCAGCACGTACTGCCAAGACGACGACGGCGACGGTCACGGCGTCCGGGGCAAGGCGACCGTGCAGGGCTGCGGCCCGACGCGCGGGTTTGGGCGCTGCGACAACGACTGCGACGACGAAGACGAGAGCATTTATCCGGGTGCACAGGAGCTGTGCAACGGCCTCGACGACAACTGCGACGATCGCATCGACGAGGATGCGCGCCCGACCTGCGGCGTCGGATGGTGTCGACAGTATGCGTCCGGCTGCAGCAGTACCAGCCTTTGCATCCCGGGACTTCCGCGCAAGGAAGAATGCAACCTCTTCGACGACGACTGCGACGGCATCGACGATAACGGCACCGATCTGGAGCTGTGTGGCAGGCCGGGTGTCAGCTGTCAGCTCGGCCAGTGCGTGGCGGCGGGCGAAGTTGGCGCGGACGGAGGAAGCGCAACGACGGGGAGCGGCGGCAGCGGGGGGGTGAACCCGAGCGGCAGCGCGCGAGGGCCAGGAGGGATGGACCTCGGCGCTTCGCCGCCAGCCGGAGATGAAGCGTCGGGTTGTGCCGTTTCGCACGCCACGCGCAGCAAGAGCGGTGCCTGGTGTGTGGTGGCGGCAAGCTCGTTCCTGGCCGTCGCAGCAGGGCGGAGCGCCTGGTCGCGGAGACGCATCTCCCTCTGGAACAGGTTGCGTCGTTGGGCTCATCCTGGTGCCGTTCGGGGCGAACGGCTCCGAGCCCCTCCGCGCTGGCGCTGGTAAGTCCGGCTCCGGGAGAGGTATGATCGGCTCATGGAAGCGCAGAAGGGAACCAAGCCGGCCGGCGCTCGCGACTTCGCGGGGGCCGTTCCGCGCATCTACGACGAGCTGCTGGTGCCGATGATCTTCGCGCCGTATGCGCGAGATCTCGCGGCTCGGCTCGGTGCGCGAACGCTCTCCAGCGTGCTCGAGATGGCCGCCGGAACCGGCGTGGTCACCCGAGAGCTGGCTGCGCGCCTTCCGGCGAGCACCGCGATCCTGGCCACCGATCTGAACCAGCCCATGCTCGACGAGGCGGCGCGTATCGGTACCCAGCGGCCCGTCGCGTGGCAGAGAGCCGACGCGCTGCAGTTGCCGTTCGACGACCAGAGGTTTGACGGCGTCGTTTGCCAGTTTGGGGTCATGTTCTTTCCCGATCGAGCGCGCGCCTACGGGCAGGTCCGGCGCGTGCTCCAGCCGGGCGGGGTGTTCACCTTCAACACCTGGGATCGGCTCGAGGCCAATGATTTTCCCGACGTCGTGCAGCAGGCGCTGGTCGAGCTCTATCGCGACGACCCGCCCCGCTTCATGGCGCGCATTCCCCACGGCTATTTCAATCCCGAGCTCGTTCGCGACGACCTCGCACGCGGCGGGTTCAGCGCCCGAGCGGAGATCACGACCCTCGCGGCGACCAGCCATGCCGCTTCGGCCCGCCTGGTGGCGGAGGCGTTCTGCCAGGGCACCCCGATGCGCGCCGAGCTGGAAGCGCGCGGTCCAGACGAGCTGGCCCGCGCCACGGAGGCCGCGACGGAGGCCCTGGTTCGCCGCTTCGGCGCGGGAGCGATCCAGGGCAGGCTGAGCGCACTGGTGGTCGAAGTCGTTGCCTGACGCCCTGCGCGCACCACGCTTTGCGAGGCTTCACGGTTCGATCGGATCGAGCCGTTAGTTTGGAGCGACGAGCTCGACGGTCGGAAAGTAAGCTCGGAAGCGCTTCGCGTCGCGTGTCAGCAGGCGATACCCGGCGACGGCCGCGTGAGCACCGATATAGAAATCGGGTAACGACGCCTGCCGCGCGCCCCGCCGCCGCCGGTACTGAAGAAATGCCTTTCCAGCCAAGAAGCCGGCTTCATAGGGCAACGGCTCACGCCGATACAAGACGCGGGGCAAGGCGGCCTCGAGCTCTTCAATTCGCGCGTAGCCAATCGATACTTCCGCATAAATGATGGGGTTGATCGCGAGTTGCCCTCGCTCGATCTCGCCCGCGAGCGCTTCGGACGACCACTCACCCCAGCGCGCATCGTTCGTCGCGATATCCAGAATGACATTGCTGTCGACGAGCACTGGTGCCACTTGCGGCATGAACGTCACCCGCGTCTGGTCAGGGCGAGGATCTCATCTGTCGTCATCTTGACCGTGGCGGTTCCGCGTAGACGAGATACTGCGCTGGTTCCTCGACTCTCTCTCACCTTGCTCGTGGCCTTCACCAGCCGAACGCCATTTCGCTCGACCCTGAACTCGATTTCAGTCTCGGGAAGGAAGCCGAAGCGCTCGCGAATCTCTTGGGGGATCGTGACTTGGCCCTTCGATGTGACGCGCATGAGTATTACTCCTACTGGTAATACTGACACACCGCCATTGACAGGGCGATGGCGGGGCCGCCGCTGCCACAGACGATGCTGTCACAGCTCCGCAGCGGACTCGCCGCAATACTAGGCACTGCGCAGCGTCGCGTAAACGCGGCGCACGGCGTCCGCGCTGCGCTCGATGTCCGCGGCGTCGGTGTCGGCATTGACCACCGAAAAGCGCAGCGCGGGCGAGCCGCGCCAGAGCGTGGGCGTCGCATAGCAGCTGCCTTCGCGCTGTAGCGCCAGGCACAGCTCCCGGATCGCGTCGTGGGCTGCCACGCCGGCGGGCGGCTCGGCTCCGATCACCACCTGGTTGAACACGACCTCGTTCAGCACGCGCAGGCCCGCCACTGCCGACAGCTCGTGTGCCAGCCGCCGCGCGTGGGCTGCGCAGCGAGTCACGAGCTCGTCCACGCCGCGCCGGCCGAGCTCCCGCAGTGCCGCCCAGAGGGCAAACGAACGTGCCCGGCGCGACAGCTCGGCAGTGAGGGCGCTCGGATTCGGCAAGGCTGCCGTGCTGCCGCTCGACAGATAGGCTGCCGAGATCGCGTGGGCACGGCGCTGTGCCTCGGGGTGGCGCGTGAGCACGAGGCCCGAGTCGTAGGGCACATTGAGCGTCTTGTGGGCGTCGGTCGCCCACGAGTCCGCGCGTTCGGCGCCGCGCGCGAGCGGGGCGAGCGAGCGCGCGGCTCGCGCCCACAGCCCGAAGGCTCCGTCGACATGCAGCCAGGCCAGCCCGGGCGAGAAACGGGCGCGAAAGTCGGCGACCGCGTCTGCGATCTCGTCCACGGGATCGAACGCTCCGCTGTCCACGTTGCCGAGCTGCGCGCACACGATCACCGGACCCGTCCAGGCGTCGAGCTCGGCGCGCAGCGCAGCGGGCCGCTGCCGGCCTTGCGCGTCCGCCTCCACCACGCGCAGCGCGCGCTTGCCAAAGCCGAGCAGGCGCAGCGCCTTGTCGATGCTGGCGTGCCGTTCGCGCCCGACCAGTACGCGCACTGGCGGTGCCCCGAACAGGCCGTCGTGCTCCACGTCCCAGCCCGCGGCCGCCAGCACCTGACTACGTGCGCCCGCCAGTGCGGAGAAGTTGGCGAGTGTCGCGCCCGTCACCAGCGCCCCGCGGGTCTGTTCCGGCAAGCCGAGCAACTCCACGACCCAGCGCAGCGCCACCAGCTCGAACGCGGCCGCTGCGGGCGCACCCGTGGCGGGACCGGCGTTCTGGTCCCAGGCTGCCGTCAGCCAGTCGGCGGCCAGCGCCGAGGCCAGCGTGCCGCCCGTGACCCAGCCAAAAAATCGCGGCCCTGACATGGCCGTCAGACCCGGCTCCGCGAGCCGAACCAGCTCCTCGAGGACCTCTGCCGGTGCCAGTCCCTCGGCGGGCACTCCGCCCAGCGCCGACAGCTGCTCGTGCACGCTCTCCGTGGAAGCGGACGCAGCCACGGCGCGCGTCTTCAGCGAACGCCGCCACGCGAGCGCGTGCTCGCTGGTACGCGCCAAGAGCTGCTCGAGCTCGCGAGGATTTTCCATACCCGTGCTCATGCCGCCCGGCGTCGCGGATGGCAAGCAGAGGGATAGGTTGCCCGTTGCCTGTTGCCTGTTGCCCGTGGGTGTGGCTCCTCTTGAGCGCATGCTCCCGCTGGGCCCTTCTGGCTCCAATTCGTATCGTCGACTGATGCCGGCCCTGCAGGGGGGCGCGGGAGGACCCTATTTCTCTCGCGAAACGTAGTTCGTTTACGAACCATGGATCGATACGGCAAAGGGGCCCCGAGCGACGCCCTGGCAGAGGGCTCCTCCTCGCTGCCTGTTGCCTATTTCACATTCGCTGCCGAAACGACCATTGTTGCCATTCCAATGAAAAAAAGGCCGCGCCGGACGCGCGGCGGGCCCTCCTGTCGTCGTATGGTGTGGACCAGTGCCGAGCCCTCTCGAGTTCACTCCGGAACCCCTCGACCCCTTGACCCCTTGACCCCTCGACCCCTTCCCGACAGTGACGCCTGGGCGATGAGCCCGAGCGAGCTCGCCGCTCGGTTGAACGGCTCCGGCGGCGCCGTGTTCAGCGCGCTGCAGCGGCCTTGGCGCTGGCGCGGAGAGCGGCCCGATGTCTCCGCGCGCGTGTGGGCAGAGCTGCACGAGCTCGGCTGCGCCCTACCGCGCATCGTGGCCACGCGCGCCTCCGAGGACGGCTGCCACAAGCTGCTGCTGGCGCTGCCGAGTCGGGCCGCTGCGGCGTCGCAGGCTGGCGCAGGGCAGGATTACATCGAGCTGGTGCACATGCCACGCGACGTGCGGCATTCGCGCGTCACGTTGTGCGTGTCGAGCCAGGTCGGATGCGCGCTCGGCTGCAGCTTTTGCGCGACGGCTGCCCTGGGCCTCCGCAGGCACTTGTCGGCGGGCGAGATCGTCGGCCAGGTGCTGGTGGCCTTGCATGCGCTCGGTCCGCGTCATCCAGGCGAGCTGACGCTGGTGTTCATGGGCATGGGGGAGCCGCTGCACAACCTCGCGCAGGTGGCGCGCGCCATCGGCATTCTCGCGCTGCCCGCCGGTCTCGGGCTGTCAGCACGGCGCATGACTGTTTCGACTGCTGGGCTCGTGCCGCAAATCGCTGAGCTCTCCAGGATGTGCCCGCGGCCGCTGCTGGCCGTGAGCTTGAACGCCACCACGGACGAGCTGCGCAGCGAGCTCATGCCCATCAATCGGCGCTACCCGCTCGCGGCGCTGCGCGCCGCCCTCGAGCGCTACCCGTGCCGGCCGCGCGAGCGCATCACGATCGAGTATGTGCTGCTCGCGGGCGTCAACGACAGCCCCGAAGACGCGGCCCGGCTCGCGGATTTTTGCGCTGCTTTTCCGCACCACATCAACCTGATTCCGTTCAACGGCTCCGCGCCTGCCCGCTATCGCGCGCCGAGCGAGCCGGACATCGACGCGTTTGCGTGCGCCGTGCTCGCGCGCCGTCCGAGCTTGGTCAGCGTGCGGCGCTCGCGTGGCCGCGACATCGAGGCCGCTTGTGGGCAGCTCGCCGGGGTGGCTGGCTCCCGGGGCCACGATCTCAATTCCAGGTCTCGCGCGCCGCTCGAGGCGCCAGCTCGAGCGCTTGCCCGTGCAGGTGCGCGATGAGCCAGCTCGAACGCCGGCACGGGTCGAGCTCTTCCAGGAGCTGCTGACGCAGATCCGGATCCTCGATCAACGCTCCCGCCACGATATCGGCGCTGGTGCCCAGGTCGGTGTTCAGACGCGCTTCCAGACTCTGAGCGGGGCCGGGCAGGTGAGGGGCGACGCGCCGGATCTGCTTGACCAGCTCGCTGCGCAACGTCTCGCCGACGAGCGCGTCGGCGGGGAGCTGTGGCGCGACTTCCACTCGCGCCACGCGATACGGTTGCGAGCGCAGCTCTTCGACCAGGCGCACGCGCCCGAGCCCGCGCACCACGATGTTGAAGCAGCCGTCCGGTAGCTCGGAGTATTCGCGGATCTCCCCCACGCCGCAGATCTCGAACACGGGCGGGGCGCCGTAGTACGCGGCGTCGAAGCCAGGCTTGAGGCGCGGCACGGCCAGCGTCAGCTGTTGTGTGATCACGTCGCGGATCAGGCGCCGGTAGCGCGGCTCGAACACATGCAGCGCCAGGAGCTGAGACGGGAACAGCACGACGTTGGGCAGCGGGAATAAACCCACGCGCGAGAGATCGAGTTTAGCGAGCTCAACGTTGGCGCTGTCCACTTTGCGAATATAGCCGCAGCGCGGCGCCCGTCGCTCGACCTGCGCGCGGCGCGCGCTTTTCGGCCAGTTGCCCTGTCCGGGCTGACCTCTCAGTAACGGCGCTCCGGCGGCACCTCGCGCCAGCGCAGCATCATCTGGGCGGCCACGTCACGCAGCGCCTGCTCGGTCGGCAGCTGGCGCTCCCGGGTGTTCTTGGCCAGCTCCTGATACAGAAACTCGTCGTCGAAGCCGATCGCTGCGGCATCGCTGCGCGACGCCGCGAAGTAGAGCCGATCCAGGCGCGCCCAGTAGATGGCGGCCAGACACATGGGGCAGGGCTCACAGCTGGAATAGATCTGGCAACCCGCCAGGGAAAAACCACCCAGCCGCTGGCAGGCCGCTCGAATGGCGACCACTTCTGCATGCGCCGTGGGGTCGAGCGCCGTCGTGACCTGATTGAAGCCCTCGGCCAGCACCTCGTCTCCCCTCACCACCAGCGCCCCGAACGGACCGCCCCGCCCGCTCGCCATGCCCGTCTCCGCCAGCTCGATGGCGCGCTCCAGATAGCGTCGATCCACTCGGAAACTAGACCACGTCCATCGGCGCGCCGCCAGCAACCGCATCCGGTATTCTGCCGTCCGTGTCGCCATCGCCGTTTCCGTCGACCCCCCTCCAGTTCTCTGCCAGCTCCAGACATCCGCCTGTTTCCGCTCTGTGGCTTCAGCCACCGGGCGCTCGCTACGCGCTGGCGCTGGGGCACGGCGCTGGCAGTACGGTGCAGCACCGGCTGATGCAGCAGCTGAGCGCGGCGCTCGCGGCCGTGGGCGTGGCGACGCTGCGCTTCAATTATCCCTATTCGGAACGCGGCCGCGGCATGGATCCCGAGCCTGTCCGGCTGGCTACCGTGCGTGCCGCCGCCGCGCTCGCGGCCGAGCACGCCGCGGGCCTGCCGCTGTTTGCCGGTGGTCATTCGATGAGCGGCCGCATGTTCACGCTCGCCCAGTCGCGCGAGCCCATCGAGGGGGTACGGGGGCTCGTGTGCTTTGCCTTTCCCTTGCACTCGGGGGCGCCGGATGTAGCGCGCGCCCAACACCTCCGGGAGCTGAAGGTGCCGCTGCTGTTCCTGTCGGGAACGCGCGACAAGATGGCGGAAAGGAGCCTCTTCTCACAGGTCGCCGCCGGGCTACCGCTGGCCACCCTGCACTGGATCGAGACCGCCGATCACAGCTTCGCCGCGCTGAAGAGCCGCGCCAGCAGCGAACCCGTGTTCGACGAGCTCGCGCGCCTCACGGCCGCATGGATGGGGTCGAGGGGACGCTAGTGACGGAAGGCGATCGGCGGCGCGCCGACGACCTGGACTGAGTCCCAGCCGGGCTCGGGCTCCGGTACCTGGATCGAGGATGCCTCGAGATCCGAGATCTGCGTGCGGTACACGCTCACGGTCTGGATGGCCGTGCCCGTCGCGTCGAGTACCAGCGCCGGCTCTTCCTCGCCGAAGGCGACCTCCGGAGTCATCGGCTTGCCCCAGCGCGCGCCGCGCCCGTCGACCAAGAGCACGCGCCAGGCGCTCAGCGGCTCGCTGCCGAGCACCGACGCCTGCACGTTGTTCACGGTCCTGACGGTGTTCAGGATCCCCTGGTAGGTGTAGGCGCTGAGCCACTGGTTGCGGCAATAGCCCATCAGATCCGTCGACTGCGGCGTGAGCAGGTTGTCACCGAGCGCATCGTAGCCGTAACCGCCGGTGCTGCCGTCTGCCTGCGGGAAGTTGGGATCCACACCGGAGATGGTGCCACCCTGGACGCAGGGCGCGTGCTGGCGGCCATGGTTGTGAGCCACCTCGTGCAGCATCGTGAAGGCGGAGCTGCTGTCCGCATAGGCGAGGCCTATGGCCGCGCGCGTGGCCGCATTCAGGCGCCCTCCGTTGGGAACAAAGCCAACGCCCGCCGTGCAGCCGTTGCCGCAGAACTGCCGCAGCGTGGCCGCCGGCTTGAGCATGCCGTAGTAGTAGATGTCAGCGGCGGGGGCCTGCTGCTGGCGCAGCGCGCGCACGGCGTCGAGGTTGGCGTTCCAATCCTCCGCATCGGCGACGTCGAGCGGGTTGCCTACCGTGATGTCGATGGCGTTGATGGGGTAGGTGTCGAGGAAGGCCGATCGGTAGATGGCGAGCCCGGCCTCCGAGGTGTCGGGCAGCAAGTTGTTGGCGCGCAGCGGGATGACGCGGATCTTCAAGCCGCCCGTGTCGACGACGCCCAGGTCGGCGCCGTCGTTGGCGGGAAAGCGCGGGCTCTGCGCCGCGCCGGAGCCAGTGCCGCACTCGACGATCTCGAGCGCGAAGCGCGTGTCCGGCGTGATCAACTCGGGAGCCACGGTGAACTCGAACGTCGAGGCGCGCTGGGCATCCGTCGAGGGGGCGGCCACCGAGAGGGTCGAATCGGCGAAACGCGTGCTCAGGGTCTGCCCGTTTTCGAGGAACAAGCGCGCCGACAGCTCGCGCTCCACCCAGCCGGCGCCGGGAGTGACGAAGGCGCGGAACAAGGTGGTCCGTTTCGCGACCAGCACCGGGTCGGGCTGCACGGCTTGGCCGTTGCGCGCCAGAGCGACCTTGACCGTCTGGTAGGCGGCAATCTCCGAGATGCTGATGTTCTGGGCCAGGCCCTGGCAGCCGTCTTCACCCGGTGCGCCGCTCTGGCAGGTGCCGCTGCCGCAGCCCTGCCCGAGCCCGCACTTCACCGTGCAGCTGCCACAGTGGGCACTGTCCGTCTGAGTGTCGGTACACTCGCCGTCGCACAGGGTCTGCCCCGCCGGACACGCGCACGTGCCGCTGTCGCAGACCTGACCGCCGGTGCAGGCATTGCCGCAGACGCCGCAGTTCTGCAGATTGCTCGCCAGGTCGACGCAGCGATCGCTGCAGAACGTCTGTCCAGTGGGGCAGGCGCAGCTGCCCTGAGCGCAGACTTGGCCGCCCGTGCAGACGTTGCCGCAGCTGCCGCAGTGTTGGGCGTCGCTCTGCAAGTTGACGCAGGCCTGGTCGCTGGCGGCGCCGGTCACGGTGTTATCCGCCACCGACAGCGTCACGCGGGCGCACAGATCGGTGCCGGCCGCACACGCGCAGCCGCCCGCCTGACAGATCTGGCTGTCGAAGCAGCGCAGATCGCAGCTGCCGCAGTGCTGCGCATCAGTGCTCGTGTCGACGCAGGCGTCCCCGCAGGCCGTGAGCGCACCGGGGCACTCGCACGCGCCGGCCTCGCACTTGGCGTCGCGCGGACAGCTCGAGTCACAGCTGCCGCAGTGCTCGCGATCGCCGCGCGCGTCGACGCAATCGCTGCCGCAGAGCAGCAGCCGTTCCGAGCAGCCTTCGCTTGCGGGCCTGCAGCGAGCCCGATCGCAGACGGAGTCCGCGTCGCACGCCACGTCGCAGGCGCCGCAGTGCTCGGCGCTCGAAGCGAGACGCACGCAGACGTCGCCGCAGGCGACGGCGCCATCGAGGCAGCGAACCCCGCTGATGGTGTAGAGGGCGACGTCGGGCCCGTCGTTCGCTTTGCCGCAGGCGAGGCCTACGATCCAGACGCTCAGCAGCAAAGCGTGCGTCCAGCGGCCAGTCTGGCGTGCAGTCACGCGCAGGAAGCGTGCTGCGGAAGTCAGTCGCGAGGCGAGCCCGGGAGCGTATCGTCGCATGCGGTTTGTTTCTGGCCGCTACTACGGCCGATCTCCGCGTGCATCATCACGCGTCGCCCTGGTCTAGTCCACAGACCAACCGGCCACACGCGCATCACTCCGGGCCGAAAGCTTCAGCAATGACCGATTTTGAACCAAGCGGCGACGCCGAATCTGATGCGCGCGCAGATCTGAGAGGCGCCAGGCAAGTCGGGGCACCACCCGGTGCCCGCGCAGAGGCTGCGGCGTGCGGCGGCCGCAAAGGTCGGGGCGCGGGGCCCGCGCAGCAAAGCCGCCGGTCAAACGGACGCGGACAGCGCGGTCGGTTCCCGATCGATGCTGCGGGCGGCCCACTTGGAGGCGAGCCGTAGCGCGAGCAGATTGACCGTCGGCGGCACCACGACGCACAGGCAGCCCGCGGGCGATGCCGCAGCGAGCTCCCCGTGCGCTGACAAGCCACGGACGAACAGCGAATATTCTGCAAACTCCAGCAGCGTGTACTCGGGCGAGCCATTCTCCGAAAGCACCGCCCAGAGCCGCGCGATGCGTTCGCTCGCCTCCGCCAGGGTGTGGTCGTCAAACACCGCGGGCAAGTCGCGCGCCGTGACCTGACCGGCGGTATTGACGATGAAGCTGCCGTACACCCCCTCGATGTCCCGAAGCGATTGCAGTGAACGTTCCGTCAACATGATTTGGCTCGATGCAGGCTTGGGGCCTCAGGCGTCGTCTCGACGCACGTTCGCCGAAGCGTCCGGCGAGATCACACAGCCGAAGATGTGTCCGTCCGCGCGCGCCTGGATCGCCAGCTCCGAATCGGCATAGCGCACGCGCAGCGCACGCGTCTCCCCCGAGCCCATCGCCCGCCCGATGACTTCGCTCAGGCGCGCGACATACGCCACGCGCGTCGCCAGCGCCTCTGCTCCGGGGCCCTGTCCCTCCACCAGATCGCCGAGCGGGCTCAACAGCGCGCTCACCATGGCGCGCCCTTCGGGCAGCTTGGAAGACCGGCGCGGGGCCGGGGCCGCAGCGACGCCCGGCGTGGCCGCAGCGCGCAGGGCGCGCGTGGACGACGGAGTGCGTTCCGCGACCCCGTCGGAGTACGCCGCGCCCTCGCTCTTGTGGCGAATCCCCGTCGCGGCCATGGAGCGAGCGGGATTGGCGGTGCTGGTGATTCCGAGCGCGCTCGAGAGCAGCGTGTCCAGGGTCGAGACGATGGTCGCGCTGCTGGCGGCCGCGCGCTCGGAGCGAATGAATTCACCCTCTGACCAAGCCAGGATCTCGAGCGCCGCTGCGTCTCCGCGCAGCTCGCGCGTCTCGGCGTGATAGAGCTGGCCGTGAGCAAAATGAAGGATGCCGGAGCGCTCCCCGGACATGACCAAGAAGACGCCGCTGGCCTCGGTCAGGCTCTGCAATCTGACCAGGTCGGTCAGGCTGACGCCCGTGAGGTGAGCCGTGAACCCGGGGGGCGGTGGAAGCGACGAAGGCGCATTGCCTGTCGGCAACGCATGGGCTGCCGGCAAATTGGCTGCCGAGAGATTGGCGGCTGCCGAGAGATTGGCGGCTGCTAGCAAATTGCGCCCCTCGGTCGCGAACGAATTGGATTCTTTCACCGGATCACCTCAGTTCGTTCAGCGGGTTAGCCTAGTCCAGTATAGTGTACAAGCAGGACAGTATATTGTACGCGGTGGTCGCTGACCCGTGGGACCTCTCTGATCTGCCCACGCCGACGTCCGCGCACGAGTGCCAGCCAGGGGGACGATAGCAGTCGTTTGCGCAGCTCGTGCCGTTCACGGGGTTAGCGCTGCGCTACGCTCCGTTCAGTGCGATCTCTCATGTGCAGTGCTGCAGTAATGAACTCCTTCACCACGCATGCCTACGCTCGCCGAGCTCCAGTTTCCCGGAAGTTTCGCCAAGGCGTGCGCTGAATACGGAACAATTGTGTCGATGCAATGACGGCTGCGCACGAAAGCGCGATTTGTCCGCAACGCGAGACGTGGACCAATCGGTGTTGCTGATCGGGTCAAGCATCTCATCACGCGCGAGCGAGCGAGCAGCCAGCGTTTTCGACTTGACGAGTTGATCGCTGCAGAGCCAACCTCGGCGCGGGGACCCGCCCGCCAGACGAGAGCTGATGCACAGACTTACACCACTTGCCAAGGGCATGATCGGCGCCATCGGTGTCGGCTCGCTCTGGGCTGCTGTTTACACGTACGGCCCAAAGCGAACTCACGGCGGCGATGACTCGCTTGCAGCCGAGCCTGCGCTGACCGCTCGGTCGCAGGCGCTCACGCCCGGGGCCCAGCCGCTCCCGTCTGCGGCGCAGGCACAGAACGGGGTGCAGGCTCCCGGTGGTCCGCAGGGAGCCGGCGCTCCCCGACCTGCACAGAAGGCGCCGGCCGTACCGCCACCCTACACCACGCTCGACAGCCGACCGGTTCGCGTCGGGCTGTCGCAATGGCCCGGGCACCTGGCGCTGGTCGTCGGCGCCGGTGGCCTGACGACGCAGCCCGGCTCCGTCGCGGCTCAGGCGGGTCTGAATCTCGAGATCAAGTTTCTCGAAGACGCGCCCACGAAGAACAAAGCCCTGGCTACGGGGGAAGTGGATTTCGTCTGGACCACTGTCGACGAGATGCCCATCAACCTCGGCACCTTCGTCGAAGCGGAGGTCCCCGTGCGCGCGTTCTTGCAGATCGATTGGTCGCGCGGGGGAGACGCCTGCGTCGCCGCGTCGGACGTGAAGCAAGTGGAGGACGTGCTCGGCCGAAAGTCGGCGATGTTGATGTTCAGCCCGGACCACACCGTCTTCGAGTTCATGATCTCGAACTCGCGGCTCACCCCGGCTCAGACGGCGGAGGTGCGCAACGCCACCCAGTTCTCTCTGGATGACTTCACCTTTGGTCGCAAGCTGTTCGCCAAAGGCGAGGTGGACGTCGCCTGCCTGTGGGAGCCGGACGTGACGCTCGCGCTCAGTGAACGCAAGGGAGCGCATCGGCTATTTTCCACCGCAGATGCGACCGAGCTCGTCGCAGACGTGCTGCTCGCGCGCAAGGACACGCTCGATGCCCGGCCGGACATCGCGCAGAAGCTGGCGCGAGTGTGGTTCAAATCGGTGCAGGTTGCCGAGGCGGACCGCCCCCATGCAGCGCGTCTGATCACCGATTCATGCTCGCGCTTCAAGGAAGAGCTCGGCTACGAAAAAACGCTCGGAGCGCTCAGCTGGGCCAAATGGACGACGCTCAACGACAACGTACGCTTCTTCGGCCTGGACGGTTCGGCGCCGGCCTTCGATCGTGTCTACAACCAGGCGGACTCGATCTGGATCAACTATCCGCAGGCGGAAATCGAGCACCGCTTTCCGCCGGCCACGTTGCGCGACGATCGCGCGGCGCGTGCGCTGTGGGAGGCGGCGGGCAAGCCGGCAGCGGTGCCCGAGGACATTTACAATCCCAAGCTGGCCTTTCGCGGGGAGGCGCTCTTCACCAAGCCGGTGTCGATCACCTTCGCGACGGGCAGCGCGTTGCTGGGTCCGCCTGCCATGGCGCTGGTCAATCGCGAAATCGTCCCGCAGCTCGAGATCGCGCGCGGCATGTCGATCCGCGTGGAGGGCAACACCGACGCCACGGGTGACGCTGCGGTCAATCAAGTGTTGAGCCAGCGCCGGGCACAGGCGATCGTGGACTATCTGGTCCTGAGGGGTGTGCCAAAGAATCGTGTGGTCGCTCGCGGCAACGGCTCGAGTAGGCCGATCGCGGGCAACGACACGCCGGAAGGCAGGGCTCTGAACCGCCGTACCGACGTCCTGTTCATTCGCGGCGCCAGTTGACCACTGTTCGCGCTGAGATCCATCAGCGGAGAAGCACCCCATGACCATGAATCACTGGCCTCCCAGCCCACCGCCGAGCTATTTCCGGGCCGCGCTCTCGAATCAATACAACGTGATCTTGCTGGCAGGCTCGGCGTCGTTCTCTGCTGCGCTGGCGTCCTGGGCACCGCTGGTGTCGGGCCTGGTCGGGGAGGCGCTCTGGCTCGTCACCGGGCCGTTGCTCGGCGCATTTCGGCGTCACACCGACGCCCAGCGCGCAGCCGAGCTCACGGCACTGGTGCCCGCTACGCCACCGGCTCCCACCGTTCCGCCGGAGTATGCCGAGCGCGCGGCCATCGTGGCGAGCTCGGTGCGCCGGGTGGAGGAGTTGCTGGCGTCCCGCTCGGACCTGTCGGCGACCGATCGTGCCGAGCTCGGGCGCGGGCTCGCCGGGCTCTTGCCTGCCTTCGCGGAAGTTTGTACCACGCATCAGCGGCTGCGGCGCGCGGCGCTGCAGGTTCCGCTAGCCGATCTGCAGACGGAGCTGGCGAGCCTGCATCAAGCGCTGGCCGCCGAAACGGACCTGGGCGTGCGGGCGAGTCTGCGGCGGGGTCTGACCGTCGCCGAGCGACGCATCCGACAGCTCGAGGGGAACGAGGCGGCTTGCCGCTCGATCGAGCTGGCGCTGCAGAACTTCCAGCAGTCGCTGGCGCTGCTCGCAGAGGCGGCCGCGGGCCTGTCGACCGCAGCAGAACTGAATGCCGAGATCGAAACCGCCGCTTCGCAGATCAACCGTCAAGCAGCGATCGAGGCCGAGCGGGAGCTTCTGACCACTCGCTCCAGTATCTTGCCGCCGCCGTTTCCGCCGAACTAATTAGCCTCATCCCTTTGGCGGTCTTGGCGTCTTTGCGGTTAAAATTTATCCTGATGATCATGCGGCCACGGGGGATGGTGGTGGCTCCGGAGCAGCAACGTTTCGGCGAGTGGTTCGATTTGACCATCTTGTCTACTCGTGTCTCCCCGAGCACACTTGTTCGACATATTCCAGAAACTCTCGGGCGCTAACAGGAGAAGGGCATGCAATCCAGTCGACCGATTCCCGTTTTTTGTACTCCGGGCGCCTTCGGGCTCGCTTCCCTCCAGCGACTGTTGCCGAGCAGTCTCACGCTCGGCTTCGTGCTGGCCGGTGTCTTCATGGGCAGCGCGTGTAAATCGGACCCTCCGAAGCCGGAGCCGGCGGTGCAGACCTCCTCGGGAGCCTTGAATCCGACGCCGGCACCAGCGCCGACGCCTCCTCCTGCAGCCGCGGCGCCGCTGCTCATCGCGTACAGCGATTGGCCGGGCTGGGTCGCCTGGGACATCGCGCTGCACAAGCACTGGTTCGACGCGGCAGGAGTGAAGGTCGACTTCAAGTGGTTCGAGTACGTGCCCAGCATGGAGGCGTTCAGCGCCGGCAAGGTAGATGCTTGCGGCATGACGAACGGCGATCAGCTGGTGACCGGCGCGAGCGGCGCTCCGAGCGTGGCGATCCTGATCAACGACTATAGCAACGGCAACGACATGGTCGTGGCGCGCGCGGGCATCGACTCCGTCGAGCAGCTGAAGGGCAAGAAGGTGGGCGTCGAGGTGGGCTTCGTCAGTCACCTGTTGCTGCTGAATGCCTTGAAGGCGCACAAGCTGAGCGCGAAGGACATCAAGATCGTCAACGTGCCCACCGATCAGACGCCGCAGGCGCTCAAGTCGCGTTCCGTCGACGCCGTCGTTGCCTGGCAGCCGAACAGCGGTCAGGCCTTGAAAGAAGTCGCTGGCTCGAAGCCGGTGTTCACCAGCAAGGACGCGCCGGGCATCATTTACGACGTGCTCGCCGTCAATCCCAAGAGCCTGGCCGAGCGCCGCGCCGACTGGGAGAAGGTCGTCGACGTTTGGTTTCAAGTCGTTGACTTCCTCGCCGACAAGAACAACGAGAAGGAGGCGCTCGAGATCATGAGCGGCCGCGTCAGCCTGACGCCCGAGCAATACGCTCCGCTCCTCGGAGGCACGTTCCTCTTGGGTGGCGAAGCCAACCTGAAGCACTATCAGCCCGGGAACACGCTGGTCTCCATCGGCTACTCGAGCCAGCTCGTCGATGGCTTCAATCTCGAGAACAACGTCTACAAGGTGTCTCAGAAGCCGGAAGCGTACCTGGACAGCAGCTTGGCGGCGGCTGTCGTGAAGAAGCGCCAGGCGCAGGCAGCCCCCGCTGTGGCAAAGTAAAGAGAAGGGTTCCAGGGGTCTAGGGCGGGTCACGCGCTTCGCGCGTGGCTCATCCCGATCTCGAGGAAAAACGGCGCGCCGAAGGCGCCTCGATCCCTTGGCCCCTCGATCCCTTGGCCCCTTGAACCCTCTCCACTCACTGCGCAGCCAGCGCCTGCTCGTGAGCCGCGGCGCGTCCGTGAATGAGCTCCTCGAGGCGGGCCTTGGTGGCGAGGAAGGGGCCCGATAGAAACTGTTCGGAGCTGCGCGGGCGTGGCACCGGGACGTCGATGATCTCGAGGACGCGACCGGGATGCGCGCCCAGCACCACGATCCGATCGGAGAGGTAGATGGCCTCGTCGAGGTCGTGGGTGATGAACATCACCGTCACGTCTACGCTGGCGCAGATCTGCAGCAGGTGAGCCTGCATATTGCAACGCGTCTGTGCGTCGAGCGCACCGAACGGTTCGTCCATCAGCAGAATGCGCGGTTGATTGGCCAGCGCGCGTGCGATCGCCACCCGCTGTTTCATGCCACCAGAGAGCTGATTGGGGTAGTGGTCGGCAAAGTTGCTGAGCCCCACCACGCGCAACCACTCGTTCGCCTGCTGTTCAGACTGCGCGCGCGGCACGCCCTTCATGCTGGGACCGAACATGACATTGCGCCGCACGGTGAGCCACGGAAACAGCGTGTAGCTCTGAAACACCATGCCGCGATCCGATCCTGGGCCGACCACGGGATGGCCGTCGAGCAACACGGCGCCGTCGGTGCAGGCATCGAGCCCTGCCACGATGCGAATCAGCGTCGATTTGCCGCACCCGGACGGGCCAATGACGCTGATGAACTCGCGATGGTGCACCGCAAACTCGATCTTGGAGAGTGCGATGATGGGATCGCCCTGGGGGCTGTCAAACACGCGCCCGACGGAGCCGACCGTGAGCACCACGGGCCGCTCGCGGATTTCGGCGAGGTGGGCGGCGACTTCGGGGGACTGTTCTCGGTAACTGGGTAGGTCGATCATGAGCTCACCGACGGAGAGGAACTGACGGCCGCCTGTGAGGAGTTGGCCTGTCGGCGCGAGCCGCGCAATAGCCTCACGAGACTCGGCTTGCCGCTCTCCCATGGGAACAGGTACTGGCCGAGGAACGCGAGTACCTGATCGGTGATCAGGCCGATCAGGCCGATCATCACGATGCCGGCGTACACGTTTTCGAAGTGACGGTAGCGCTGCTGCTGGTAGAGGAACGCACTGATGCCTGATTTTTCTCCGATCAGCTCCGCCACCACGAGGTAGGTCCAGGCCCAGCCGAGCAGGATGCGCATGTCGCGGTACAGGGCGGGCAAGGCCGCGGGTACGACCACGCGCAAGAGCAGCTGACGGTGGTTTGCGCCGAGCGTCTGCGCCGCCTGGATCAGCGCAAAGTCGACCGAGCGCGTGGTGTTGGCGACGACCAGTACGGCCTGGAAGAAGGTGCCGATGAAGATGATGGTGATCTTGGGCTCGTCCCCGAGGCCCAGCACCGCGACGGCCAGCGCTCCGAACACCGGCGCCGGCATGTAGCGAACGAAATCGACGAAGGGCTCGATCAACCTCGAGAAGAGGGAAAATGTTCCGCACAGCAGACCTACCGGGATGCCGATCAGCATCGAGTAGATAAAGCCCAACAAAATGATAGTGCAGCTGTGCAACAAACTTTCGTGCAGCCAAAAGTCGCCCGTGCGCTCGGGCGCGCTGGTGAACGCCGTGTAGAAGGCACGCGCCACCTCGTGTGGCGCCGGCAAGAAGATGGGGTTGACCCGCTCGCCGCTGGCGAGCTGCCGCCGC
>Ga0207675_100001625_pt1 | contig 22527 bp, 26 predicted proteins | sample KBSSwiS42_FD_184305 | JGI IMG/M metagenome (GOLD analysis project Ga0207675, IMG submission 184305) | Switchgrass rhizosphere microbial communities from Kellogg Biological Station, Michigan, USA - KBS Switchgrass S4-2 (SPAdes) (version 2) | ecosystem: Host-associated > Plants > Roots >...
ACCTCAGCTTCGTGTCGGCCGATGGCATTCGCTGGATCGTCGATTTCAAGACCAGCCCGCACGAGGGTGGGAGCCTCGAGGGTTTCCTCGATTCGGAAGCGCGCCGCTACGAATCGCAACTGCGTCGCTACGCGCATCTCGCGCGCGAACTCGGCCCGGAGCCGGTGCGCGCAGGGCTGTATTTCCCGCTGCTCGGTGCCTGGCGCGAAGTCGACCTCGGTCAGTAGGTCCCTTCGAACGAGAACGGGCTGCGGCCGGAGGCCTCCGGCATCGCGCCGAGCGTGATCTCGCGCACCACGCTCTCGGCTGCCGCGGTACGGCCGGTGATGAAGCCCTGCACGAAATACGCATTGGGCGGCGTGAGCTTCAGGGTTCCCTCGACCATGAAGGGACCGCCGAGATCACGCAGCTTGCCCACCGGCGCGCCGTCGGGCGGGGTAGTGCCGTCAAAACTCACCTGGTAGGAGCCGAGCTCCATGGGCCTCGCGCCCACCTGTCGCAGATCCCGCAACTCGATGCTGCCCTGGAGGGCGCGCGGCGCTGGTCCGGCCACCAGTTCGAGACGCGTGAGGTCGGCGTTGAACGTGCCGCGCTGGTCGCGTGGCAGTTGTGGCAGCAGCGCAGGATCCAGCGCGACGCCGAGCTTGACGTTGCGCAGCTCACCGACGCCGGAAAAACTCGTGTCGAGGTCGGCGCGCGCCGTGATCGCGGTGCCCCGCAGCTCGAAGTCGCCGGACAACCGGCCGGTCAGCGCTCGTCCGGGCGCGAGATTCCAGGTGGCGTCACCGAGCACCGTGCCCTGGTATTTCAGCCCGATGCATTCGCCCTGCCAGACGGTTCCGCCGATCTCGGTGCAATGCACCTGCGGCGGCAGGCGCGAGGCGAACCAGCCGGCCGGCAGATAGAGCACCAGTACCACCAGGAATGCAGCGACGGCCGCGATGACGGTGAAGACCAGTGTGCGGCGCTTCACCCGGATTCAGCCCGACCGCAGTACCAGGCCGGCGTTCACGTAGCCGGCTTCGCCCGACGTCTCGATCTCGGCGCTCTCCACGCGTATGCCCTGCTGCTGCGCGAGGCGCGACAGCCAGGCGACCAGTCCGTCGAACGGCACGTGATCGAGCCGGATGCGAAGGCCGCCGTTGGGGGTAGGCTGGCTGTTGGTCAGCGACTTGCCGAGGCCGCTTTCGCGCGCCGAGCTGTCGATCAGCACCACCAGCGAACCCGCCGGCGTCGAACTCGTCGAGGGACCGGCGGCCAGCAGTTGCGGCGTCACGCTCTGGATGTAGGCGAGATCCGCCTGCTTGGTCGCGATGCGCCCACGGGCTTCGGCGATGTCGGTGTAGAGCGGCCAGATCACGCCGACCAGGATCACGATCACCGCGCCGATGGCACCGTACAACACGAAGCGGCGTTCGCGTTCGGCGAGGCCGTTGTACCACTCGAGCATCAGGCACCTGCCTTCTTGATCTCGAGGCGGCCGCTGTAACCATCATTGCTGGCGCTGCCGCCGAGCTCGGTTTGCCAGCCCGCGGCGCGCAGCTGCTGGCCGATGGCGTCGACGCTCGCGGCGTCCGGCGCATTCAGGCGCAGCTCGAGCGAGCCGTTCTGGAAGCGGAAGCCCTGGATGATCGCGGTGGGGGAAACGTTGCGCGCGCTGGCCACGGCGATCAGCGCCGGCAACAGCGCACCACCGCCGCCACTGCCGCGGACCTGCACCACGCGCGCCTCGACGCGCTTGCGCGCATTGATGGCGTTCATCTGGCCGGGCATCGCGACACGGAAGGCTGCTTCGATGCCGGCATCCAGCGCCGCTTCGGCCTTGCGCAGCCGGTTGAGCTCGACGTATCGCGCGCCGATGTGCACGCACAGCAGCGACGCGGCGAGCACCGCCGCCACGCGCCAGGATTTCCAGTTCTGCTTCAGCGGCGACGTCACGGCGAGCGCGCCCTGCAGCAGGTTGACCGCTTCGCCACTGGCCGCGGCCGGCGCCAGCACGCCCAGCGGTCCCGAATTCAGCAGCTGCACTTTCACGCCGGTGAATCTTTCGCGCTGCGCGTCGATTTCCAGCTGGTACGCCTGCCAGTCCTCGTGCGCCGCGTACAGCAACAGTCCCAGCGGCGGCGGCTCGAGGCCGGCCACCTGTGACACCTGCGCCGCCAGCGCCATCTCGAAGGCGGTGCCGATGGCGAGCGCCGGCATCACCAGCGCCGGGCCCTCCGCGGGCCGCAGTATCAGCGTGCCGCCGTCGAGCAGCGCGATGATCTGCCCCGGCATCGACGGCAGCAGCGATGCTTCCGAGTAGATAGCCTGCGGCGCGATGCCGGCGGCACCCAGCTCCGCCAGCCAGGCGTCGATGCGCGCGCGCGCCACGACCAGCACCGGCACGCGGCCGGTCTCCGCCGAACGTTCGCCGACGGCGAAATGCAGGTTCTCGATTTCGTCGGCGACGCGCTCTTCGAGCGCGAAGGGAATCACCTGCGCGAGCTTGGCGGCGCTCCTGGCGGGCGCGTCGCTGTCGGCCAGCAGCACGTCCGTCGCCGGCACGATCACCGCGACGCGGCGACCCACGGCGAGCGGTGCGGCCTGCGCGAGCTCGCCTGACACGGCATTGACGAGCACCTGCCCGTCTTCGTTGCACACGATCCAGCGGGGTGCCGCGCCTTCGCGCAACTGGATGATCAGGGATTCAGCCATTCTTCATTCGCTTCCAAAGCTGCGCTGCACGACCCGGACTTTGTTCGAGGGCTCGCGGAATAGAACACTGTACAAAACGAAGTCCGCAGTGCCAATACGAATGTTGGTGCGCAGACGGAACCACTTGGACTTTTCGTCCAGGCGCTGTTCGACCTTCGTCTTGTCGGGACCACTGAGCGGAGCCGTGTAGTCGGCCTTGACCGGCCAGCAACCCTTCTCGCGCATCTGGGCGAGATCGACGCTGCGATACTGGCTCTGGTTGTTGGGATCGTTGAGCGTGACGTCGAGCACCAGGCCGCTCGCAGTGCAGGGATTGACCGTCTCGCCGTTCGGGAGCGCGGTGACGAACGGCGCGATCTTGAGGTAGTTGTCGCGCCCGAAGCCGGGCAGGGCGAGCAGCTCGGAGGTGTGCGTGATGAAGGTGTTGGGTGGACGGTAGGGCGGGTTCTGGGAGAGATACAGGGTGTCTTCGCCGCCGGACGAGGCGGGCGCGATGTCCGGGTCTATCCAGTCCACCAGCAGGTCCGCGTAACGCACGTCGATGTCCAGGTCACGCAGCAGGGTGACGAAGATGTCGTACTGGTGCCTGTCGAGCTCGAAGGTGTTGGCCTGCGGATTCCAGTACACCACGCTGTTGAGGTTGAAGCGCCCCGTCAGGTCTTCGACCTTTCCCTGGATCCACATGCCGGTGCCTTCGATCTCGAACGGCGGCTGCTCCTGCGCCCAGTCCTGGGTGGTTTCGGTCTTGGGCTTCGGGCCATCGTTCTCCAGGGCGATGCTCGCCAGCGCCTCGGCGGCCATGCCCGCCTGCAGCGCCTGCTCCATGGTGAAGGTGGCCGCGGCCCGTCGCGCCGTCATGGCCTTGTTGTAGGTGACGGCGGCGGCCACCATGGTCGCGATCGCGAAGATCACGATCGCCACCAGCAGCGCCACGCCACGCTGACGCGCGCGCCTCATGTCGGAATCTCGAAGACGCGTGTCACGCGGCCCCAGTCCTCGAACACCACCGAGAACTCGATGGCAAGCGGCCGCGGCAGCAATACCTCGTCGATGTTCATCGGGCTCACGGGCCCGCTCGAATTGACGGGCGGCCAGTCGTCGCGCCAGTTGCGCGTCACCGGGTCGAGAAAACGCACCTGGGCCGACTTGATGCGGGTCAGCACCACGCGCTGGCGTGGTTCGGTGTTCAGCGCCGGGTCCACCGAGACCCAGTGCTCGCGCACCAGCGAGCCGTCGACGAAGCGGTAACGCACGCGTTGCTCCGCGGGGCGTTGCAGGCCGGCGGGATTGCTCCACCCGGCACGGGAGAAGGTCAGCAAGACGTTGTCCTGACCATTGGCGAACACGGCCGCCTGCAGCTCGCCGTTGCCCTGGGTATCGCGCGCCGCGCGCGCCTCGATCTGCGCGAAGTCCTGCGCCACGACGCGCATGCCACGCTGGATCTCCGTGACGCGCTGCTGGTTGACGTTGATCGCATCGCGTTCCTTCATCGCCTGGCTGAGGGCGCGATAACCGATCGCGAACATCACCGCGGCGATGAAAATCGCGATCACGACCTCGATGAGGGTGAAGCCGGCGCGACGCATCAGTTCTCCGACGGTGGCGTCACGGGTTTGGGAGTCTGGCGACCCGGATTTGCCGGCGTGCCAGGTGTGGTCGGAGCGCCGGGAGTATTGGGCGCGCCGTTGTTACCGGGACCCTGCGGGCCACCGGGAGCATTGTTCATCGAGGAACCGCGCCACGGCGTCGCAACGGCGTCGCGGCGGTCGGAGCGCGCGCTCGAGACGACCCCCGTGACCGTCGTGGTCCAGGCGAGCTTGTCGGTCGAAGCGCCGCTGGCTTCGCTTTCGGGATCTTTCTGCGTCACGACTTTGTCGGGTTCGCGCGAATCGTCGACGGTCTCGCCGGTGGGACGGGCCCGCACCTCGATGCGGAACATGCCCTTGATGCTCGTCTCGATGACTTCCTGTTCCCACTGCCAGCGCATTCCCGCCATGACCGTGTAACCCGTGCGCCTGCCGGTGTCCGGCATCTGTTGCGAGATGCGGACCTCCGTGAGGTGGTTCAACGCCACCCACTCCGCGATGGTCTTGCTGCGCAGGTATGAAATATTGGAAGCCGAAGAAGTGATGGTCCCCAACAGGGCACCCACCGCCATGGCGACGATGGCGAGAGCGATCAGCACTTCCAGCAGCGTGAAGCCGCGTTGCGATGCGGAGATGCGCGGGTTCATTTGGCGGCCGCGGCGCGCACCGGCGGGTTGTCCTGCTTCACCTCGCCGGGCAGCAGCAGGCGGACATTGGTTTGATCGTCGGTGTAGAGGCGGGCGATCTTGTCGGTGTCCAGACGCTGCAGCGCCAGCTCGAAAGAAGACACGTCGCCGTTGGCGAAGATCATCACCTGCGGCGCGAAATCGTCGAGCTCCTTTCCGGAACGCTTGCGCGTCAGCACGACTTTGCGACCTTCCACCACGAGATCCGTCTTGACATCCGGTGGCAGTTCGCGCTCGCGCAATGCGTCGTCTTCGTCCACGGGTCGCCACTGGTTGCCGAGGACGTCGAAAACCACGAACGAGTAGCCGGTCTCGTTGATCCGGAAGCCGTAGTCGCGGGTCTGCAACTCGGCTTGCTCGCGCGTGTAATCGAACAAGGCATCGAGGCGCTGCGCCTCCTGATCGAGTTGCGTGTCGCGTGAATTGCCCCGGAACTTGATCAGCACGCCGGCGGTGACCAGGCCGATGATGGCAATTACCACCATGAGTTCCATCAACGTGAACCCGCGCGCGTGCATGCGGGAAGGCCGCGGCGGACTACTGTTCGAGGTTCCAGTTACCGATGTCGGCATTTTCCTTTTCGCCGCCTTCCTGACCGTCCTGCCCCAGGGAATACAGATCGTATTCCTGGCCATGCGTTCCGGGATAAACGTATATGTAAGGACGACCCCAGGGATCGTTGCTCAGTCTCTGCAGGTAGCCGCCGTCCGGCCAGTTGCGCACCGTCGGATCATTCGGACGTTCCACCAGCGCCTTGAGGCCGAGGTCTGTGCTCGGAAACTTGAAATTGTCGAGCCGGTACATGGTGAGCGCGGTTTCGATGGCCTGGATATCCGACTTGGCCTTGGAGATCTGGGCAGTGCCCACTTTGCTGAACACCTTGGGCAGAATGAGGGCCGCGAGCAGGCCAATGATCACCACGACCACCATGATTTCGATGAGCGTGAAGCCGCGGGCGGAACGATGTAGGCGCTTCATGGAGTTCCCGTGGGCGAAGAGCGGCCGAGAATTGGGTGGCGAATCATAGCAAATGAACGTCGAGGCTCCCGCCCGTGGGTTACCGGAACTGCTGAAGTCGCTCAATTGCGACCGCGCGTATGGCTTGAGTCTGCTGGCGGTGTGCGCGCTGCTGGCGTTGCTGGAATTCGTGGGCGGCGACCCGTTGCGATTCGCGCTCGGTTACGACCGGGCGGCGCTGGCGCAGGGCGAATGGTGGCGCGCGCTGACCGCGCACTTCGTGCACATCGACCCCGAGCATACCGCGCTCAACGGACTCGGCCTGGTGCTCATGTGGGCGCTGTTCGCGCGCGACTACTCACCGCTGCGCTGGCTGGCTATCTATCTCGTGGCCTCGCTGGCGATCAGCGCCGGCTTGTGGTTCCTGGATCCGGAGGTGCCGTGGTATCGCGGCGCGTCGGGCGCGCTGCACGGAGTCATGGCCGCCGGCACGCTGGCGCATCTGCGTCGGCGCGACCTCGACGCCTGGATTCTCGCCGCCTTCATCGTGGCGAAACTTTCCTGGGAGCAATTCGCCGGCGCGATGCCGTTCCAGGATGCCGGTGCGACCATCGTCGATGCGCACTTGTACGGAGCGCTCGGTGGCCTGGGTGTCGCGCTGTTCCTGAAATCCACCCCCGCGCCGCCGCTCGGGGCGCGACCCGGGACGCCCTGAACTGAGCCGCGCTCGGGCGTGGTTATACTCCGCGCCCATGTCGTCACTTGCATTCGTTTTTCCCGGCCAGGGCTCGCAGTCGGTCGGCATGCTCGCCGCGCTCGCCGGCCACTCACCTGTCGTTCGCGCCACCTTCGACGAAGCTTCGAAAACACTCGGTTACGACCTATGGCAGTTGTGCCAGCAGGGCCCCGCCGAGGAATTGAACGCCACCGAACGCACGCAACCCGCGATGCTCGCCGCGGGCATCGCCACCTGGCGCGTGTGGCAGGAACGCAAGGGTGCTACGCCCGCGCTCGTCACCGGCCACAGTCTCGGTGAATTCACCGCCCTGGTGGCCGCCGGCGCCATCGACTTCAGCACCTGCGTTGACCTGGTGCGCTTTCGCGGCCGCGTCATGCAGGAAGCCGTGCCCGCCGGCCATGGTGCAATGGCAGCCTTGTTAGGCCTCGAGGATGCGGAGGTGGAAGCCGCCTGCGCCGAGGCCACTCATTCTTCACAGGGTGGCGGGGTGGTGGAAGCCGTCAACTACAACTCGCCCGGCCAGGTGGTGATCGCCGGAGAGAAGGCTGCGGTAATGCGCGCCATCGAGCTCGCCAAGACCCGCGGCGCCAAGCGCGCCATCGAACTACCCGTGAGCGTGCCGTCGCACAGCAGCCTCATGAAGGCCGCCGGTGCACTTCTCGGCGAGCGACTCGCTGCGACCGAGATTCGTGCACCACGTATCCGCTATCTGAGCGCCGTGGATGCGCTCGAACACGATGCACCGGACGACATCCGGGCATTGCTGGTTCGCCAGCTTTCGAGCCCGGTGCGCTGGACCGCGACGGTGGCCGCCCTCGTGGACAAATTGGGGAGTGCCGGCGCCCGGCAGATCGTGGAGTGCGGGCCGGGTGGTGTACTGGCCGGCCTGGTCAAACGCATCACCCGCGGCGGCGACACGCAGACCTTCGCGCTCGAATCTCCCGACACCTTCACCGCTGCGACGACCGCCGCCGCGGCCTGACCGGAACTTCAACATGCTTCAAAACGACATCGCGCTGGTCACCGGCGCCTCACGTGGAATCGGACAGGCCATTGCACGCGCGCTCTCCGGCGCCGGCGCCCGGGTCATTGGCACCGCCACCTCGCAGTCGGGGGCCGACAGCATCACATCGTGGCTTGGAAACAACGGACGCGGTGCGGTGCTCGACGTCGGAAATGCGGCGTCGATCGACGGGCTGTTAGGTGACCTGGAAGCGCGAAACGAGATGCCCACCATCCTGGTGAACAACGCCGCGATCACGCGCGACACACTGCTCCTGCGCATGAAGCCGGAGGATTGGGACGCGGTCATCGCGACCAACCTGACCAGCGTGTTCCGGCTCTCGAAGGGTTGTCTCAAGCGCATGATGAAGGAACGCCGTGGACGCATCGTCTCGCTGACCTCCATCGTGGGTCTTACTGGTAACCCCGGACAGGCGAATTACGCGGCGGCAAAGGCCGGCATTCTGGGATTCAGCAAGTCGCTGGCGAAGGAGATCGCCTCGCGCGGTATCACCGTGAATGCCGTGGCTCCCGGGTTCATCGATACGGACATGACCCGCGCGCTCAACGACGAACAGCGCAGCACCCTGACGGCGCAGGTGCCCATGGCACGACTGGGCTCGGTGGACGACATCGCCGCCGCTGTGCTGTTCCTGTGCGGTCCTGGCGCCAGCTACATCACCGGCGAGACACTGCACGTGAACGGCGGCATGTACATGGCCTGATTGAATGGGTCCAAACAGCTCGGGCGGGCCTCCCGTTGGACCATCGCAACACTCAAACCACCGAAAAACAAACAAAAACAAGCACTCACGATTTGACAGCGTGGCAGTTGCCCAAGCGTTGCCCTAGAATACGCGCCCGCTGCGGGTCCCCCGGACTGGTGGCGAAAAACACATCTCTATTGAGGGCGAATCAGCAATGAGCACGGTTGAACAGCAGGTCAAGGCGATTGTCGCCGAGCAGTTGGGCGTCAAGGCGGAGCAAGTGGTGAATGACGCTTCGTTCGTCGATGACCTCGGTGCCGATTCGCTCGACACTGTCGAATTGGTCATGGCGCTCGAGGAAGAGTTCGAGATCGAGATTCCCGACGAAGATGCCGAGAAGATCACGACCGTGAGTCAGGCGATCACGTACATCTCCGATCGCCGCAAGTCCTGAAGATCGTTCCGCGGATGGACGCGTGAGGCAATGACCCGCGCCCATTCCGCCTTCCATCTGCTCTCAACACAACGAGGATAGTGTGTCCAAGCGACGTGTCGTCGTTACCGGGCTCGGCATCGTTTCGCCGATAGGCAGCGACGTGACGACCGCATGGTCGTCGATTCTCGCGGGACGGAGTGGCATCAAGCCGATCACCCGCATCGATGCGACCCCTTTCGCCACGCGTTTCGCGGGCGAGGTCGAAGGCTTCGACGTAGCCGCGTACATCTCGCCCAAGGAAGCCCGGCGCATGGATCCGTTCATGCATTACGGCATGGGCGCGGGCGTCCAGGCGGTCGCCGACTCGGGACTGGACTTCACCAAGGAGAATGGCGACCGCTGCGGCGCCATCATGGGCTCCGGCATTGGCGGCCTGGCGGGCATCGAAGACGAGGCCATCACCTGGGAACGAACGCACAATCCCAAGAAGACCTCGCCGTTCTACATCCCCAGCACCATCGGCAACATGGTTGCCGGTCACCTGAGCATCCGCTTCGGCCTGCGTGGGCCGAATCTCGGCGTGGTCAGCGCCTGCACGACCTCGACGCATTCCATCGGCTTTGCGATGCGCTGCATCCAGTACGGCGACGCGGACATCATCATCGCCGGCGGCTCCGAGTGCGCCACCACACCGACGGCACTCGCGGGATTCAGCCAGGCCAGGGCCCTGTCGGAGCGCAATGACGATCCGCAGGGCGCCAGCCGCCCCTGGGACAAGGATCGCGACGGCTTCGTCATGGGCGACGGCGGCGGCGCCGTGGTCCTGGAAGAACTCGAACACGCCAGGGCGCGCGGCGCGAGGATCTACGCCGAGTGCCTGGGATTCGGCATGAGCAGCGACGCGTACCACATCACCGCGCCGCCGGAAGACGGCGCGGGCGCGCGGTTGGCGATGGTGAATGCGCTGCGCGATGCGCAGATGAATCCCACCGACATCCACTATCTGAACGCACACGCCACCTCGACGCCGCTGGGCGACAAGGCGGAGACCGTGGCCATCAAGGCCGCCTTCGGCGACTACGCGTACAAGCTGCCGGTGAGCTCGACCAAGTCCATGACCGGGCACCTGCTGGGCGCCGCGGGCGTGGTCGAGGCAATCTTCTCGATCCTCGCGATCCGCGACCAGGTGGCGCCGCCGACGACCAACTACCACACTCCCGATCCGGAGTGCGATCTCGACTACGTGCCGAATACCGCACGCAAGGTGGCAATCGAGTCCGCGCTGTCGAACTCCTTCGGGTTCGGCGGCACCAACGGCTCGTTGATTTTCCGCCGCTTCAAGAGCTAAACCTCGCGCGTGGAGATCCGCGCGCCTCTGGTCACCAAAGTCGACGTGCCGGTCACGACGCTGACCGCGCTCGCGACGCTGAATCCCGAGCAATTTCCCGTGCTGCTCGACAGCGCGGCGCAGGGACCTCTGGCCCGCTACAGCATGGCGATGTTCGAACCGCGCGCCGCGCTGCTGCGCGATGCGCAGGGCCGCCTCACGGGCAACGGCTTCGTGCCCGGCCCCGGCGGATTCATCGACAACCTTGGCGACTGGCAGCGGCGCGTGGCCAAGGCGCGCGATCCGCGCAAGCCGCTGCCGTTCCTCGGCGGCTGGTTCGTCTATCTTTCGTACGAGCTCGCGCAGGAAGTCGAGCCGGTGCTGAAGCTGCCGCCCGCGGCGGGACCGTACTCGGCGTTCGCGCTGCGCGTCGAACACCTGGCGGTCTTCGAACACGCCACCGGCGCGATGTATGCGGTGTCGGAGAATGGCGAGACCGTGGGCCACGCGCGCCTGGTCGGCGCGCTGACCGATGCGGCCGGCAAGCCCGCGCCCGATCCGGAAGACAATCCGCACGTCGATCGCTGGGTCGAAGAGCCCCCGGAAAAACACCTGGAGCGCGTGCGACGTGCCAAGGAATACATCGCCGCCGGCGATATCTACCAGGCAAACATCTCGCGCCCGTGGCGGCTGCGCCTGCGCGCCGGCAGCGATCCGCGCGCCGTGTACGCGGCACTGCGCCGTTCCAACCCGGCGCCATTCGCCGCCAGCGTGCGTTTCGGCGGCATGACCATCCTTTCTTCCTCTCCCGAACGCCTGCTGAAAGTGGAGGGGCGGGAGATCTCGACCCGGCCGATCGCCGGGACACGCCCGCGCAGCGACGATCCCGACCAGGACGCGCGCGTGACCGCCGAGCTCGTCGCCCACCCCAAGGAACGCGCCGAACACGTCATGCTCATCGACCTGGAACGCAACGACGTGGGCCGGGTGTGCGAGGCGGGCAGCGTGCGCGTCGATGAATACATGGTCACGGAAACCTACGCGCATGTGCATCACATCGTGTCGAACGTGCGCGGCCGGTTGCGCGCCGACGTGACCGCGGTCGACGCGCTGCGTGCGCTGTTTCCTGGCGGCACCATCACCGGGTGTCCCAAGGTCCGCTGCATGCAGATCATCGCGGAGCTGGAGGGGGAGGGGCGCGGCGCGTACACCGGATCGCTGGGCTGGCTGGGCACCGATGGCGACGCCGACTTCAACATCCTGATCCGCACCATCACGCTGCGCGGTGACCAGATCGAGCTGCGCGCCGGCGGCGGTATCGTCGCCGACTCGATTCCACAGCGCGAGATCGAAGAGACTCGCGCCAAGGCGCTGGGCATGCTGCGGGCATTCGAATCGACATGAGTGAAATCCAGTCTGACGAGAAGGTGCGTAGTTGGGTCGACGGTGTCGCCGGCAACCAGGTGCCCGCGGACGATCGCGGCCTGCAATATGGCGACGGCGTGTTCGAGACCATCCTGGTGCGCGATCGCGTGCCGCGGTTTCTCGGCCTGCATCTCGATCGCCTGCGGCGCGGACTCGAAACCCTGGAGATCGATTTTCCGGCAGGTGATGCGCTGCGCGCCGAGATCGCGCATGCGGCTGCGATGACACCGGCGCTGGCGGTGCTCAAGATCGTGGTCACGCGGGGCAGCGCGGTTCGCCGCGGTTATCGGCCCGCGGGCGAGGAGCGCGCGCGGCGCATCGTCACCCTGTGGCCGACAGCACCGATCGAAAGCGATCTCCTGGCGCGTGGTGTCGACGTCTCGGTTGCCCGCCTGCCGTTGCCGGGATTTTCGCCGTTCGCCGGTATCAAGCATCTCAACCGGCTCGAAAACGTTCTTGCCGGTCTTCGGAGCGGCGATGCGCAGGCCTTCGAGAGCCTGATGCTCGCCGCCTCGGGGCAAGTGATCTCCGGCATATCGAGCAATGTGTTCGTCGTGAAAGCGGGGGAGATCCTCACGCCGCCGGTGGATCGCGTCGGTGTGGCCGGCATCATGCGACAGATCGTGCTGCGCGAAGCGCCGCGCCTCGGACTCGCGGCGCGCGAGCGCAGCCTGACCCTGGACGACGTGTTCGCCGCCGATGCGATGTTCATCACCAATGCGCGCATCGGAGTTGTGCCGGTGAAGCGCGTGCGCGAGCATGCATTCGCCATGAACGAAATCACGACCCGGTTGCGCCACGCCATCGAGGCGCTGGATGCGTAAAGTACTGCTCGCGCTCCTCGGCTTGGTACTGCTCGCCGCCGGCGGTGCGGCTATCTACTGGCAGCGCACCGGCACCATGATGCAGGCCGCCGGGCCGCACCGGCAGCCGATCGATCTGGTGGTCAAGCCCGGCGCCACGGTGCGCGCGGTGCTGACGGAGCTGGACGGCAAGGGCGCGCTCGCCGACCGGCGCGGCGTCGACCTGCGATTGCGCGTGCTCGGATCGCCGCAGATCAAGAGCGGCCGCTACGAGATCCCCGCGGCAGCCAGTCCCAACGACATCCTCGCGCAGCTGGCCGAGGGGCGCGTGGTGCTCGAGGCGCTGACCGTGGTCGAAGGCTGGACGTTTGCGGAAATGCGCCGCGTGGTGGAGGCGCATCCACAAATCAAGGTGACATTGCGCGGCAAGGAGATCTCCGAGGTCATGGCCGCCATTGGCCATGCCCGCGAGCATCCCGAGGGCCGGTTCTTCCCGGACACTTATCGCTTCGCGGCGGGCACCACCGATCGCGAACTGTACGTGCTCGCGTATCGAAAGATGTCCGAGGCGCTGGACGCCGCGTGGAGCAAACGCGTCACGGATCTGCCGCTGTCAGATGCCTACGCCGCGCTCACGCTGGCATCCATCGTCGAAAAGGAGACCGGACTCGCCAGCGAGCGCCCGCGCATCGCGGGAGTCTTCATCACACGCCTGCGGCGGAACATGCGCCTGCAGACCGATCCGACCGTGATCTATGGCATCGGTCCTTCGTTCGACGGAAACATCCGCGATCGCGATCTGCGTACCGATACTCCATACAACACCTACACGAGAGCCGGCTTGCCGCCGACGCCGATAGCGCTACCGTCGCGCGAAGCCATCGAAGCCGTGACGCATCCGCAGGAGACGGGCGATATTTTCTTCGTCGCGACCGGCGCGGGCGACGGCTCGCATGTATTCTCCTCCACACTCGAAGAGCACAATGCGGCCGTCGCACGTTACCTCGCACGACTGAAAGGCCAATCCTTGAAGGACAAGGGTTCCCGATGACGCAGGCGCGCTTCATCACACTCGAAGGCATCGAAGGCGCCGGCAAGACCACGGTTGCCGACCGCATCACGCAGTCGCTCCGGCAGCGCGGCCTCACCGTGCACGCCACGCGCGAACCGGGTGGCACGCGCACCGCCGAGCGCATTCGCGCGCTGGTGCTGGATCGCGGCGAGGAGCACATCAGTGCCACGGCCGAAACCCTGCTGATGTTCGGCGCGCGGCAGATCCACGTCGACAATCTCATCCGCCCGGCGCTGGCGCGAGGCGAGTGGGTGTTGTGCGACCGCTTCACCGACGCCACGCACGCCTACCAGGGCGGCGGACGCGGCGTGGACCGCGCGCTCATCGACCGTATCGCACAGGCGGTGCACGGCGACCTCATGCCGGACTGCACGCTGTTGCTCGATGTGCCGGTGCGCGTCGGACTGGAGCGCATGCAGGCGCGACGCGGTGCGGTGGATCGATTCGAAGTGGAATCCGCGCAGTTCTTCGATCGGGTACGCACGCGTTATCTCGAGCTGGCGCGGGCCGCGCCGAAACGTTTTCGCATCATCGATGCCACCCAACCGCTCGAGCAGGTGTGCCGGTCGGCGGTGGCCGCGCTCGAGGACGCGGTGAATCTCACCGCCGCGGCGAAGTCTTGAGCGGCCTGCCGGCTCCCGCCTGGTTCGAGGCCGCGCAGCGCGAAATACGCGCGGCGCTCGCCGGCGATCGCCTGGCGCACGGCATCCTCATCCACGAAGACGCGGGGGCGGGCGGCCTGGCGTTCGCGCGCTGGATCGCGCAGCTGCTCAGTTGCCGGGAAACAGAGCGCGCGCCCTGTGGCGAATGCCGGGAATGCCGCTGGGTGGCGGCGGACCAGCATCCCGACGTCACGCGCCTCGCGCCGCTCGAAGACTCGAACTACATCGTGGTCGACCAGGTGCGCGAACTGATCGCGGAGCTGGCGCTCACCGCGCACGGACGCGGCTACAAGGTCGCGATTTTCACTCCCGCGGATGCGTTGTATCCGAACGCGGCGAATTCGCTGCTCAAGACTCTCGAGGAGCCGCCGCGCCGCACGCTCATGCTGCTGGTGACCAGCCAGCCAGCACGCCTGATGGCTACGGTGCGCAGCCGTTGTTCGCGTATCCGCCTCAAGGGTCCGACCGCCGCCGAAGCGGCGACATTCCTCGAAGCGGCGCGCGGCCCGGGACCATGGGCCGAGGCGCTGGCCGCCACCGGTGGCGGGCCGTTCTCGCTGCTCGATGCCGACCCGGAATCGCTCGCGAAATTGCGCAATGAAACCATCCAGGCGATGAACGAAATCGGGGCCGGCAAACTGCAGCCGCCGGGCGTCGCCGAGCGCTGGACGGCGAAGGGTGCCGACATCGCGGCCCGCCTCGCGTGCCTTGAGATATGGGTCACAGAACGTATCCTCGAATCCGCCGCAATCCGCGACGTAACTCACTTGTCAGGGGCGGGCGGGGCATCGAAGATATGTCGCCTATTCGAGCTTTCGGACGCCGTTCGCGAAATGCGCAAGCAATTCCAGACTTCGATCAACAAGACCATGGCGGTTGAGAGCCTCCTGTGGCGCTGGGCGCGGCAATGAACGAAAGAACCGGCCGCACCGGCGCCAACAAACCGGGCCTGTTGACGCTCACCATCAAGGACAAGAGCGCGCTGTATCTCGCCTACATGCCGTTCGTGAAGAACGGCGGGCTGTTCATCCCGACCAACAGCAACTACCGCCTCGGCGACGAGGTGTTCATGCTGCTGAACCTGATGGGCGAGGACGAGAAGCTTCCGGTGGCCGGGCGCGTGATCTGGCTGACGCCCAAGGGCGCGCAAGGTAAACGCACCGCCGGCATCGGCGTGCAGTTCTCCGACCAGGACCGCGGCCAGACGCAGAAGAAGATAGAGACCTACCTGGCCGGCGCGCTTGCCGGCGACAAGGCCACGCACACCATGTAAATGGGGACATTCCTCATTTCGACTGTCACATGACAGCGAAATGAGGAATGTCCCCATTTCATTCGGGCTCGACAACCTCGTAGCCCCGGGCGCGCAATCCCGCCAGGTAGCCATCCGGCGCAAACAGCTCCGACATCAGCACCACGGCCATCGTGCTCCGGTTGTCACGCAAGGCTCGTTCCGCCTCTTCCAGCCAGGACTGCGTGCGCCGGTCCTTGTACGTGCGCGCCTGCTGCTCACTGCCGTGCATCGCGGCGGCACACTCATCCGCCCGAAATCCATCCCTCGAAAACGAGTACCTGGGCACGAGCTTGCGCAGCGCTGCAATATTTCCCGTCGACCAGGCATTGGCGAGGCGCTTTACACCCGCTCCTCCGTCTTCGATCGCCGCCACGAGCCGTTCGAGGCACACCGCGTTCGAAGGGTCCTGCCAGTTTTTCAGGCGATCCGTGAACGCGATTTCCGGCATGTCGAAGATGGTGGTCCTGACGTGACGCATCAGCCCCAGGTCTTCGGCCGCGAACCGGGCGCTGAATCCGTCCATGTCCAGCTTCTTCATCGCGCCCATCACCAGGCGATTCGTCGCGGAAAACGGGCGCAGCTCTTCCAGCTCGGTAGCGCCAAAGAGATTGGCGGTTTTTTCGACCCGCGCATACAACTCGGGTGACAGGACATCCTTCAGCGTCACTCCTTCCGGGAGCGTCTCCGCGCGGCTGTATGCCGCGCGGTCGGCCTTGTCGGCCCGCCAGTAACCCGAGTAGTCCAGCAGCAGTTCCTGTGAATGACGCAGCAGCCAGTCGAACTTCTTCGATTTCCATTTCACCTTGCGTGGAAAGGGCGATACCTCGCCGAGTATCCACATGACGTGATCACCCGATGTGACCTTCCAGAGTCCCGGACCCGGCTGTGGGCCCCGCACGATCACCACCTCGAGGGCCGGTTCTCCCTCCAATGGTGCCGGCCCTTCGGCATTTGCGCCGGCAGTGGCCAGTCCGCTGAGGAGAATCAGCGCAATGGAAGGAATGCGGTTTGACTTCACGCGTGGCTTCCCCGGATCTACCAGCAGGATGTGCGAGCGTCTCGCCGCGCGCAACGTGCGTCGTGTTCCCGCCATGAATTGTGTAGCTTGTGGGCTCACGACACGACCGCTGGAGACAAATCAATGGTTCGAATCGAGTCCGTATGCCTGGCTCTGGCCCTGCTCGCATGGCATTCCGCGGCCTTCGCGCAAGACAACGGGTCGGCAGGGCAGGCGATGCTTCGCTGTGATCCCGGCAGCAGAATCGACGGGATCGATGGCGATGGGCGTTACGTGGTCGGTTCCTACGGATCGGGCTTCAACGACTGCGAGATTCGCCTGGCTCCTGGCAAACACGTGGTGAAGGCCTGCTACGAAGTGGGAACGGCCGGGGCGACGGATGTCTACAAGTGTGACCGGCCCCGTGATCTGACATTCGAGGCCAGCGCGGGGAGCATTTACCGAATGCGACTGAAGCTCGGGCGGGCGGACAAATGGGAAACGTCGATCGAGGATGTCACCGCCACCGAATCAAATGTGCCGGCATCACCTGCGGCCAACAAGTCACGGAAGGACATCCCGAAGGATCAGCGCAAATCCATGGTGCTGGTGCGCGCTTCCGAGCGTGACGAGCCAGCGTTCCTGAAAGGCGAGGTCCAGCACCTGTGGTTCAAGATGCGCGACGCGCGCCAGGTGTTGTCCGGTCCGAGCAAGATGCACGGCGAGAAAGATGGTTACTTCACCGACAAGGTCGCGAACGGCGAGAGCCTCGCCATCTATTACATGTTTCACCAGGAAGGCTCGGCGTTCAGCCGGGAATTTTCCTATGTGTGCGCGACGGAGTTACCTGTCTACGAGGACCTGCCCGGTGGCAAGGTGCTTTACCTCGGCGATTACCATTTCGAACGTGTGCCGGGCGGCACGCGATTCACGGTGACCCACGATGTCGAGGCCGCGCGCAACTTCCTGCAGGCGAATCATCCCGAGCTGGTGGACAAGCTGGTGGTGGCCGACTGGCGAATGCTGCGCACGCCGGAACTCTGCGAGACCAAGGGCCCCACGTTGCGTAGCGCAGCGCCGGCCCGGTGAGCCTCAGCCCGGGCGCCGCATCGGCAACGATGACGTCGTGATGCCGCCTTTCAGCACGTAAGCGTCGAAGCCGCGCTCGGAGAGAATGAACGCCGCGGCCGAGGACCGGCGGCCCGTGTCGCACACCACCACGTATGGCGTCTTGCGATCGAGCGCGTTGAGCTTCAGGCGCACGAAATACAGCGGAATGTTGATCGAATTCTCGATGGCCATGTTCTGGAACTCGGACGGCAGACGCACGTCGAGCCACTGGCCCTTGTTCTGGATGATCTTGTGTGCCTGGCTCTCGTCGACCCAGCGCAGCAGCGGCTCGTGCATCAGGTCGCGGAAGTCCTGCTTGTTGAGCCGCATGAGTACGCCGTCGGTGAGCATGGTGACGGTGGCATTGCGTTTGGCCTCGGCGATCAGCGCTTCTTCGCCGAAGGTTTCGCCGACGCCGAGCTCGGCGAGCTTGATGCCTTTCTGGTTGAGCGGCGATTCGCGCGTCACCAGGCAGCGCCCCTGCACGATGGCGTAGAAGTAATCGCCTTCGTCACCTTGCTTGATGACCACTTCGCCGGCGCGGTACTGCTGGCGATTCATGCGCATGAAGATGGCCTGCAGGTTGGCGGGCGGGATGCGATGGAACGCCTTGGTCTGCAGCAGCGTCGTCATCCAGTCGCCGTCGTCGGCGCCGCTGCCGAAGGTCGCCTGCAGTTCTCCGACCTCGTAACTGCCGGTCTGGTCCCAGGTGATCATCACGTCCAGCAGGTCCGAATCGATGGCGAGATAGTTCACGTCCTCGACAGCGCGCGCCGTGACCTTGCGCGGCACGGCCTGGTTGAGCGGATTGCGCGCATCCGAGGTGCCGCCTTCGATCATGCCGACGGTGCGCCCGTGTTCGCTGATTTCCACCAGCCCCCTGATGATCCAGATGGTGCGCTTGTCGGCGTCACCTTCCTTGAAAAGAGTGCGGCCGGCCGTCATCTGCTTGACGGTGACTTTTTTCGCGAGCGCGTGCAGGTTTTCCCGCTTCATTCCTTCCAGCGGGGTGAGGGAGCGCAGCAGTTCTACGCTGACTTCTTGGGACTCGGCAGACATGCCCGGGATGCTAACACGGCATGTTGTATGGCTCAGGAAGGCTGGCGAAGTTCCGACCATCCTTTGTCGGGAGTGAACCGAGCGCCATGCGCCCGTGCGAGTTCTGTAAGACGCGCGACCACGGCGTCAACGCCGCGTCTGCGTGCGTAGGCCAGCGGGCCGCCACGGAAGGGTGCAAATCCGGAGCCGAATATGACGCCGGCGTCGATGAGATCCGCGTCGGCGACGATTTTCTCGCGCAATACAGCGGCGCATTCGTTGGCAAGCGCAAGAATGAGTCTGTCTTCGAGGTCGGCCGGCGGCTCCGCCGGTGGCGTCGCGGATTTCTGCGCCTTGCCATCGACCCACTTGTAGAACCCTTCACCGCTCTTGCGTCCGAGTTTTTTGGCGGCGATCAGCGCATCGAGACGCGTGGTGTCCGGCTTCTGCTTGTCGAGTGCCTGTGACACGATCTCGCCGACGTGTTTGCACACGTCGAGACCCACGACGTCGGCAAGCTCCACCGGGCCCATCGGCATACCGTAGCGCAGCGCCGCCTCGTCGATGGTTTCCATCGGAATGCCGTCCTGCAGGGCGAACATCGCCTCGTACAGATAGGGCACCAGCACCCGGTTGACGAGGAATCCCGGCGAGCTCTTGCACAGCACCGGCAGTTTGTCGATCTTGCGCGTGAATGCGATGGCCTTCTGGATCGAGTCCTCGCTGCTGGTTTCGCCCCGCACGATCTCGACCAGGGGCAATTGCGACACCGGGTTGAAGAAATGGATGCCCACCAGCCGCCCGGGATCGGGCAGCTTGTCGTCGAGTTGCTCGAGCATGATGGACGAGGTGTTGGTGGCGAGGATGGCGCTCGACTTCATGCGCGGTTCGACGCGCGCGAACAGCTCGTGTTTGGCGTCCGCGTTCTCGAAGATCGCTTCGATGATGACGTCGGCGCCGGGTACCCCATCGCCGGCCACGTCGGCGGTGATGCGGGTCATGAGTTCACCCGCCTTGACCGGATCCTTGAGCCGCTTTTCGAAACTCTCCCGCGAGCGCTTGAGCGCGGGTTCGATGAACTTGAGTTCGCGGTCCTGCAGCGTCACGTTCATGCCACGCTGCGCGCACCACGCCGCGATGTCGCCACCCATGACGCCGGCGCCGACCACGTGCACTCGCTCCATCTGCACGCGCGCCTTGCCACCCTGGGCTTTGAGCCGGTCCTGCAACAGGAACACGCGTACCAGGTTGCGCGAGGTGTCACCAATCATGAGATGCGCGATGGAACGCGCCTCCGCCTCGTAAGCGGCCTCACCGTGCGCACCGTGCCGGGTCCACAGGTCGATGATGGCGTAGGGAGCCGGGTAGTGTTCGGGCCGCGCCTTGGCGCGAACCTGCGCCAGCAGCGACTTGCGGACGAAGCCGCGCACCAGTGACCAGGAAAGCACGCGATCGAGCAAACTCGCGCGCCGCGGCTTCGGCTGACGCGCGAGCAGTTCGCGCGCCGCGGCTTCGGCATCGGCCGGAAACACCAGCCGGTCGAAGAAGCCCGCGCGTTTGGCCTGCTCGGCGCGCAACGTCTTGCCGGTGAGCATCATCTGCATGGCGGCACGCACACCGGCGACCCGCACCGCACGCACCGTGCCGCCGAAGCCGGGATGGATTCCGAGCATCACTTCCGGCAGGCCGATCGAAAGTTTGTCGCTTTTCACGCCCACGCGATATCGGCAGGCGAGCGCCAGCTCGAGGCCGCCGCCGAGCGCGAACCCGTGGACGATGGCGACGCTTGCACAAGGCAGCGATTCGATGCGCTGGAGCACGCGCTGTGCGTCGCGCACCATTTCCTCGGCATGCGCCGCGTCCTTGAGCTCGACGAATTCCTTGACGTCGGCGCCGGCGATGAAGCCGCCGGATTTCGCCGAGCGGATCACCAGGCCGCGCGGCGGCGTCGCGGCGAGCGCACGCAGGTGCCCGTCGAGTTCGAGCAGCGTGGCGCGCGACAACACGTTGGTGGAGCCGCCCGGCTTGTTGAAGGAGAGCCACACGATGCCGTCAGCATCGGTGTCACGGACCCAGGCGGCCGCGGCGTCATTCATGACGGCAACTTATGCCACGGCCGGCTGCGACGCTACTGCACCGCGTACGTTGAAGTCGCAGAGGATGGGCCGATGATCCGAGAACCTCACGTCCGGCACCTCGAAGTTGGTCACTTCGATGTCCTTGCTGACCAGCACGAAGTCGAGCTCGAGGCGTGGTATGCGCGCCGGGAAGGAGGGCAGGTTCTTCTCGTTGGCGCTGCGCAGTCCGGCCGCGCGCATGAAGAGATAGATCTCGTGATTGCCCCAGAAGGTGTTGAAGTCGCCGGTCACGATCACCGGTTTGTTCGACTTGATGATGAGATCGTGCAGGTAGCGAAGCTGGTACTGGCGCTGGCGATACTTGAGCGCCAGGTGCACGAGGAATATGCACACGTCATCGAGCTCGAGCTCGATGATCAGCCGCTTGATGCCGGTGTCGAAGTAGTGGAACCGCTCGCCTTCGACGCGCGGGGCCGCGAGGAAAGCATTGCCCTGTTTGCGCACGATCGGCATGAAATTGTTGATCGACGCCTTGCCGTACTTGCACTCGTACGTGGTGTAGTGACCCAGCGTCTCGGCGATGTGCTCGGCCTGGTTCAACATGCCGCTGCGCACCGAGCCGATGTCGACCTCGATGAGCCCGACGATGTCCGGGTCCTGGTCCTTCACGAAGCGGGTGATGCCATCGAGCACACGTCGGCTGGAACGCAAATACCCAGCCCCGGGAAACGGCAAATGGAAGGCCGGCCCGGTACCAGTGGCATAGCGAATGTTGTAAACGAGCAGGCGCAAGCGGTTCGATGCTAACGTTGCGGCGCACAAATGTGGAGTGGACGCGCAACTTCGACGGCTAAACTACACTTAGGCAGCCATTCTGGTCGGTGGACATGTCACAAAACAATCCAATTCGGTTGTTCGTCACGCACGCGTGGGAGACCTCCGACGACTACCTGCGCATCTTCGAATACCTCGAGAGCGCGCGGAATTTCTTCTACAAGAACGTGTCTGCGCCCGACAAGGCGCCGTCGGGCGGCAAGGAGGCCGACCGCGAGGAGCTGCGCAAGCAGATCGCCCAGGCCGAATGCGTGATTGCCCTTCCGGGTTTGTATCGGCAACACGCCGAACTGCTGAACTTCGAGATGACCTTCGCCAAGGCCTCGGACAAGCCGGTCATCCTCATGAAGCCGTTCGGCGCCAACGCGGTACTGCCCACGGCCATCACCTCGTTGTCGGATCAGACGGTCGAATGGGACGGGCGGGCGCTGGTGGACGCCGTCAAGGCGCAGGCGCGCCACGAGGAATCCCATCGCTGGGATACCATCGAGTTCAAGCTCGACTAACTAGTGGCTCAGCCTTCGGCCGCGAACAGCTGGACGATCGCGGCGTTCTGTACCGTCGGCATCGGCAGGTCCATTTCCTGCTGGCGCGTCATGCGGCAGAACATGCGTACGATGATCGAGGCGTGTTTCTCGGCGTCCTCGTTCGACATCTTGCGGATCGTGGCGCGCACCGCGTCTTCACCGCGCAGCGGGCGCTCGCGTTGCATCTGCGAGGCGAGCTCCAGGAACTGCAGGCGCAACTCGTGCGGCACGTCGTCGGCTTCGATGTTGGCGAGGCACTGACGCCAGGCGCCTTCGAGTCGATCCTTGATGGCGCCGGAGCGCGCCAGATGAAACGTGGCAGTTTCGAGCCGATCGTATACACGCGACATGAGCACTTTCGTTCGCCGAGGCAAGAGCTGCGCAACTCCCCTTTGCGTGCCAAACCTGACGTAACGCCTTTAGTTGTAGTTGTAACGGAGAGCCTGATCCGTCAATGGCGTACGACGCAAATATAGCGCGGCTTCTTTCAAATGCAACGGGAAAAAAGCGCTCCCCGCGCGCGTCTGACCCGAAGCAGCAACACACCGCC
>Ga0207675_100001628_pt1 | contig 22492 bp, 19 predicted proteins | sample KBSSwiS42_FD_184305 | JGI IMG/M metagenome (GOLD analysis project Ga0207675, IMG submission 184305) | Switchgrass rhizosphere microbial communities from Kellogg Biological Station, Michigan, USA - KBS Switchgrass S4-2 (SPAdes) (version 2) | ecosystem: Host-associated > Plants > Roots >...
CTCGTAGCGGTCGCGCAGGCCCTTGAGGATCTGCACGGTCTCGTCGGTCGTCGGCTGGTCGACGCGGATCTGCTGGAAGCGCCGCTCCAGCGCCGAGTCCCGCTCGAGGTACTTGCGGTACTCGTCGAGCGTCGTCGCGCCGATCGTCTGGAGCTCGCCGCGGGCGAGCGCCGGCTTGAGGATCGAGGCGGCGTCGATCGCGCCCTCGGCGGCACCTGCGCCGACGAGGTTGTGGAGCTCGTCGATGAACAGGATGATGTCGCCGCGCTGGGTGATCTCCTTCATCACCTTCTTCAGGCGCTCCTCGAACTCACCGCGGTACTTCGACCCGGCCACGAGAGCTGCGAGGTCGAGCGTGTAGATCTGCTTGCCCTTGAGGAGCTCGGGCACCTGGTTCCCGGAGATGCGAGCCGCGAGGCCCTCGACGACGGCGGTCTTGCCGACGCCGGGCTCGCCGATCAGCACCGGGTTGTTCTTCGTGCGTCGCGAGAGAATCTGCATCACGCGCTCGATCTCGGTCTGGCGCCCGACGACGGGGTCGAGCTTCGCCTCGGCGGCCAGCTTGGTCAGGTTGCGCCCGAACTGGTCGAGGAGCTTCGAGCTCTTCGACTTCTCGCCCGGGGCGCCGCCCGCGCCCTGCTGCCGCCGGCCGGGACCGGAGAGCATGCGGATGATCTCGTTGCGAATCTTCTCGGCGTCGGCGTCGAAGTCGAGAAGGATCCGCGCAGCGACGCCCTCGTTCTCGCGCACGAGACCGAGCAGGATGTGCTCGGTGCCGATGTAGTTGTGACCGAGGGAGAGCGCCTCGCGCAGCGCGAGCTCGAGCACCTTCTTGGCGCGCGGGGTGAACGGGATCTGGCCCGTCGTGACCTCGTCGCCCTGGCCGACGATGCGGGCGACCTGCGCCCGTACTTCTTCGACGGTGATGTCGAGGGACTCGAGCACGCGTGCAGCCAGGCCTTCCTCCTCACGGAGCAGGCCCAGGAGGATGTGCTCGGTGCCGATGTAGTTGTGCTTCAGTGCGCGGGCCTCGTCCTGTGCAAGGACGACGACCTGCCGGGCTCTCTCGGTGAAGCGTTCGAACAAGTCGCTTCCTTCCCCCGCGCGGTCGCGGTTCGCTGAGGCGCTCATCGTAGCGAACAGGTCGGGGGGCGGCGCATCCCCCGCCCGAGCGTTCGACAGCCGTATCTTTTTGCCTCCAAATGGCGTTAGATTGCGGAACAGGGGATGGGTCGAAGGCTTGTATCGCTGCTGCTCTTCATGGCCGGCTACGTGGCTCTGGCCACGCTCGGCCCGCTCTGGGCGGCCGGGCCTGCACTGACGAGCTTCGTCGCCGCGGCGCTCCTGCTCGCGCGGGAACGCGAGCCCGCGCGCATCTAGAGGAGAGAGCCGGCCGCCTCGGGCGGCGAGGCGCCGGCTCCAAACTGCCGGGCTCAGGGGTCCTCTTCGACCGACGAGCCGGTCGAAGGCGTGCGCCCGCGGCCGGCTCGTCGGCAAGACGTTCTTTTCGGCGAGGGTCGGGCGGCAACCGCACTCCTGCTCGGCCTGTGGATCGGCTTGGAAAGGCGCGGGCTCGCGCACAATCCCCCCTTCGAGCCACCGCGAACGAGGGATCCCGGGGTTTAGGCGGGCTCGAGCGCTACTCGGCCTGCGCGAAGTAGCGGCGCACGGCCCAGACCGTCATCAGCAGGATCTTGACGTCGAGCCAGAGCGACCAGTTCTCGATGTAGTGATTGTCCCACTCGACCCGGTCGCTCAGCGAGGTCTTGCCGCGGAGCCCGTTCACCTGCGACCAGCCGGTGATGCCGGACTTGACGCGATGGCGGTCTCCGTAGCGGTACACCTTCTCCTCGAACAGGCGGACGTAGTGGCTGCGCTCCGGTCGCGGCCCCACCAGCGACATCTCGCCGACCAGCACGTTGAAGAGCTGCGGGAGCTCGTCGATCGAGAGCGCGCGCAGGAAGCGCCCGACCCGCGTCGCCCGTTCCGGCCGGAGCCGGACGGGGCGGTCCTGCTCGCCGAGCTGCTCCCGAGCCCAGTCCGAATCGGCCTCGCCGTCGGTCGGCGTGCCCCCCATCGTGCGCAGCTTGAGCATGTCGAACTCACGACCGTCGAGGCCCACCCGCCGCTGGCGGAAGAGCACCGGGGAGCCGACCGAGAGGCGAACCGCAAGCGCCGCCACTGCGAGCACCGGGAGGGTGAGGAGGAGGAGAACCGCGGCGACGGCGCGGTCGACCAGGTACTTGACCGCGAACTGCCACCCCTTTGGGTCGGCTCGGCGCGTCGAGAGGAGCGGGAGGCCGCCGATGTGGTCGACGGAGAGGCGCTCGGTGACGCGCTCGAAGAGGCGCGGAACGAGGGAGACGCTCACGCCGAGCTCCTCACAGCGCTGCAGCTCGCGCAGGAGCACCTCGCTCGGGGCAGTCGAGAACGTGATCACCACGTGCTCGACGCCGTGCTGCTCGATCAGCCGCTCGAGATCCCAGCTGGCTCCGAGAACCGGCGCGGGCAGGCCCGGCTCGTCGAGCGGCTCCTTGTCGATGAAGCCCACGGGCTTCAACCCGAGCTCCGGATGGTCGAGGAGGCGGGTGGCCGTCAGCCGGCCGATCCGTCCAGCTCCGACGATCAGAGTCGGCTTGGCGAGCTCTCCGTCGCGACGGCCCCTGAGCAGCGCCCAGTCGAGCGCGACCCGCCCGGCCGCCACGTATACGGCGCTGAAGGCGAGGAGCCTGAGCGACTGCGAGGCGAGGTCGTCGACCTCTCCGGGAAACAGGATCCGGAGCGTGAGCACGCTGACCGAGGCGAGGGCGGTGGCCGCGACGACCGCGCGCACGTCGTCGAGCGCCGAGACCTTCAGCCGCCACGAGTACATCCCGCGGAACCGCATGAACAACAGGACGAGCCCGCCGTAGACGACGAGCCAGACCGGCGAGACCCGCAGGATCCCTGCGTCGCCCGCGCCGAGCTGCGCCGCGGCCGCGCCTGCGGCCAGCATCGCGGCATCGAGCACCAGGGCCCCGAGGGTCCAGGAGCCGACGCCGTGCAGACGCCGTAGTCCGAGACTCTCCGAGCGCTCGAGCTCGAGCCGCTCCAGCGCCGGGAGTGCGTCAGCGTTCAGCGATCGGGTCGCCATCTCGCCGCCTGTCTACCTTAGGTCCGGGTTACTTCCGGGCCTTGCCGAGCTTCCGCAGAGTGGTTCCGGCACCGAGGAGCAGCGCTCCGCCGGCCGCCATCAGCGCGAGGTCGACACCCGTGAACGGCAACCCTCCGCGCGGCTTGACAGCCTGCGCGCCGAGTGCCTGCTCGACTGCGCCCTGCACCCCGACCTGCGGGTATCCCTGGAGCGCCGCATACTTCTGCGCACGCTGCAGATCAGCCTTCGAGTACGCGTGGTCGAGACGACCGTTGTCCGCGTAGTCTCGGTAGATCTGCTGTGGGGTCGCTCCGAGCGCCGACGGGGCGACAAGCATGCCCAGCGCGCAGACGGAAACCCCCAACACGATCAAACGACGCCACATCTTGCTCTCCCTCCTCCTCTTCCCGGCCGACCTGGCCGAGAACCATGTAACTCCCGAAGCATCCGGCCCCGGGTCGCTCCCGCAGAATTGCCTCTCCGACAATCCCCAGTCCGGTCACACCGATCACATCTTTGCCGCGTGTGACCTCTCACAACGTAGATGCCCGACGACTCCCTGGCAAGGGTGATTTGTCGAGTCCGAAAACGCGAGTCGCCAGAAAGGATTCGGCCAGTACGGATACAACCCCGGACCCCGCATGACAGACACGTCCATCTCGAGGCAAGACGCAGGAGTGGTCCGTTCTCTTCCCGCGGTCTCTCTCATGGTCGCCGCGTGCGTGATGGCCTGGGTCGAGACGGGCAGCATCGATGCCGCAGACTGGCTGCTCTACGCGATTTTTGCGGCGCTCCTGCTCGCGCTGGTGTTCGTCTCCGGGACGGCGGTGGCCCCGACTCGCCTGGCCGTCGCCGGGCTCGTCGCGCTGACCGGCTTCGCCGCGTGGCAGGCGATCTCGGCCGCGTGGTCGCCGCTGCCCTCGCTCGCCCGCGACGACGCGCTCCTGACGCTGTTCTACGTCGTCGCGGCTGCGATCGCCCTCTTCACGGTTCGCAGCCGGCTCGACGGTGTGATCGTGACGAGCGCAGTCGCCGCCGGTACGGGCGCGCTCGCGGTCGGGACCGCACTGGCGGCGCGATTCGGCTCCGACCTCGGAACGTACTTCGTCGGAGACGGCCGGCTCGCGTGGCCGATCACGTACCCGAATGCCGCGGCCGCGATGTTCCTCGTCGGGCTCTGGCCCGCGCTCGTCCTGTCCGCCGAGCGGCGGCTCCCCGTGGTCGTGCGCGCGCTCGCGCTCGGCTCGGGGGCGGCGGTTCTCTCCGCCTGGCTGATGACGCAGAGCAAAGGTGGCGGGGTCGCGCTCGCCGTCTCGGCCGTCGTCGTCTTCGCGGTGGTGCCGGACCGGCTACGTCTCCTCGTGCCGACGGTGATCGCAGCCGTCCTCGTCGGGCCCCAGTTCGACCCCCTGACAGCGCCGTTCAACGCAGACGCGGCGCTCGCCGACGCGGGCCGGCACGCGGCCTTCACCCTTCTCTGGCTCACCGGCGCGGCCGCGGTCGCCGGAGCCGTCTACGCCCTGCTGGACAAGCGCCTTGCGGTACCGGCACGGGTGCGCCGGGGCGCGGGTGCGCTCGCCCTCCTCGTGGTCGTCGTCGCCGTGATCGCCGTTCCCGTGGCCTTCTTCGCCTCGGTCGCGCACCCCGGCAACTACCTCGGCGACCGCTGGCGCTCCTTCAAGCATGCCCCGCGCGACGAGTACGGCCGGACGCATTTCATCAGCCTCGGCTCGAATCGCTACGACTTCTGGCGGGTCGCGTTGACCGAGTTCCGCGACCATCCGGTGGCCGGGATCGGCGCGCGCGGCTTCGGCCCCGCCTACCTCGTCGAACGGCGAAGCGGCGAGACGCCGGTCCGGGCTCACTCGATCGAGCTCGATGCGCTCAGCGAGCTCGGCGTCATCGGGCTGATCCTCCTCGCCGCCGGGCTGCTGCCTCTGCTCGTGCTCTGCTTTCGCGGCCTCCGCAGCCGCAACGTCGCGGGGACCGCTGCCTTTGCGACGGCTGCCTACTGGCTCGTGCACGCCTCGGGCGACTGGAACTGGACCATCCCGGCGGTGGGGCTACCGTTCTTCCTGCTGCTCGGCGCCGGGGCGGCCGCGGCCGGCACGCGACCGCTGCGCCGGCGTGAGTGGATCCCCGCGGCCGCCGTGTCGGCCGCGATCGCCCTGTTCGCGTTCGCACCTCCCTGGCTCTCCTCCCGCCTGTCGACGCATGCGCTCGAGGGCTCCTCGTCCACGAGCTCGGACCTCCGCTGGGCGAGGCGCCTCGATCCGCTCACGGTCGAGCCGTACGTCGTCCAGGCCCACATCGCGCCCACGCCCGCGGCGGCGATCCCGCCCCTCGTCAAGGCGGCGGAGAAGGAGCCGCGGGCGGTCGAGGTCCGGTTCGAGCTCGGGCTCGCGTATCTCCGGGCAAAGAGACCCCTCGAAGCACGGCGAGAGTTGCGCGCGGCGTTGGCGCTCGAGCCGGGCGCGGAGTCGATCGAGCGCGCTCTCAGAAGCGTCGCGCGCCGTCAGTAGGCTTGCGAGCATGAAGGCACTCGTCACCGGCGGCGCCGGGTTCATCGGGTCGCACCTGAGCGAGCTGCTGCTGGCGGACGGCTGGGAGGTCTGGGCGCTCGACGACCTCTCGACCGGGAACGCCGGAAACATCGCCCACCTCGAGGAGCGGCGCGACTTCCACCTCGTGGTCGACTCCGTGCTGTCGTCCTCGACGGTCAACGAGCTCGTCAACAAGTGCGACGTCGTCTTCCACCTCGCCGCCGCCGTCGGCGTCCGTCTGATCGTCGAGCAGCCGGTGCACACGATGGTGACGAACGTCCAGGGGACGGAGAACGTGCTCGACCACGCGAGCCGTTTCGGCAAGCGGGTGATCGTCGCCTCGAGCTCGGAGGTCTATGGCGACCACCGCGAGGAGAAGCCTCTCGAGGAGACGGCGCGGCGGATCTACGGCCCGACCACCGCCCGCCGCTGGCTCTACGCCGACTCGAAGGCGATGGACGAGCACCTGGCGCTCGGCTTCCACAGCGAGCGCGACCTCGACTGCGTGATCGTTCGCCTCTTCAACACCGTCGGCCCGCGGCAGAGCGGCCAGTACGGGATGGTGATCCCGCGCTTCGTCGAGAACGCCCTCGCGGGCGAGCCGCTCGAGATCCACGGCGACGGAACGCAGACACGCTGTTTCTGCCACGTGGCGGACACGATTCGTGCCCTCAAGGGACTGATGACCGAAGGCTCGGCCTCCGGCGAGATCTTCAACGTCGGCTCCACCGAGCGGATCGCGATCGGCGAGCTGGCCAACCGCGTTCTCGCCGCCACGGGCTCGAGCTCCGAAACGGTGTTCATCCCCTACGACCGCGTGTACGGCCAGGGCATCGAGGACATGCTGCACCGCATCCCGGCCACCGAGAAGGTCCTGGCTGCGATCGGCTGGAGCCCCGAGCACGACCTCGACCGGATACTCGCGGACGTGATCGCCGAACAGCGGGCTTCTGTAGCGGCGTAAAGACGCCGATAGGGACACGATGCGGATCTCCATCTTCGGACTGGGGTACGTGGGGACCGTCTGTGCCGCGGCGCTCTCCCGGTTCGGCTTCGACGTCCTCGGCGTTGACGTCAACGAGACCAAGAACGCCCAGATCAATTACGGGCACAGCCCGATCGTCGAGCCCGGCCTCGAGGAGCTGATCCGCGAGGCCGTCGAGGCCGGACGGCTCGCCGCGACCGCCGACCACGAGCAGGCGGTCGAGTCCTCGGAGCTGTCACTGGTCTGCGTCGGAACCCCAAGCCGCCCCAACGGGAGCCTCGACACGAGCCATGTCGAGGACGTCGCCCGGACGATCGGACGGCACCTCCGCGACCGCTCCGACAGGCACACCGTGGTCGTTCGGAGCACGCTGTTGCCCGGGACGACCCTCGGGCGGCTCAAGCCCCTGATCGAAGAGGAGTCGGGCAAGCGGTGCGGCGAGGAGATCGGCCTCGCGTACAACCCCGAGTTCCTGCGCGAGGGCTCGGCGATCGCCGACTTCATGGATCCGCCCTACACGCTCGTCGGCGGCCTCGACGGCGACAGCACGGAGGCCGCGGCCGGCCTCTACGGAGAACTCGACGCTCCTCTCCACCGGGTCTCCATCCCGGAGGCGGAGATGGCGAAGTACGCCGCCAACGCCTTCCATGCGACCAAGATCGTCTTCGCCAACGAGGTCGCCAACTTCAGCAAGGCTTACGGAGTGGACGGGCGTCGCGTCATGGAACTGCTCGTTCAGGACTCGCGCCTGAACATCTCCCCCGCCTACCTGCGTCCCGGCTTCGCCTACGGCGGCTCCTGCCTTCCCAAGGACGTGCGCGCCCTCCTGCACGGGGCGCGCCAGGCCGACGTCGACCTGCCGTTGCTCGAGAGCGTGCAGGAGTCCAATGCGTTGCAGCTCCGCCGCGGGATCGAGCTCGTTCTCGCGCAGCCCGGCAAGCGAGTCTGCGTGCTCGGCCTGAGCTTCAAGGCAGGGACCGACGACCTGCGTGAGAGCCCGGTCGTCCAGCTCGTGGAGGCGCTCCTGGGGAAGGGCTACGAGGTTCGCATCTACGACGGGAACGTCAACGTCGCGCGCGTGCTCGGCACGAACCGGGAGTACATCGAGGCGGTCCTGCCGCACCTCGCCGACCTGATGGTCGACGACGCGAGCGCGCTGCTCGACGGCTGCGACACGATCGTCGTCGGCAACGACAGCCCGGAGTTCGCCGAGTTCGTCGCCGGCTCGCGCGAACAGGCGGTCGTCGACCTCGTCGCGCTCAGGCTCTCGGACGAGCAGCTGCGGTCTCTCGGCGATCGCTATCAGGGGATCTCGTGGTGAGCGCCCCCGTGCGCCTGCTCGTGATCAGTCAGCAGTTCTCGCCCGAGATGGGCGCGCTTCCGAACCGCCTCTATCCGCTGACGCGCCACCTCGCCGCCCACGGGCACGACGTCTACGTCGCCACCGGAATGCCGAACTACCCGAAGGGCAAGGTCTTCCCGGCGTACCGCGGCAAGCGCTTCCTCCGGGAGGCGCTGGACGGCGCGACGGTCCTACGGACGGCGTACTTCACCACTCCGCGCAACGTCTCGAGGCGGTCGCAGCTCTTCAGCTACCTGAGCTTCCTGCCGGCGGTGCTCCACAGCGGCTGGCGCGCGGGCCGGGTGGACGTGGTCTTCGTGACCTCGCCGCCGATCTTCCCGGCGCTCCCCGCGATCCTGCTCGCCAAGCTTCGCCGCGCGAAGCTGCTCGTCGACCTGCGCGACCTCTGGCCGGACGAGGTCGTCGCCGTGGGCGCGGCCAAAGAGGGCTCCCTCTCGATCCGGCTCCTTCGCCTGATCGAGCGCTGGATGTACCGCTCGGCCGACGTGGTCACCTGCACCACCCGCGCGTTCGAGGACACCGTCGCCGAGCGCGGAGTCGGGGCGGAGAAGCGGCGCCTGCTGCCCAACGGCGCCGACGTCGAGCTCTTCCGTCCGCTTCCACGCGAGAACCGGGTCACGGCCGAGTACCCGTTCGGGGACCGGTTCGTCGTCATGTACTCCGGCCTGCTGGGCATCAAGCACGGGCTCGAGACGATTCTCGACGCGGCCGCGCTCCTGCGCGAACATGAGGACGTCGTCTTCTTCATCCGCGGCGAGGGCCCGCGCCGAGAGGCACTCGAAGACCGCGTCGCCGAGCTCGGCCTCGAGAACGTCCTCTTCGGCGGCGAGCTGCCGATCGAAGAGGTGCCACAGCTGCTCGCGCGCGCGGATGTGTGCGTGACCAACCTGCTGCCCGATCCCTATCTGGAGAAGATCGTCTCCGTCAAGGTCTTCGAGTACCTCGCCTGCGAGAAGCCGGTCGTCGGCGCATTGCGCGGCGAGGGAGCGAGGGTGCTGGACGAATCCGGCGGCGGGATCACCGTGGCCCCGGGCGATGCCCGGGCGATGGCGGCGGCGATCCTCGAGCTCCGCGACGATCCCGAGCGCCGCGAGGCCCTCGGCAAGGCCGGTCGCCGGTACGTCGAAGAGCACTACTCGCGGGCCGTGATCGCGGCGACGCTCGAGCGCCTGCTCGGCGAGCTGACCGCCGGTCAGAACGGCACCTCCTGACACGCGCGTGAAGCTCGTCTACGTAACCTCGAGCCTTCCACACGGGCCTCTCGAGGCATTCGTGCTGCCCGAGATCGCGGCCCTGGAGCGCCTCGGCCACGAAGTCTGGGTCGTGCCCATGTACCCGCGAGGCGAGGTCCTGCACGAGGACGCCGAGCCACATCTCGCCCGCACGCTCAGCGAACCGCTCCTCTCGGCGGAGATCGCGGGGGAGGCCGCGCGCGAGCTGCCGGCCGCCCCCAGACGGGCGCTGTGGCTGCTCGCGCGGACCGCCGCCGCACGGCCGCGGATCGCCGTGAAGAACGTCGCCGTCTACCCGAAGGGCCTCTGGCTCGCGCGCCGGATCCGCGAGCTCGGGGCGGAGCACGTACACGCGCACTGGGCCTCCGTGAGCGCGACGCTCGCGCTGACCGGGGCCGAGCTCGCGGGCGTCCCCTGGAGCTTCACCGCCCACCGCTGGGACATTCGCGAAGGCAACCTGCTCCGGGCGAAGGCGCGGTCGGCCTGCTTCGTGCGCACGATCAGCGACAGCGGCGCGAGCGAGTTGCGTGAGCGCGTCGGCCTCGAGGGCTGGAGCCCGACCGTGATCCGGATGGGCGTCGACCTGCCCGCCTCCACCGCGCCGATGCGGACGGACGGGCCGCTCAGGCTGCTCACGGCCGCGAACCTCCTGCCGGTCAAAGGGCACAGATACCTCTTCGAGGCGCTCGCCGGCCTGGAGGGGGTCGCGCTCGACGTTGCCGGCGAGGGCCCGCTGCGGGCCGAGCTCGAGGACCGTGCCAGGGGCCTCCCGGTCACCTTCCTCGGCGCGATCTCGCACTCGGGGCTCCTCGAGGGGCTTCGAGGAGGCCGGTGGGACGCGGTCGCGCTCGCGAGCGTTCCCACCGAGGAAGGCGACCAGGAAGGCGTGCCGGTCTCGCTGATCGAGTCGATGGCCGCGGGCGTGCCGGTGGTCACCACGGCCTCCGGCGCGATCCCCGAGCTCGTGACCGATGGCGCCGGGCTCCTCGTTCCGCCGCACGATCCGCCGGCGCTCGCCGCCGCACTCCAGCGCCTGCGAGACCCGGCGCTCCGTAGTGAGCTGGCCGATGGTGGGCGTGCCCGCGTCGAGGCCGAGTTCGACGTCGAGCGCATCGCCGCCGAGCTGGCCGCACGTTTCGCGGCGTGCTAGCCCTCCTACTCGTCGAGCCAAGCTCGCCGCATCCGATCGGGATGCAGGAGGCGCTTGAACGCGCGCCTCGGCCGGTCGAGGAGGCGGAAGGCGCTGCTGCGCTGCAGCGACCGCACGGGGCGTGAGACCTTCACGCGGAAGCTGAACGGCCCGTCGCTGTGCCAGACGCCGGTGCGCGGCCACGAGAGCGCAGAGGCGTGGTCGAAGCTCGTCGGCAGGCCCCCGGCGGCCCGATAGCCCGCCTCGCCCGCCGCCCGCACGACCCGGTCGTCGGCCTCGCCGAACGGATACGCGAGGGAGGCGCACGGCCCGCCGAGCTCCGCTTCAAGCCGCTTCCGGGACCCGGTCAGCTCCGCTGACAGCTCGTCGTCGCCCAGCTCGACGAGCCGCGAATGCGTCCGGCTGTGGGAGCCGATCTCCCAGCCCTCGTCCCGTAGGGTGCTCAGCTCCTGCCAGGTGAGCGGGACGAGCTCGTCCTCGTGCTCGCCGCCGAGCCATTGCTCGATCCCGCGCCACCTCATTGGAGCGTCCGAGCCGACCAGATCGGTCGGCACGAAGACCGTCGCCGGCAGCCCCAGCCGGGCGAGCACCGGCCGGGCACGCTCGAGCACGGAGCGCATCCCGTCGTCGAAGGTGACGGCGAGCGTGCGCGGGTGCGGCGGAGAGGTGACGGCCTCCGTGAAGGTCGCACCGCGGTAACCGCGCCCGACGAGCTCCCGCAGCTGGTGCTCGAATCGTTCGGGAGTCACCGAGAGCTGAGCCGGCCAGTCCGGGCTGACCGCGTGGTAACAGAGGACGACGACGTCACTCATGCGCGCATGGTGAAACTACGGCCGTGCGCAAGCTGCGCGTTCTCACGCTGGTCGACAAGCCCACGGTGACGGGTGGCGCCGAGCGCCTCGCGGCGGTCGTGGCGATGAAGCTCGACCCGGCCCGCTTCGAGAGCGTGCTCTGTGCCTCCCGGCAGACCGACGAGCCGCTGCTCGACCGCGAGCTCGAGGAAGCCGGGATCGGGGTGCTCGCGCTCGGCCGCCGGTCGACGCTCGACCTCTTGGCCTGGCGTCCGCTCGTCTCGCTCCTGCGCGACGGCGTGGACGTGGTGCACGCCCACATGTTCGGCTCGAACGTCTGGGGCACCGTGCTCGGGCGCCTCAGCGGAGTCCCCGTCGTGGTCGCGCACGAGCACACCTGGTCGTTCCAGGGACGCCCGTTGCGCCGGTTCCTCGACCGCGAGCTCGTTGCCCGCTGGGCGGACGTGTTCGTGGCCGTCTCCGCCGAGGACCGCAGGAAGATGATCGAGGTGGAGGGCGTCGATCCCGCAAAGATACGGCTCATCCCGAACGGGATCCCCTCACCCGCGAACGGCGCGGTCGCCGACGTGCGGGCGGAGCTCGGCATCGAGCCGGGCGCGCCGGTGCTCGGCGTCGTCTGCGAGTTGAGGGCGCAGAAGGCGCTCGAGGTGCTGTTCGAAGCGGCTGCGCTCCTGCTGCCCGAGTTCCCCAGCTTGAAGGTCCTCGTCGCCGGCGACGGCCCCGAGCGGGCGCGGCTCGAAGAGGCCGCCCTGCGGCTCGGCGTTGCGGACACGGTGCTGTTTCTCGGCATCCGCCGCGACGTGCCGGCCGTTCTCGCCGCGGTCGACGTAGCCGTTTTGTCCTCCGACTACGAGGGCAGCCCGCTGTCGGTGATGGAGTACATGGCAGCGGCGAAGCCGGTCGTCTCGACGAGGGTGGGCGGCGTGCCCGAGCTCCTGGCAGAAGATGTTCACGGCCTGCTCGTCCAGCCGCGCGATCCGGAGGCGCTGGCGGCGGCGGTCGCGCGCCTGCTGCGCGACCCTGCCCTGGCGAAGCGCCTGGGCGCCGAGGGCCGCCAGCGGCAGCAGCGCGAGTTCTCGCTCGAGGCAATGGTCCACCGCATCGAGGACCTCTACGAGGAGCTTTGGCTCGCGAGCGGGCGACGGGGGGAGCGGTGAACGGAACGCGTCTGCTCGGCGCTGCGCTCGAACCGCTCGACGACTACCGGCAGGCGGCGACGCGAACGTCGCGCCTCTTCATCGAGCTGGAGCGGCAGTTCCCGATCGTCGGCTTCGTCCAGCCCGCACTCGTCGGTCCGCAGGACTGGACGGCGAAGCTCCGCGCGTTCCATCCGAGGCGTGACGCCTGGCGCGGGCGCTCCTGGCTCTCGCCGCAGGCGTTCTGGCAGCGCACCCTCCTCGCCGAGCGGGAGCTGCGCGTCTGGGAAGGCGAGTTCGACCTCGTCTTCCAGTTGCAGACGCTGTTCGCGCCCGGGCTCGACCCGACGAGGCCGTACGCGATCTACACGGACAACACCTACACGCTGACGGAACGGCTCTACCCCGCCTGGGCTCCGCTCGGCAAGCGGGCGGCATACGCGTGGCGCGAGCTCGAGCAGGCCACGTTCCGCAACGCGCGCGTGGTCTTCGGGATGAGTGAGTGGGTGCGCGAGGCGATCGTGAACGACTACGGCTGCGACCCCGAGCGCGTCGTCGCGGTCGGCGCCGGGGCGAACTCCGTGGCGACGGGCGTGGAGGGCAAGGCCTACGCGCGGCGGATCGCGCTCTTCGTCGGGAACAAGTTCGAGCTCAAAGGGGTGCCGACGCTCCTACAGGCCTGGGAGATCGTCCGCCACCGCCTTCCGGACGCGATGCTCTGGATCGTCGGGGTTGATTCCAAAGGCCCCGAGGCGGACTGGCCGACCGTCGAGTGGTTCGGCTATGTGAGCGACCGGCAACGCTTGGAGCAGCTCTACGACGAGGCCTCGCTGTTCGTGTTGCCGACGCAGTTCGAGGCCTTCGGACACGCGGTCGTCGAGGCGATGGGCAACGCGCTGCCCTGCGTGACGACGAACGTCGGGGCGCTGCCGGAGATCGTGGAGGAAGGGGTCACCGGCCTGCTCGTCCCTCCACGGGATCCGGAAGCGCTGGCCGAGGCGCTGATCGCGCTGCTGAGCGACTCCGCGCGGGCAGAGGAGATGGGGCGGGCGGGCTACGCGAAGGTGCTGGACCAGCTCACGTGGCGCGGGGTCGCCGAGCGGATGGGGCCTCACATCGAGGCGGCCGTTGCCTCCCCCGGCTGAGCGGCCGCCGCGGCTCGTCGCGGTCGCTCCCGGCGAGCCGTTCGCGCCGGACACCTGGTCGGGCTCGAGCATGTACCTGCTGCGCGCGCTCGAGCGAGCCGGCGCGCTGGCCGGCGCGGTCAGCGGCGGCTCCCGGGCCCTCGACCTGCTCGAGCAGGCCGCCAGCTTCTCCCCCGACCGCCGGCGCTGGAGCCTCCGGTACCACTCGCGCAGCTCGCCGGCCGGCCCGCTCGCGCGCCGAGGCCGCAGCGCGCTCGGAGCCCGCCGCCTGCGCAGCCTCGACGCAGACGCCGACGGCGTACTCCAGATCGGCGCCTGGTACGACGTCGAGGGTGGCGGGGTCCGCTGCTCCTACCACGACGGGAACCTCGCCGTCTCGCTGTCCCGGCCCGAGCCGGGGCTCGACCGGCAGGACCGCGGGGTGCGGCGCGCGCTGGAGGCCGAGCGCGACCTCTACGACCGGCTGCAGCTGATCTTCACCATGAGCGACTGGCTGCGCCGCTCCTTCGTGGACGACTTCGACCAGGCCTCGGAGAAGGTGATCACCGTCGGCGCCGGAGCCAACCTGGAGTCCGTTCCGGAAGCTCCGGAGCGGACTTTCGCAGCGCCTCGCGTCCTGTTCGTCGGCAAGCGCTGGGAGCGCAAGGGCGGTCCGCAGCTGCTCGAGGCCTTCCGCCGGCTACGGCAAGAGCGGGCCGACGCAGAGCTCTGGATCGTGGGGCCCGAGGAGCCTCCGGCGCAGGAGGCCGGAATCCGCTTCCACGGCCGGATCTCGAGGAGCTCGCCCGAGGGCGAGCGCCGCCTGGCCGAGCTCTATCGCGACGCGACGGTCTTCGCGATGCCCTCGGTCTACGAGCCGTTCGGGGTCGCCTTCCTTGAGGCGATGGCCTACCGGCTTCCCTGCATCGGGAGCGACCGCTGCGCGATGCCGGAGATCGTGGAGGACGGGGTCACCGGCAATACGGTCGACGCCTTCGACACGGAGGCGCTCGCTCGGCGCCTGCTCGAGCTCGCCGAGCCCGACCGCGCCCGCGCGTTCGGCGAGGCGGGCCACCGGCGATTCCTCGAGCGCTTCACCTGGGACGGCGTCGCCGCGCGGATGGTCGCGGCGGTGGCCGTCAGCCGAGACGCTGGCGGAGCGCGGTCGCGCCCAGCCGGAGCTCGGCAACCGAGAGCTCGCGGCTGACGAGCAGGACCGCAACGTAGACGAGGACGCCGCCGACCCCTCCGACCAGCCACGCGGCGACCGACAGGTGCTCGGTGCCGAACAGGAGCAGGACGCCTGCCATCGCCGCCGCAGCCACGAGCGAGCGCACGAGCGACACCCCGAGCGGCCGCAGCGGGATGTCAACCACCCGGGCGCAGATCCAGAGGTGGGCTGGCACGTAGACGGCCAGCGCGAGGTCCGTGCCGATCGCCCCGGCGACGATTCCGATCCGCGGGATGAAGATGACGTCGACCGCGAGGTTGATCGCGACGGCCGCGAGCGCCACCGGAAGCCGCTTCCGCGCCTGCCCGAGGTAGTTCGCGGCGGGAGAGAGGAGCGCTCCGACCGCGGCGAGGAAGACGTAGGGCGCGAAGGCCCGCAGGACGTTCGCCGACTCGCCGTAGTCCGAGCCCAGCAGCAGGTCGACGATCGGGCCGGCCCAGACGATGAGCGGCGCGAGCAGGAGCGCATACCCGACGATCAGATAGCGCAGGGCTCGCGTGAAGGAGCGCACGTCCGATCCGCTCTCCAGGTGCCGAGCCACACGGGGCGCGATCGTGGTGGCGACGACCCCCGCGGGGTAGTGCATGAAGACGGTGAGGCCGAACGGCGCCTGGAAGAGGCCGACCGACGTCTCGGTGAGGTAGGCCCCGATCAGCAGGGCGTCGAGCTGGTCGAAGAACAGGTAGGCCCCCTCGACGAGGGCGAGCGCCCCCGCATACGCGGCGATCTGGCGCGTGTGGCCCCGCGTGGTGCGGATCGCGAGGGCGGACCGGCCGAACAGGCGCGCGATCAGGACGGCGCCGGTCACGACGCCGAGCGCGTAGCCGGTGGCGCGCCCGAACGCCGCTCCGGTCGCTCCGGCGCCGAGCGAGATCAGGACGACGCTCGCCACGAGGAAGCCGACGCTCTGCGAGAGCATCATCAGGACCCCGACGGGGAGCCGACCCTGGGCGATCAACGCGGCCGCGAAGAGCTGGGTCAGGCTGCCGCCGACGAGGGCCAGCGCGACGCCGCGCAGCGGCCAGGTCAGGTTCGGCGTGCCGTAGAGGTCGGCGATCGCGCCCGCGGCCAGGAAGAGCGTGAGCCCGAGTGCGGCGCAGATCGCGACCTTCAGTCGCAGCGCGTCGGCGATGTAGGCCGCGATCGCCTGCCGGTCGCCGCGTCGCTCCGCGATGAACCGACCGGCGGAGGAGCTGATGCCGAAGTCCATGGGCAGGGCGACGAGGGCTCCGATCGCGAGCGCGAGCGTGTACGTCCCGTACCCGCTGGGCGACAGTGCGCGGACGAGGTACAGCGTCAGCACCACCGCCAGCGAGGCCGTCAGCGCCGCGCTCAGGGTGGCGAAGGCGGTGTTCCGCGCGATGCTGTCGCTCGCGAGCCTGTCCTCAGGGGTGGGCGGCTGGCCCGCCGCTGGCTCGTTCGCGCTAGTCAGCGGCACGACCGTCTCACGTGGAGCGAATCGTAGGCCATGCGGCGGGCGGCCCCTGCTACAGCCTGGTAGAACCCACGACGTGAGCCGGCCAGCAACCACGGTAGACATCGGCTTGCCCACGCGAGGCGAGGCGCCGTACATCGCGGAGTCGATCGACTCGATCCTCGCCCAGTCCCATCAGGCCTGGCACCTGCTGATCTCCGAGAACGGGCCCGGCGGCGGTGAGGTGGAGGAGCGGGTCCGTCCGTACCTCGCCGATTCGAGGATCGAGTACAGCGCAACAGGTCGCGATGTGGGGTCCGCGAAGAACCACACCCGCGTAATCCAATCCGGCTCGTCGCCCCACGTCGCGATCCTGCACGACGACGACTCATGGGATCCCGGGTTCCTTGCGCGACGCGTGGAGTTCCTAGAGCGCCACCCCGAGTGTGGCCTTGTCTTCTCGGCGAACCGGGAAATAGACGAGCGCTCGCGGGAGACGGGGCGCTCTAGACAGGTGCTCGCCGAGGGGGTACACCCACCCGAACAGCTGGTACCGCTGCTTCTGCGCCACAACATGATCGGAATGCCGACCCTCCTCGTACGCCGCAGTGCGTACGACGCGGTGGGACCGGCGTTCGATGAGGAGACGCTCTTCTTCGACTACCAGATGTGGCTTCGGCTTGCACTCCGGTTTCCCGTCGGCTACCTCGCGGTCTGGGACGCGGCCTACCGCGTACATAGTCAGCAGGTGACGATGACGGCATGGCGCCGGGGCCGACAGCACCTTAGGCTGCTAGACCAGATCGACGGCCTGTTGGTGAACGCCCCGCACGTGCAGGCCGATCGGCGACACCTCAAGCGGCGACGCGCCGGAGCCCATCTCTCGACGGCGCTCGACGAGCTGCAGGATCCGAACCGCCGTTCGGCCAGCCGACACATAGCTGAGGCCCTCCGTACACATCCGCCTGCCGTGATCGACCCGAGGATGGCTGCGGCGCTGGTCGGCCTCGCCCTCGGGCCCAGGGGTCGGCGGGCGCTCGATCGACTACGGTTCCTCGTTCTGCGCAAAGGGCTGCGCGTGCACCTGCGGCGTTGACTTCGACCTGCGCGTTGTGAAACTTCAGCGGATGGACCCGGGAGGCTCGCGGTGAAAGTCGTAATCCTGGCGGGCGGCTATGGGACTCGCATCTCCGAGGAGAGCGTGGTGCGCCCAAAGCCGATGGTCGAAATCGGGGGAATGCCGATCATCTGGCACATCATGAAGATCTACTCCGCGCAGGGCATGAACGACTTCATCGTCTGCCTCGGCTACAAAGGCGACGTCATCAAGGACTTCTTTGCGAGCTACTCCCTTCACGTCAACGACGTGACCTTCGACCTGCGCGCGAACAGCACTACCACGCATTCGAATGAGGTCGAGCCGTGGAGCGTGACGCTGATCGACACCGGCGACAAGACAATGACCGGCGGCCGAATCAAGCGCGTACGGGAGCACCTCGGCGACGAGACGTTCTGCATGACGTACGGCGACTGCCTCGCCAGACTCGACGTAAATGCGCTCGTCCAATTTCACCGAGAACAGAGCGTCCTTGCGACGCTCACCGCGGTGCAGCCGCCGGGCCGGTTCGGCGTGATCGCACTCGGGGAGGATGAGACGAAGATCTCGACCTTCGAGGAGAAGCCCGAGGGCGATGGCGCCTGGGTCAGCGGCGGCTTCTTCGTGCTCGAGCCGCAAGTGATGCAATACATCGCCGGCGACGATTCGATTTGGGAGCGTGAGCCGCTCGAAAAGCTCGCGGACGAGGGCAACCTCGCGGCCTACAAGCACCGGGGCTACTGGCAGAACATGGACAGCCTGCGCGACAAGATCGTGCTCGAGAGCCAGTGGGACTCAGGCAACCCCGCGTGGAAGATCTGGTAACGGCAGCGGAGATGCGTATTCTCGTCACGGGCAACATGGGCTACGTCGGCCCCTGCGTGGTCGAGCACCTGAGGGAGACGAGGCCGGGCACGGAGCTGGTCGGGCTTGACACCGGCTTCTTCGCACACTGCCTGACCGGCAGTACCCTGCTACCGGAGCGGCGGCTCGACTGCCAGTACTTCGACGACGTCCGTTCCGTCCCGCCACGCGCGTTGGAGGGCATCACCGGCGTCGTCCACCTAGCCGGCGTCTCGAACGACCCGATCGGCACCTCCTTCGAGACGGCGACCCTGGATGTAAACCATCGTGCCACGGTCGCGCTTGCCCGCGCCGCGAAAGAAGCGGGTGCCCGGAGCTTCGTCTTCGCCTCCAGCTGCAGCGTCTACGGCCTTGCTGAGGACGGCCTTCGCACGGAGCAGTCGGAGACGGGGCCACTCACCGCGTACGCGACCTCGAAGCTGCTGGCCGAGCGAGACCTTGCCGAACTGGCGGACGCGACATTCGTGGTAACGAGCCTCCGCTTCGCGACAGCCTGCGGCATGACCGAGCGGCTCCGGCTCGACCTCGTCTTGAACGACTTCGTCGCGGGCGCGCACGCCTTCCGGGCGATCACGCTCCTGAGCGACGGCACGCCGTGGCGACCGCTTATCCACGTCCGTGACATGGCCCGCGCGATCGATTGGGCGCTCGACCGACCGACCGACCGAGGTGGAGCCTTCCTCGCACTGAACACCGGCTCCGACGAGTGGAACTACCAGATCCGGCAGCTCGCGGACGCGGTCGCCTCCATCGTCCCGGGAGTCGAGGTCAGCGTGCAGGAGGACGCGCCTCCCGACGCGCGCTCGTACAAGGTGAGCTTTGCGCGCTTCCGCGAGCTCGCCCCGGACCACCAGCCGCAGGTGGGGCTGCAGGCGGCGATCGAGGACCTCTCCGCGGGTCTCGAGCGGATGGGCTTCTCCGACCCCGACTTCCGCAACTCGAGGCTCGTCCGCCTGCGCGTCATGAACGACCTGCGCAGCGAAGGGCTCGTCACCGACGAGCTGCGCTGGGCGCCCGCAGCGGAAATCCCGGTCCGTGGCTGAGCACGCCGCGTGCCGATTCTGCTCGGCGCCGCTCTGGCACACCTTCGCCGACCTCGAGACCTCGCCGCTCGCCAACTCGTTCCTAAACGAAGCGCAGCTGCGCCAGGGGGAGACGTTCCTGCCGCTGCACGCGTACGTCTGCGACCACTGCTTCCTCGTCCAGCTCGAGGAGATCGAGGCGCCCGAGCACATCTTCTCGGACTACGTCTACTTCTCCTCGGTCTCGGAGAGCTGGGTGCGGCACGCACAGGCCTATGTCGAGGCGATGATTCCCCGCTTCGGCCTCGGCGCGGAAAGCACCGTCGTCGAGATCGCGAGTAACGACGGCTACCTCCTGCAGTGGTTCGTGCAGGCCGGCGTCCCCGTGCTCGGGATCGAGCCGGCGGCCAACGTGGCCAGAGCGGCCGAGGAGCGAGGGATCCCGTCGCTCGTCGAGTTCTTCGGGAGCGAGACGGCGACCCGGCTCGCGGGCGAGAGCCGGCAGGCAGACCTGATCGTCGGCAACAACGTGCTCGCGCACGTGCCTGCGCTGAACGACTTCGTCGAGGGCATGCAGATCCTGCTCGCGCCGGGCGGGGTGATCACGATGGAGTTCCCGCATCTCCTCCGGCTGATGCAGGAGACGCAGTTCGACACCATCTACCACGAGCACTATTCGTACCTCTCGCTGCTGGCGGTCGAGCAGGTCTTCGGCGCCCACGGTCTGCGCCTCTTCGACGTCGAAGAGCTGCGGTCGCACGGCGGCTCGCTGCGAATCTACGGGTGCCATGCCGGAGGCCCGCACGAGACGACCGAGCGGATCGGCGACCTCCGGGAGCGCGAGGACGCCGCGGGGCTGAAGGAGCTCGAGACCTACACCTCTTTCGGCGAGCGGGTGCGAGCCCTGAAGCGGGAGGTGCTCGCCTTCCTGCTCGACGCGCGCGAGGCGGGGAAGACCGTCGTCGGCTACGGCGCCGCCGCAAAGGGCGTGACGCTCGTCAACTACTGCGGCATCCGCCAGGACCTGGTCGAGTACGTCGCCGACCTCAGCGAGCACAAGCAGGGCCTGTACATGCCCGGGAGCCGCATCCCCGTGTATTCGCCGGACCGGATCGCCGAGACCGTACCCGACTATCTGCTCATCCTCGCCTGGAACCTGAAGGACGAGATCATGGCCCAGATGGCCCACGTCCGCGAGCTGGGCACAGGGTTCGTGACGCCGGTGCCGCACATCCAGGTGCACGAGTAGTGGCCGAGGACCGGGCCGCAGTCGTCACCGGAGCCTCGAGCGGGATCGGCCTCGCTGTTGCCAGGGCGCTGATCGAGGACGGCTACGGCGTGGCGTTGGCCGCGCGCCGAGCCGATCGGCTCGAAGAGCTGGCGCGGGAACTCGGCGAGCGCGCGCTTTCGGTGCCAACCGACGTCTCCGACGCCGCCCAGGTGCGGGAACTCGTCCGGCTCGCCATGGAGCGCTTCGGGCGCATCGACGTTGCCGTTACTGCCGCAGGCGTCTTGCACTACGCACCGCTCGAGGAGATCGACGAGGCCGAGTGGGAGGCGACGATGGGCGCGAACCTCAAAGGAACGTACCTGGTCGCCCGAGCCGTGCTCCCCCACCTCCGGGTGAGCCGCGGGTACCTGATCACAATGTCGTCTGGCTCCGGCACCTTCGGCTCGGCCGGAGGGACGGCCTACAACGCGTCCAAGTGGGGAGTGCGCGGCTTCACGCAATCCGTCCTGCAGGAGGTGCGCGGCGACGGCGTACGCGCGACGGCCATTTGCCCTGGGAGGGTTGCAACGCCGATGCTCGGCCCACACGAGCATGACCCCGATCTCCTCGTCCCGGAGGATGTCGCGGACGCCGTGCGCTGGCTCCTCTCGCTGCGGCCGATCGTCCAGATCAAGGATCTGATGCTCGAGCGGACGACGGCCTGAGAGATGATGAGCTCGTGAACGGGGCCGCCGGCGTGTCAATCGTGCAGGGCGAGCGCATGATCGAGGGCGCGGCGATCGTCCCGCTGCACCGGATCCCCGACGAGCGGGGGACGATCATGCACATGCTGCGCCGCGACGAAGAGCACTTCATCGAATTCGGCGAGATCTACTTCACGACGATCTACGAGGGCGTCGTCAAGGGGTGGCACCGGCACACGGAGATGACGCTCAACTACGCCTGCCCATATGGGCGGGTCAAGCTCGTGCTCTACGACGACCGCGAGGGCTCGCCGACCCGCGACACGCTCGTCGAGGTGTTCCTGGGCCCGGACAACCACTCGCTCGCGGTGATCCCGCCGGAGGTCTGGAACGGGGTCAAGGGGATGAGCGCGCCGTTCGCGCTGCTCGCCAACTGCTGCACCCATGCGCACGACCCCTCGCGCACGACCCGGCTCGACCCGCACGGCGGCGAGATCCCGTACGACTGGTCACGCGCGGACTTCTAGGAGCGCGTGCGCTTCCAGCGTGCGCGCGGCATCCCGCACCTGCGCGTAGCGCAGGCCCGAGCGCTCGGCCATGTCGACGAGCGTGTGCTCGCCGTCGGCGAGATTGAGCACCCAGAGCAGCGCGAACTCGTCGACCCCGGCGTCGGGTCCCGCGCCCATGCTCCGGTAGAGCCCGCGACGCCCTAGCTGCGGCTCTCCTTTCGGGCTCAGGTTGACGTAGGTCGCGTTCGTCTCCAGGACGTCGAAGACCGACATGTAGGCGTGGAAGCTGGCCCCCAGCGCCTCAGGCCGGACGAAGTCGAGATCGTCAGCCGAGGTGTGGTACTCCGGGAAGCTCCCGGGTGCCGAGCGGGTCAGCGTTCCCACGGGCAGGTCGAACCCCGGCGAGTTGAACTGGCGCTCGTCCCCGCCCCACGGCTCCCACTCGTGGACCTCGAACGGCTCGCCGGAGTCGCGCAGGACGAGCCGGGCGGCCCGGTCGACCTCGGCGTCGCTGCGCCTACTCTTCTTGTAGGTCAGCGGGCCGGAATCGCCGACGCAGAGGCAGACGAGCCCGTGCTTCACGCGCCCGAGCCGCTCCTCGTTCCGTGCGAGCCACGTGATCGGGCCGATCGTGCCAGGGCTGAAGAGGAAGCGGTACGAGTAGCGCAGGCGCATCCCGGCGAGGTGCTGCGCGAGCGTGGTCATCAGCGCGACTCCCGAGAGGTTGTCGTTCGCCATCGACGGGTGGTCCGCGTAGCCGGAGACGAGCACCTCGTCCTCCGTCTCTCCCCGGACGAACGCCTCGCCGTAGGTGAGCGACCCGTCCTCGAGCGTGGAGTCGATACAGACCTCGTACTCCCCTTCCGGAAGCGTCACGAGCCGCCGGTGCTGCAGGCAGAAGCCCCAGTTCGGGCTGTAGTACGAGTTGCGAAACGGGATCCAGTCGGGATGCTCTGGCAGCGAG
>Ga0207675_100001632_pt1 | contig 22481 bp, 17 predicted proteins | sample KBSSwiS42_FD_184305 | JGI IMG/M metagenome (GOLD analysis project Ga0207675, IMG submission 184305) | Switchgrass rhizosphere microbial communities from Kellogg Biological Station, Michigan, USA - KBS Switchgrass S4-2 (SPAdes) (version 2) | ecosystem: Host-associated > Plants > Roots >...
GTTCATCCACAGCTGGAAGCCGCGCATGCGGCCCTCGCGCTGCTCGGGCATCTCCGAGTGCACGATGCCGCGGCCGGCGGTCATCCACTGCACCGCGCCCGGCTCGAGCACACCCTCGTGGCCGTGGTTGTCCTTGTGGCGCATGCGGCCGTCCAACATATAGGTCACGGTCTCGAAGCCGCGATGCGGATGTTCCGGGAAGCCCGCGATGTAATCCTCGGCCTTGTCCGTGCCGAACTCGTCGAGCAGCAGGAATGGATCGAGGTCGGGCAGACGCGGCTGGCCGATGACACGGGTGAGCTTGACGCCCGCGCCATCGGAGGCGGGCATGCCGCGCAGCGTCTGGACGACGGCGCGGGCGGTGGCGGAGCGGGGGGTGTCGACTGCGATGCTTTCGGAATTCATGGTCGGCCCTAAATGGTGACTTGAAGCATTGAATCAAGGTTATCCCCGTGGGCGTGGCGAAGCGGGGTTAAGCATTCTTCATGCGGCGCCGCGAAACTCGGGACTCGTGGGAACGATCCCAACTTCATGCGCAATTCCATCGTATTCATGGCCCTGGCCGTGACCGTTTTCGCCGCCGGTTGCGCCAGCCTCGGCACGCATCCACCGCATGCCACTGATCTGTCTGGCGATTGGAAGCTCGACCAGTCCCTGAGCGATGACCCGCGCGCCCTGATGCGGCAACAGCGCCAGCATTCCGTGCACGGTATGCATCGTCCCGGCGGGATGGGTGGGATGGGCAGCATGCCGCAACTCGTTACTCCACCCGATGCGTCAACACCCGGTACGCAGGGCGGCCACCGTGGCCACGGCGGAAATGGCGGCGGAAACTGGGGCGGCGCCCGGCGCGGACCCAACGGCGAATTCCTTGCGCAACCGGCGACACTCTCCATTCACCAGAGCGTCAGTCAGCTCGAACTCGTCGCCGATGGAGTCTCCACGGATTTCGTCTACGGCGAAAAAGTGATGGCCTCGGTCAAGGGCGGTGCGGCCGAACGCAGCAGTGGCTGGAAGGGCCAGGCCTTCGTCGTGAAGTACGACGTGAGCGAGGGTCCGAAAGCCGCTCGAAGCTACGAGCTCAATGACGGCGGCAAACAACTCGTCGTCACCACGCAGGTGCAAGGCGAGGGCAGTCCGAGCATGAAATTCCGCACGGTGTACGCGCGGGCGTCGGCGAGCTGACGCCCCGCCCGCACTTCACCCGAACATCAGCGCCGAAGCTTTGTGCTCCGCGGCACGCGGCAGGAAGAAGCCGCCGGCATTCGCGCTGCAATTGGTGATCTCGCCCACCAGCACTTGATTGCCGTCGCTGTACAGGTCGATGCGGATGAAGGAGAAAGGCGCGCTCAGGGCGCGTGCCACCGCCAGCATGTCCGCGAGGTTTTTCGGTTTCGGCGACGCCGCGTTCGAGCGCGGATAGATGATGGAGAAGTCCTGTTCGTTCCAGTTCGTGTCGAACAGCTTGCGCGTGTGATGGGTGTGCCGGTCGAAGTCCTGCTGGATGAACTTCGGTACGCCGCGCCAGCAGAAGATCTTGTAGTCATCGACATTGGTGCTGCCGAAGATCAGCGGTTCGACGATGACCTTGGGCCGCAGGGTGCGGTAATTGCTCTCCCGGCCGGCCTTGTAATAGTCGAGGGAGAACCAGCGCTTTATGAGCTCGCGATCGATCGGTGCCGCATCGGTGCGCAGCACCACTTGCGCGCTCGCGTGCGTCGGCTTGATGCAGCAGTTCGCCGGGAATTCGAAGGCTTCGACCTCGGTGGGGCTGTACAGGATCGCGATGGTCGGGACGTTGTGATGCTCGCCGACGGTGTTGCGCACGTATTCCTTTACATGCTCCTTGTCCGAGACGAAGACGCGCAACGGATCGCGGATCTCACCCGAAGTTTTCACGCGACACCACACGTCGTTCCACAAGAGCTTCTTGCCGGGCCAGCGCCCGTGCTTCCTGAGAAACAGCAGCCGGTGATAAAGGTTGTCGCCGTAGCGGTTGTACGGCAGGTAGCGCTTGAGGTGCGGCAGCGCCCGATCGAGCAGACGGCGGAAGCGGGACTCCTCGGCCGCGGGTTGGGGGAGCTTGCTGGCGATGTCCGCGGACGCGGCGACCATGATGTGTTCCTTGTGCCTGGCGCGGGATCATCGGGCACGCCGGCGCCGCGATGCTGTAGGAAGGAGCGCCGGGCGCGAATCGGATGCGGCCGAGCGCCGAGGGCCGGCGCCTGTGCATTGCCCCCCTACAGATCAATGATTTAGAGGGCGGCTTGCTTGACGGGGCGGCGGCCGGCCGTTCTAATACGCGCCCCTCGTTCGAGGGTAAAAAATCCAACGGCGGCCAGGTAGCTCAGTTGGTAGAGCAGCGGACTGAAAATCCGCGTGTCGTTGGTTCGATTCCGACCCTGGCCACCACTTCTCATGTCGGAAAGCGTTACCGATGTGTTCGGACTGAACGACTACCCATTCCGTCCGAGTTGGCACGTCCATAGGCTCGTGCCGGCGCTCATCATAGAGTTCGAGTGCTTTGATGAGCCGTCACACGCCCCCGTCCGGGAAATGAATGAACAAGTTGCGAGTCGGCTACATCCTCGATGAAGGAACTCAATCCAGCTTTGTCCACGACATCATCCGTCGCAGCAGAAGTGCCCAGCACTACTCGATCGAGCTACTGATCATCCAGAAGACTCGATCCCCGAAGAGCCGGACGATCAACCGGCTTTGCCTTGCTGTCATCGAATGTCTCGAAAGAATCGTGGTCAGGCGAATCTCGAAACTGGCCAGCCAATATCGGCGATATCCGCTCGAGACGATCGAGATCGAGAAACTCCCCATCACGCCGCAGGTCTCGAAGAGCGGGTTCGTCTACACCTGCGCGGACGAAGATCTGGCCAGGATCCGCGAGAAAAATCTTGATGTGCTGCTGTGGGGCGGCGGCGGCATTTTGCGGGGACGGATTCTCGACTTGTGCCCGTTTGGCGTCCTCTCCTTTCGTCACGGGGATAACAACGTCAACCGCGGCGGTCCACCCGGATTCTGGGAAGTCTATTTTCGAGCGCCCTGCACCGGGTTCGTGATTCAGAAACTGAACAGCGAACTCGACGGCGGAGACGTCCTGTTCAAAGGGTCGATACCCACGTCGACGTTTTTCTCGCTGAATCAGCTGAAGCTGACGGCCAAGGCCAACGTCTTCCTGCACTTGCTGCTGGAGAAGATCGGTCGCGAAGGAAACTTGCCGCGGCCGTATCCGAAGGTGCCGTATGCATATCCGCTGTACCGCATACCCAGCTTGCGACATCAGCTGATCTACGTGGCAAGGACCTACTTACACCTGGGCAAGAAAGCCGCCCGCAAGTTGGTCGGCCGAGAGCCTCGATGGGGAGTCGCCTACCAATTCGTCAGCGATTGGAAGGACGCGGTGCTCTGGCGCTCGAAGATGATCCGGAATCCCGCGAACCGTTTCCTCGCAGATCCGTTCGTCGTGTATCGGGACGGGCGGCATATATGTTACGTCGAGGACTATTCCTTCCCGGAGAAGAAGGCGGCAATCACGGCGTACGAGATAACTTCCGACGGGCACAAGGCGCTCGGAACCGCGCTCAACGAAGACTTTCATCTCTCCTATCCGTTCGTCTTCGAAGCGGACGGTGAGCTCTACATGTGTCCGGAGAGCACGCAGGCCAGGTCCATCCGGCTGTACCGGTGCACCGAGTTCCCGTTGAAATGGACGCTGCACAAGATATTGATGTCCAACGTCCGCGCTGTGGACACGTCGATCTTCAGGGCAAACAACAAATGGTGGATGCTCACAAACCTCGACAGTTCGGATGTCGGTGAGCACGGTTCGGAGCTGCATCTTTTCCATGCGGACTCATTCGATTCGTCCGAATGGACTGCGCACCCCCAGAATCCAGTGGTGTTCGACGCTGCAAGGGCGCGCAACGGCGGATTCATCGCCGACGGTGATGGACTGTTCCGGGCATTCCAGATCCGCGGCTTCGATGTCTATGGTGCCGCATTGGGCGTCGCGCGCATCACCGAGCTGACGACTGAGACTTACCGGGAAGAATCGCTGTTCACGATCCCACCGGCCTACTTCAAGAATATTGAAGGAACACACACGTACTCATTCGCCAACGGGTTGCTCGCCATCGATTTCGAAAAGGTCGAGCAACGACGGAATTGAGCGCGCGCTACTGCACGACCCTCGAGACCTTGCCCTGTGCGTCGAACTCGATGGACTGCGTGACGTAACGGTTGCGCCAATACCGCCACTGAGGTGCATTGAGATCGGGGTTGGCGTGAATCGGCGGCCGGCCCATCGCGAACAGCACGCCATCGCGCGTCATTCCCGCAGCGGGTTGGCCGGTGCGGATTCCCTCCTGGTCGGCCGGCCCGAGCTTCTGCATTTTTGCCTTGTCGCAGGCCGATCCGAAGTAGGTCAGCACCGCCTGCTGGAATGAAACTCCGACTTGCTGGGTGTACTTCTCGTAGCCCATTTCATATTGCACGCCCTGCCAGGTGAACGTCAGCTTCCGGCTGGAGACTTTCGTCACCGTGATCTCGGAACACACCGGCAAGAGGCCGGGCAGCTGGTAGTTCAACGTGTACAGCACGTGCCGCTGCATGTCCGGGTGCAGGTTGGCGAGCGCCTGTAGTTTGTCGCCCGGTTTGATGTGATTGCCCTGGTCGTTGCCGGAATGGGCAGGTAGTGCGGCAATAAGGCAAGCCGTCACCGAAATCACGAAGGCGCGGCGCCAGACATGAGTTCTCATGAGTGACTTTATGAACGATTGTGAGGAAGGTGCGCAAGTCCCGGCGTCCATGCCGGGACTTGCTCGTTGGCGATTGACGGGGGTTGCACGGCAGCGGACCATGCAGCCCGCGTTAACCGTGCCCCAGACGAAGTCCCGACGAGGTCTGCTTGAACGCCACCGACGCCGCCTCCGCCAGCTCCCGTCTCTCCAAGTCGCTTCGCGCCCGGCATCTCGTGATGATTTCCATCGGCGGAATCATCGGTGGCGGCTTGTTCGTCGGCAGCAGCGGAGCCATCGCGACCATCGGTCCGGCGGTGATCCTGAGCTACATCACCGCGGGCATCGTGGTGTACGCGGTGATCCGGATTCTTGCGCGCATGGCCCTCGATCAGCCGGGACTGGGTTCCTTCACCGAATACGTGCGCAGGAGCCTCGGCAATGGCGCGGGTTTCGTCACCGGCTGGCTCTACTGGTGGTTCTGGGTGGTGGTGGTCGCCTTCGAGGCGCTGGTCGGTGCCAGCACCGTGCAGGCCTGGCTTCCGATGTTCGAGACCTGGCAGATCGGCCTGGCCCTCATGACGATTCTGACCGCGGTGAATCTCGCTTCGGCGCGATCCTATGGTGAGTTCGAATTCTGGTTTGCGTCGATCAAGGTCGCGGCCATCGTGGCGTTCATCGTGGTGGCGGCGGCGTGGCTGATGGGCGTCGGAAATTCCGCGAGCCCGGGACTCGGCCATCTCACCGCGCACGGCGGCTTTGCGCCGTTTGGTTGGGCGGCCACTCTCACGGGGGTGACCACCGTCATCTTTTCGCTGGTGGGTGGAGAGATCGTGACCGTTGCGGCCGCCGAATCCTCCGAATCGAACAGCGCCATGTCGCGGCTCGCGGCGACCGTGGTGCTGCGTATCCTGCTGTTCTACGTGATTTCGATCGTACTGGTCCTGTGCGTCGTGCCATGGACGGATTTCACGCCCAAGAGTTCGACGTTCGCAGTTGCGCTCGTTCGCATCGGCATTCCCGGCGCCGCGACCATCATGAACGTCATCGTGCTGACTGCGGTGCTGTCCTGCCTCAACTCCGGCGTCTATGTCACCGCGCGCGTGCTGTTTGCGATGGCGGACAAGGGCGACGCGCCGCGCTGGCTGGTCGCGGTGAACCGGCGCCAGGTGCCGGCGCGCGCCATCCTGCTCGGCAGTGCCTTCGGTTTCATCGTGATGCTGATCAACTGGGTCGCGCCCGAAAAGGTCTGGTTGTTCCTGCTGAACTCCTCGGGTGCGCTGATGATGTTCACGTACATGTTCGTGGCCGTCGCGCACTTCTGGTTTCCATATTCGCGCCCCGAGCTACGCACCTCGGGCGGCGCCGGGTTTGTCGCGGCCGGTGCGGCGCTCGCGATGTTCTCCGTGCTGGTGGCGATGTCGTTCATGGCGGATCAGCAGCCGGTGATCATCGCGAGTCTCACCTGCCTGGCCATTATCGTGACGGCATTGATCGTCAAGCGCGTGATCCGGGAGCCGGTGCGCGCCTGACGCGCGTCAGCGTCCGTCGAGGAAGTCGAGCGCCGTGGCAAGCTGCCGGGCGGTGGCGATTTCGTGTCCAAAGCCCGGCTCGTCCAGCCAGCGGATGTCCGTGACGCCCGCATCCGCGTACCGATCGTGCACGCGGCGCATCTCGCGGTGATTGAAATCGCGGCTGCCCGTGACGAACACGAGACGCCGCGACGCGAGCAGCGTTCGTTGGCTCGCATCCTCCGGCATGAAGTAGTCCGCGCCGACCATGAAGATCGCGCCGGTGAACAGCTGCGGAAAATGCGTGACGGACTGGCTTGCGATGCGGCCGCCGCCCGACATGCCTGCGACGTACTGACGTTTCTCATCCGTCGCGCGCAGTTGCCGCGCGAGTTTCAGTCCCATCACTGCCACCAGCATGCGTTCGGCGGTGAGCCGGGAGTTGCCGTAGCCGTCGGCCGCGATCCAGGTCAGCCGTTTCCCGTCGAGCACGCACCTCCATTGTTCGGGCAATTCCCCTGAGTCGGTGGGCGAGACGAATACCAGGACGCCCGCGCTCGTGTCGCCGGCCGGCAGGCGCACGCGGTAGTGGATGATGCGGTCGGCGGGCAGTGTCCTGGAAAGCGCAGCGGTCTCACTGCCAGAAAACATTTCCGCGAGCGTCGTGATGCGTTCGATCGTGGGCGGGGCGGCGAACGTGCTGGCGCCGGCGAGCGACGCCAGCAGCGCGCCAATACTCCTCACCACTTGAGGACGGGCACGGGCCGCAGGGGATGCGCGCGAAATTGGCGCAACGTGAGATGCAACAGGCGCTTGTGAAAACCGGCGTTCGGCCATCGCCGGAAGATCTCGCGCAATTTCGTGCGTGGCAAGCCGAAAGACAAGACGCCGCGGGAAACATCGATCCAGTCGGCCCGACGGAAGGGCTCCACCAGCTCCCGGTGCGGACCTTTGTAGGGCCGGATCTTGTGATGCTCGCGAATCATGCCGGAGACGCCGGCCTGCCAGTCTTCGTGTCCGGCACAGCCCAGGTGTTTGCAGGCGAGCTCGATCGACGGTGCGAGATAGTCGAAGGTGTGCGCCGTCCAGATGCCAAGATCGTGAAACGCGGCCGCCAGCGCCAGCTGCTCGAGCGTGTCGCCGGAGCAAGGATGTAGCGCGGCGAACAGATTGGCGACGCGGTAGGCGTGGTGACGATACGCGGTGAAATCGTCGCCGAGCTCGACAGCATGCGTGTCGAGCACGCGATCGAGCGCGGCGAGGTTTTCAAGAAATGGGGACATTCCTCATTTCGCTGTAACAATCATCTTGCGTGATGGAACGGAGACCCTCATCTCGATTGTTACAACGAAATTAGGAATGTCCCCATTTCTTACAAACGTCTTTCGATCCAGGCGCGGATGTCGGCAATCACCGCCTCCTTGCCGAGATCATTGAGCGGATCGTGGAAATAACCTTCGTAAAGTTTCAGGGTCTTGTCGGCGGAGCCCGCACGTTCGTAGAACTCCTTGCTGCCCTCGGGACGCGTGACCGTGTCCTTGGTGCCGTGAATGATGAGCAGCGGCAGCCTGAACTGCGGGAAGTCGCGCTTGAGCCGTTCGTCGGCACGCACCATCTCCGCCACGGTTTTCGTGGGCTGCACTTCGTTCGCCAGCAGCGGATCGTCGATGAGCGCCTGGACGACCTTTGGGTCGCGCGAAAACTGCTTCTTCGGCAGGTTGAGCACATGCGCGTGCGGCGCCAGGTGCGACAGGCCCTTGAGCACCGCGAGTGCGAAGTCCGGCGCCGGCACCTGGTAGGCGAAGCTCTCGCAGACGAGTCCCGCGATGTCCTTTTGATTGTCGAGCACGTAGTTGCAGGCGATCACCCCGCCGGCGCTGTGGCCGAGGATGAAGATCGGCAGTCCGGCTTCGCGCGAGCGCGCGAGTTTCACGCACAGGTCGAGGTCGCCCTGGTACTGGGAGAATTTCTCGACGTAATAGCGCTCGCCATCGGACCGCCCGCGGCCTCGATAGTCGAGCGCATACACCGCGAGTCCGCTGGCCAGCAACTGCTCCGCGGCCCAGAGGTAGTAGCCGCTGTGGGAATTGAAACCATGCGACAACACGATCGCCGCGCGCGCCTTCGCGGGCGGGCGCCAGGAGCGCACGAAGATCTTCAGGCCACCGGCCCCGTCGAGAGATTCTTCCCTATACGTATCAGGCATGGCATCTCCGTTCTTTTTGTCGTGAGGATGCCCCTTATATCGCTCTCAAATGACGGCTGCCATGCGACCCACGCCGCACAAAAACGGGGCCCTTGTTAGAAGCGATAGCTCAGCTCGGCGAACACCGAGGCGTTGTCGTTACCTTCGATGTCCCGGCCGCTGAGGGGTGCCGCGACTTCGACGTAGCCGGTGAGCGACGACCCGCCCAGCGCGAGGCCCACGCCGCCCGTGGCCGCGGACTCGCTGCCCGGCCGGTCCTGCTTCCACGCGGCACCGTAGTCGTAGAAGGCATAGGTCGACAGTCGCCCGAACGGGCCGTCGGTGTTCACGAGGTCGCGGCGCAATTCGAGTTTGCCGCCCAGGCCCTGGTCACCGGCGATCTCGGCGACTTCGAAACCGCGACCGAGCCGGTCGCCGCCGATCTTGAAGCGCTCGCTGTCGGGCAGGATGTAAGCCGATTGCTGCCCGAAGGCGTCGAAGCGCATCGACCAGTCGGTGCCCAAGCGGCGGTACACCGTGCCGGAGAGCTGCAGCAACAGGAAGTCGGCGCGCCGCGGATCGTTGGGCAGGTCGAGCGCCTGTAATCCGGCGCCCAGGCCGTTGAGGCCCTTGCGCACGATGAAATTGGTCGAGTACTGCATCGCTCCTGCGCCGCGCCAGCTGCCGCGCAGCGCCGCCTCGACGATGCGCAGCCGGTCTTCGCGAAACACGAATCCCTGCGCATCGATGACGAGATCATCGTAGTCGAAGGCGCCACTGAACGTGAGCGACGAACCCGGCTGCTGGCGCAACGGGTACGAAACGCGCAGCGTCGCGCGGCGACGATCGTATTCATCCGTATAGTTCACCGGCGATTCGTCCGGGGCGGAATGCGAGCGGAACAGCAACAGGTTGCCGCGCGTGCCGCTGTCACCCAGTGCCGTGTCGAAATACAGGCCGCCGCCCAGGTACTCCTCGGGGTTCGTGGCCGCGGAGAAAATCAGGCCGAGCGATTCCTCGCGACCGAACAGGCCGTTGAACATGACCTGGCCGAGAAGGAAGGCCGGGCCCACCTGGTCGGTGCCGCGATTGTTCATGCGCACCAGGCCGGTCGTCGGCGAGTAGTCCGCCTGCACCGTGAGTTCGAAGGCATTGCGGATATCCGTGGCGCGCCGCGTGTTGATGGTCACCGACATGCCGGCGATGCGGCGCATCTCGCGCAACGCCTGCGGCACGTCATCCCGGCGCAGCGGCCGCGCCTGCTCGAGGCGGGCGCCAATGCTCTCGAGCGCGGCGCGATGCCGCCCGGCGTCGCCCTCGATGAGCACGCGCGCGATGCGCGCCTCGTGCACCTGCACGCGCAACACGCCGCGGCCCGTGAGCGAATCGTCGAAGCCGATCTCGGGCTTCACGAAGCCGTCGCGCTCGTAGCGCGCGGTCAGCGCATCGGCGATCGCGCGCGCCGATTCGCGCGTGATCGGCTTGCCGACCTGGTCGCGATAGGTGTCGAACAGCTGCGGCGCCGGGTACACCGTGCTGCCTTCGATCGCCACCGTGGTCAGCAGCGGCACGCGCGTCTGGGTAGTTAGAGAAGCGTCTGCGGCGCGCGCGCTGGCGGCCATCAGCGCCAGCGAGGCGGCCGCGGCAATTATGACAAGCGCGCGGCGCGGCAGCCGCAACGCGGGTGTCTTAATCGGGTCCCAGCCGTTTATTGTCATTTTGAAATGCATCCGGCGACGCGGGGAGGAGAAGGTCGCGCATTTTCCACCGATCGTCGGACCCCCGATGAGATGCGACTCACATTGCCGCCGAACCCTCCTTAGTAGTATGCGCGGGCATACGAAAAGGGGATCGTCGATGTTCGGCTATAACCATAATCGGCCGGCCACAGGGAATTTAGTTAGGTCGCTGATGACGCTGTCGATGATCTGCGTGGCGCTGTGCGCCGCGCCCCCGGCATTTGCGCTCGACACCGGTGACATCGTGATCACCAGTCTCAAGGGTGAAGTGCACGTCGTCATGAGCGGCGCGGAGCGCGCCGTGCGCGCCGGCGCCGTGCTGGAGCTGCCCGCCACGGTGCGCACCGGCGCCGACGGCGCCATCGAGCTGCGCCAGGGCGCGACCACGGTGGGAGTCGGGCCCGACACGCTGCTGGAGTTCCCGGCGCTCGAGAAACCCGGCGGTCCGATCGACCGCATCGTGCAGCCGCGCGGCAGCGCGTTCTACAGTGTCGGCAAGCGCGAGAAGCGCAAGCTGCGCATCGAAACGCCGTACCTGGTCGGCGTCGTCAAGGGCACACAATTCAATGTCGTGGCGCAGGATGGGTCGACCACGATCTCGCTGTTCGAAGGCCTGCTGGAAATCCGCAGCGCCGTCGACGCCGAGGTGATCGACCTGCACGCCGGCGAAATCGCCTCACGTTCGCGCGCCGACGCAGGCATCAACGTGCTCAAGATGGGCGGCGATGCCGCTCCGTCCGCGCCGCGCAAACCCGCCGCCTCGCCGGCACCCGCCGCCCCGCAGGGCAAGCCCGAACCCGCGACCGAGTCCCCGCGTCGCGCCGCCGGCGATGCCGACTCGCTGTTCGTCGAGCGCGACGCTTCGAGCAACCGCGCCGTGACCGGCGCGCCTGCCGCGAATGTGTCCGCCGAAACGCCGCTCGCCGACGTCGGCGCCGCTTTCACACCCGCGCCGGACACCGGCGCGCCCGCGATTTCCGTGCCCGTCGTCTCCATTCCCGTCGATACGGCCGTTCAGGTCGACAGCATCGCCGGTGTCGGGTCTCCGGTTTCACTCGGCGTCGACGTCGGCGTCAGCGCGCCGCCGGTGGATCTCGGCGTTTCCGCCGGGAACGATGGCGCCGGCGTGGCCGATGTGGCGGTGAACATCGCTGCGTCTCCGGGAGTCGGCGTCCCCGCCGACGTCAGCATTGCCATCGACGTGAATGCGCCCATAGACGTGCCCGCGAACGTCGATCTTGATACCACCGTCGGCAATGGCAACGTCTCCCTCGACATTTCTGTCGGCGGCGCCGATACCTCGGTAAACGTGAACCTGGGACTGGACGACGACAACAGCGGCCAGGGCAGCAGCAACTCGGGCAGCGGCGACAACAACGACAACAGTGGCCGCGGCAACAATGGCAACGGCCAGGGCAAAGACGACACCGGAGTCGTCAACGACGTCACCAGCGCGCTCGACGCCTTGCGGGGCAAGTCAGGCAGGAAGTGATGCGTATCGGCCGCCGTCTCGGTTGGTGGCTCACCGCGCTGGCGATTTTCATCGTCGTCGGCGCTCTCGATCTCGGCGGCCAGCTGCGCACGCTGGAAAATGCGGCCGTCGATGGCCGCGCGCGCCTGCTGCGTCGCGAAGTGTCCTCGCAGATCGTCATCGTCGGCATCGATGCGCAGAGCATCCAGGCACTGGACCGCTGGCCGTGGCCGCGACAGCATCACGCGCGGCTGATCGAGAATCTGAGCCGCATGGCCCCCGAACGCGTTTTCCTCGACGTCGACTTCAGCTCTCCCGCCACCGATTCGATCCAGGACGCCGTGCTGGATTCCGCGCTGGCACGGCGCCGCGATTTCCCGATCGTGCTGCCGACATTCTTTCAATACGCCAATAGCGCCGACGGTCACCTGAGCATCAGCCGGCCGCTGCCGCGATTCGCGCGCAGCGTCGACTTCGCCGGCGTGAACGTGCGGCCGGGCAACGACGGTCTCACGCGCGAATGGCGCAACGTCTGGACCATCGGCGGCGAGCGCATTGCCAGCGTCATCGACCCGCACCGCTTGCTGCCGGAAGAACAATCCGTTCCCATCGATTTCAGCATCTCGCCCAGCTCCTTCACCTACGTTTCCTATTTCGACGTGTTGCAGAACCGCGTGCCGCGCGAGCTGCTGGCCGGCAAGTCAATTTTCGTCGGCGCGACCGCGCTCGAGCTCGGCGACATGCTGGCGGTACCGGTGTACGGACAGCTGCCCGGCATCGTCGTGCAGGCGCTGGCCGCCGAGACCGTGAACATCGGTGCGCCGCGCTACGTGCCGCGCTGGGCCTCCATGCTGCTGCTCGCGGGCTGGACACTGCTCGCCGCTTTGCTGTTCGCGTCCAACTGGCGCCGCAATCTCGCCGTGTTATCCCTGTCGGTCCTGTTCATCGCCGGCCTTTCGATCTATGCCCTGGCCGCACACCGGCTGATGATCGGCACCGCCGCGCCGCTGCTCGCGGTGACGTTGCTGTTCGTGGCGGTCACGGTGCGCTGGCTGGAGATGCAGACCTGGCGCGCGTTCACGTACGCACTCGGCATGCGTCGCCGCGATGCGTTGCTCAAGAGCGTGGTGCAGTCGTCCACCGATTGCATCGTGTGCATCGACGAGAACGGCCTGGTGAAGATGGCGAACCCGGCCGCGACGCGCCTGTTCGGCTGCGCGGCCTACGAGCTGCTCGACGAACCCATCGCGAGGTTCATCACGCTGCTGGCGGGCGACGGCCCCGGCGCGCGGCTCGCGGCGCTGCATGGCACGATCCACGAGTGCGACGCGCGCACGCTGAACGGCGAGATCTTTCCGGTGGAGATCAGCGTGAGCCGCGTTCGGCAGATCACGTCGGCGGGCCTCCGGTTCGATACCGAGCGGCTCTTCACCGCGATCGTGCGGGATATCCGTGAGCGACGAGCGCAGACGCGCCACCTGCAGCACGCCGCCACGCACGATTCGCTGACTTCGCTGCCGAACCGCGCGGCGCTGCTCGCGCAGCTGGAGCGCGCGCTGGCGCCGGATCGTTCGCAACCGACCATCGCGCTGCTGATGCTCGATCTGTGCCGCTTCAAGGAAGTGAACGACACGCTGGGTCACAACGTCGGCGACCGCGTGTTGTGCGAAGTGGCGCAACGCTTCCAGCAGGCGCTCGGGGATCGCGGCTTCATCGCCCGAATCGGTGGCGACGAATTCACCGTGGTCGTCGACCGCCCGCACAGCACCGAGTCCATCTCGACCACCTGCCAGGCGCTGGTGGACAGCCTGCGCGCGCCGATCGACGTCGCGGGCATTTCCATCGAAGTCGGCGTGAGCATCGGCATCGCGCGCTTCCCGCAGGACGCCAGCGAATCGCAGACCCTGCTGCGTCACGCCGACGTCGCCATGTACGTGGCCAAGCGCCGCGGCGCGGCCTACGAGTTCTACGATTCGGCGTACGACGAGAACTCGGTGCGCAAGCTCGCCATCGGCGGCGAGTTGCGTTCGGCCATCGCCGGGAGCCAGCTCGAACTGCACTTCCAGCCGCAGGTGAACCTGCACAGCGGCATGGTCGACAGCGTCGAGGCATTGGTGCGCTGGTTCCACCCCAAGCAGGGCGCGATCTCGCCATCCGAATTCATCGCCATTGCCGAAGCCACCGATGTCATCCGGCCGCTCACGGAGTGGTCGCTCTCCACGGCGCTGGCGCAGGCGCGCGCCTGGCGCGATCGCGGAATACACCTGCGTGTCGCGGTCAACCTGTCGTCGCGCCTGCTGCAGGACACTGGCTTCCCGGCGCGCCTGCGGCAACTGCTGGAAAACTCCGGCTGCGCGGCGACCGCGCTCGAGCTCGAGATCACGGAGAGCGCCATGATGCTCGATCCGGCGCGCGCGCTGCGCGTGATCCAGGAGATCGACAAGCTGGGTGTGCTGATTTCCATCGACGACTTCGGTACCGGCTATTCGTCGCTCGGCTACCTGCGCGATCTGCCGGTGCACGCGCTCAAGATCGACAAGTCGTTCGTCGCAGGCATGCGCAACAACACTGACGATCGCATCATCGTCGAATCGACGGCGCAGATGGCGCAGGCCATGAAACTCAAACTGGTGGCCGAAGGTGTCGAGACCGAATGGGACGCCCAGTTCCTCACCGCCGCCGGCTACGACTACGCGCAGGGCTTCCGTTACCTGAGCGCGTTGCCGGCCGACAAGTGCCTGGCGTGGATCGCCGAATTCAACGCAACCGCCATGCTCGCCGGCGGTGACACCACCATCAGCGGCAAGCTGCGCAAGTTGCCGCACCTTGTCGACGACACCGGCAGCCGCGAAGCCCGCACCCTGGCGCGTTAGCGCCGAACTTCCGGCATCCTGCCGGTGTCCAAGCCGTGAACCGTCCGCGCCACCGCGTGCGTTGGACAGGAAAGGGGAACAACAATGAAAGCATTCGTGGCATGCGGACTGCTGTGTATGTTCGCGCCGACCGCCTTTGCGGCGGTCACGGCCGAACAGATCGGCGAGTATCTGAACAACAACGATCGCTTCGAGGACGCGGGGCTGTACGGCGATCAGGCCACCTTTTACAAGGCGCTCAAGGACGCGCCCGCAAGGTCGAAGGTTGCTGGCGCGGCCGCCACGCTGGCGTCGAAGTGGTCCATCGACCCGTCGCGGGCGGCCCGCGTCGTCGAGCTCTCGCTGCAACTCGACTCCGTGCAAATTCACGACGACGCGGGCCTCCGACTGCAACGCCTGGGCCAGGAGTTGAAGGGCATTCTCAGGTCCGAGCCCAACTCGGCTGGCCTGTGGGGCTACGCCGTGCAGCTCTGGTCGGATTTTGGCGGCTGCCAGCAGCCCGCCTTCCGGGACGAATACCTGGCCAAGCCATTCGCGGAAACTAACTACATCAATCTCGTCGCATGCCAGGAGTGGGTGATCGCTTTCGCGCGACTGCACCCGGACAATTTCACGGCACGCTTCGCGTTGACTTACTTCCTCGAGGATCGGGATCCGGCGGCCGCGCTCGCGGCGGCGCGCTGGGCGATGGACGAGGTGCCGCGCACGGGCATGGAGGCCGAAGCCCTCGCGATGGCGACCCGGCGCATCTACTGGATCGCGCTCGGCAAACACGGCCTGAGTGGCAAGCTGCTCGCCGAAGGCGCAGCGCTGACGCCGGCCGAGCTCGAACGCGTTCTGCATGAGCCGTTCCGCGGCTCCGCCGAATCGCAGGAGTTCGAGCTGATCGGCTCGAAGGAAGTGCAGGACATGCAGGCCGCGGTGGCCGAGCAGTGGTTGCTAGGCCTGATTGCCGCGGGGCGCTCCGATGACGCCCGGTCCGAGCTCGCGCGCCAGTCGAAGCCCGGCAGCGACGCCGGCTACGCCGGTGACATTCTCGCCGACAAGAGTGGCGGCGACATTTTCGACCGCTATGTGGGCGACGGCGAAAAAGGCGTGCTGTGGAATCTGTATGGCGACGGCGTGACGGCCACACGGCTGGTCGCGGATTTTCTCGCGAAGCACGAGATGGAAAGCGGCGCCGTGATGCTGCATGAGCAGCTCTGTCGACCGTATTTCGCCCGCCGCGGTTCGGAACAGCTCGATGGGGATCTCGCGACACTTCCGGAGGCGTTTCAGAAATATCGCCAGGCGCACGCGAGCCTGATCGCCGAAGTTCGCTCCGCTGCGGGGTGCACCAAGCCGCGCCAGTCCGCGGAGCTGAGCTCGAAACTCCCGCGCCGTGAAGAAGTACCGCTCACCGCGGAGCAGCGCGCGCATGCGGCGCTGCCAGACCACCGCGGCAAGATCCCGGTGCCGAGGAGTTTCGCGGTGGTCCGTGCCGAGAGCTCGGGCCAGCAGCTCCGTGCGGTGTGCATCTCGCCGGCCGTCGATCCGGGCGGCGAGGTGAGTCCCGGCGGCTACTGGCTGGTGAGATCGAACGATGGTGGTTCGACGTGGCTGACGCCTGTCTACCTTGGCTTTCAGTACCAGCAGCCATACGTCGTGCGGGAGAAGGCGCGGGTGTCGATGTTCGCGCCGAATGTGTTGCGCCTGGAGGTGGCGGTCGAGGAACTCGATCCGGAATCCATCACGTTTCCGCCGGTCGAGTTGTCGCTGCGTCGCGAAGCAAAAGATCTCTACATCGATCTGCCGCTCGATGAAATCGACCGCGACACGGACGCCGACGGCTTCACGGACCTGCTCGAGGCGAAACTCGCGACCGATCCCACGAAGGCCGACACCGATGGCGACGGACTGAGCGACTCGCTCGACGACTTCCCCCAGGCCTCGGCACGTGCGGAGGCGGGCCCGTACGCACCCATCGTGGTCGACATGCTCAAGCAGCTGGTCGGATTCGAGAGCGCCGGCATCATCGTGCCCGTTCGCAAGGGCGGCGGCGACAGCCTCGACAGCATGCTTTCGGGCATGAAGCATGCCGAGGCAGGTTCCGTACTGTTTCAGCTCATCGAGGGTGACGCGAGCCAGTTCAACGGCCTGCGCGCGGACGGGCAGGTGATCGTCATCAGTCCCGAACAGGTGGCGGAGATCTCTGCCCGCTCCGGCCCGTTCTATCCACTGTCGTTTCCCACGATCCTCATGGATCCGCAACACACCCGTGCGCTGGTCAAATGGAGCGCCGGCTGGCGCGGGGGCACCCTCATTTATCACCTGAAGGACGGGCGCTGGATCTCCGAGCGCGCGCGCGAGTGGATTACGCGCGCTGCGCCAGTCACTTCAAGGTCGAAAACTTCTCCGGGCTGAATCCGACCAGCAGGGTCTTGCCGCGTTCGAGCACCGGGCGCTTGATCATCGACGGCTGCTCGAGCATGAGGCGGATGGCCTTCGCTTCGTCGATGTTCTGCTTCGCTGCGCCGGGCAGCTTGCGGAAGGTCGTGCCGGCACGGTTCAGCAGCACCTCCCATCCCACGGTTGCCGCCCAGGACTCGAGCTTGTCGCGCGGGACGCCTTCCTTCTTGTAGTCGTGGAATTCGTAGGCAACCTGGCGTGAATCGAGCCAGGCACGCGCCTTCTTCATGGTGTCGCAGTTGACGATGCCGTACAGATGAACCTGGTTTTTCACGACTGTGTGTTGCCTCGGTTGAATGCCAGAGGGATTATGCGCGTTCACAAGGGGAGAGCACGTGAACGCAATCGCCGACCAGCGAGCCTATCGGCTGAGCTCCATCGACATGTTGCGCGGCCTGGTGATCGTCATCATGGCCATCGATCACACGCGCGACTTTTTCAGCGTGCAGATGACCATCGATCCCATGGGGGATCCCAATGCACCGTTGTCGCTGGCGCTGACGCGCTGGATCACGCACTTCTGCGCGCCGGTGTTCGTGTTCCTGGCGGGCACCAGCGCCGGCCTCATGGGTGCGCGCAAGCCTCCGGCGGAGCTCTGCAAGTTCCTGCTGACCCGCGGCCTGTGGCTGGTCTTCGTGGAACTGGTGCTCATATCCACAGCCGTTACGTTTTCGCCGGGCGGCCTGCAACAGTTTGGCGGCAAGACTCTGGCCTTCATGCAGGTCATCTGGGTAATCGGCGCGAGCATGGTGTTGCTGGCGTTTCTGCAATACCTCGGCCGCAAAACCTGCCTGCTGCTCGGGACAGTGATCGTGCTCGGTCACAATCTGCTCGACAACCACTGGGCGGTGAGCGGAGGGCTCGTCGACGCGACTCCGCCGCTGTGGGCGGCACTGCACGTGCAGATGTCGAAGGTCGCCGGGCCGTTCCAGTTCATGTTCCTCTATCCACTGCTGCCGTGGATTGGTGTGATGCTGCTCGGCTATGGCGCCGCGGCGTTGTTCGAGCGTGAGCCCGGTGCGCGCAATCGGACCCTGTTGTGGTGGGGCATCGGGATCACCGTCGCATTCCTGGTGCTGCGCTTCGTCGACGGTTACGGCGAGTCCAACCACTGGGAGGCGCACGAGCGCGGCGCGGCCACCTTCATCGATTTTCTGAACACCACCAAGTACCCGCCGAGCCTTGAGTTCCTGGCGATGACGCTCGGGCCCGCGGCCATCTTCTGCTCATTCGCCGATCGCATGCGCGGATTCTTCAAGGACATGTTCGTCATGTTCGGCCGCGTGCCATTCGCGTTTTACGTGGCGCACTTCTATCTGCTTCACTGTCTGGCTGTGGCGCTCGGCGTGTTGCAGGGCATGGACGCTCGCGCGCTGATGACCTTCCCGCTCTTTTTCCCGGCGGGTTATGGCCTGCCGTTGTGGGGCGTGTACGTCGTCTGGGCGCTGGTGATCACCCTCCTGTATCCGTTCTGCCGCTGGGTGGCGGCTGTCAAGGCGCGCAGCAAGGCGCGCTGGCTGAGCTACGTTTAATCCGCCGCTGATTGCAGATCGTCCGCCTTCGTCAGGCGGACGGAACCGCGCCCGCCTCGCGGGGGACAGATCCGGACCCATGGATCTGTCCGCGCGAGGAGTCGCTTGGCCGTGTCTTCCGAGCTGCTGGTTTTTCGTCCCCACGCTGGGCACGGCGACGAGCGCGGCTATCGACTGACGTCCCTCGACGCGTTGCGGGGCCTGGTGATCGTCATCATGGTGCTCGACCACGTGCGCGACTTCTTTCTCGCGGGAATCACTCAGGATTTCATGAACGATCCCGGCGTGAGCCCGGCGCTGTACTTCACGCGCTGGATCACGCATTTCTGCGCGCCGGTGTTCGTATTCCTCGCGGGCACCAGCGCCGGCCTCATGGTGTTGCGCAGATCACCGGCCGAGCTCGGCAAACTACTGCTGACGCGTGGCATCTGGCTGATCTTCATCGAATGGTTCGTGATCGCCGCGGCTTTCAGTTTCGCGCCGTTGGGCAGCGCGCAGTTCGGCGGCAAGACCTTCGTGTTGCTGCAGGTGATCTGGGCCATCGGCGCGAGCATGGTAGTGCTCGCGGCTTGCCAGTTCCTGGGTCGCAAGTTCTGCCTGCTGCTCGGGGTATTGATCATCCTGGGGCACAACGCGCTCGATTTCGTCTGGCCTTCACCCGATTCCTTCGCGCCCGGTGCGGTGCCGCTGTGGGTGGCGTTGCACACCCGGTTCAGGGAAGCCATCGGCCCATTCTTCGTGGTGTTTTCCTACCCGGTCATTCCGTGGATCGGCGTGATGCTGCTGGGTTTCGGCGCGTCACCGCTGTTCGAGCGGCGCGAGCAGCTGGCGTACCGGCTGAAGGTCTGGAGCGTTGCGCTGATCCTGGGGTTTCTGCTGCTGCGCGGCTTCGACGTGTACGGCGATCCGAACCACTGGGACAGGCAATCGGATCCGCTGCGCACGCTGATGGACTATCTCAACACCACCAAGTACCCGCCTAGCCTGGACTATCTACTCATGACACTGGGGCCGGCGGCCATCGTGTGTGCCGCCGCGGAGCGCTGGAGCGGGTGGTTCAAGGACGTCCTGGTCACCTTCGGGCGCGTGCCATTCGCGTTCTACGTCCTGCACTTCTTCCTGATCCACGCCTTGTCGGTGCTGTGCGGGATGCTGCAGGGTTTCCGCGCAAGCGATTTCTTCACCGTGTACTTCTTCTATCCGAAGGGTTACGGCCTGCCGCTGGTGGGTGTGTACGTGGTGTGGGCGCTGGTGCTCGTCATGTCGTGGCCGTGGGTGCGCTTCATGGCCGGGCTCAAGTCACGCAGCCGCGCGTGGTGGCTCAGCTACGTGTAGGAGCGCCGGCGTGCTGTGCTAACTACTTCCCGCACGGCATTGAAGATCAGGTCAGGCTCGGTGCGGTGAATTGCGTGTGCGCTTTGGGTGGCGACGATGTGCCGGCCATGGGTCGACAGCTGCGTGAGCTCTTCCTGCAGCTGGAACCAGGTCTGGATGTGTTCCTGCATGAAGGGGATGTTGGGCTTGCCTTCGGACAGGACGATGAGAGGAAGATTTCCCAGGCTCGGCGGAGTCCGGTTCGCCCTCAGGTCCGCGCGGAATGCGTCGCCTTCGAGCACCATGGTTCGCGGCATGTGCGATTTCAGATTGATCGCGATCAGCCGGTCGCGAATTGACGGAGGCAGCGGCGAATTCGCAAATCGCTCCTGGATCTCACCACGCAGACGTATCCAGCCGAACGGCGCGAGGTACTGCTCCTTTCTCAGCGGGTTGACGTAGCCCACATCCGGATCACCCATGCGAGAGAGTTGCTGCTCGTGCGAGGAGTCGACCAGCACCATGCCTTTCACCTTGTCCGGAAACTGCCGGTAGTACTCGCGCGAGTACATGCCGCCCATGGACCAGCCGACCAGGACGATGTCGTCGGTGATTCCCGCCCGTTCGAGCAGTGCATGGAGCCGGCGCACGGCTTCCGCTGCCGGCATGGGTTGGTCGAGGGGATCGCTGTAGCCCATGCCAGCCCGGTCGTAGGCGCAGATGGTCGTGATCGCCGACATGCGTTCATTGAGCGGCGCCCATGCCAGTGACTGCGAGCCGACGCCCTGTTCCACGATGACGGTCGGGCTGCCCTGGCCCTGGCAGAAGATGTGCATCCGGTGGCCGTCGACGTCGACGAGCTTCCCGGGCGGTGGATATCTCGCATCGTCGCGCGCTTCCATGGCGTTCTGATAGATCCAGCCCAGCACGGGTGCGGACACGATCAGAATCACCAAGCCCAGCAGGAAACGCCTGGCCAGCTTCACGCGTCAGGATCCCTCGCTCTTGAATTGCGGCGTGTGGCGCAGCCGCAGTGTGAGTGCTGCGCCGACGACCAGGATTCCAGAGAGCAACAGCATCGGGACGAGGAAGCCGCCGGTGACATCCTTGAGCTTGCCGACCGTACTCGGTCCGACGACGCCGCCCAGCGCACCCATGGTGTTGATGAGCGCGATGCCACCGGCCGCGGCGCTGCCCACGAGAAACTTGCCGGGCAATGCCCAGAACGGTCCGCGCGTGCAGTAGTCACCTGCGGCGGCAACGGACAACGCCAGCAATGCCAGCCATGGAGAATGCATGTATGCCATCGCGAGGAATCCGGCGGCGCCGATGACCGAGGGAATCGCCACGTGCAGAAACCGCTCGCCAGTGCGATCCGAACTTCGGCTCACCAGCACCATGGCCACGGCTGCCGCGATATATGGAATCGAAGTCAGTGTGCCCACCGTGAACTCGGAATACCCGGTGAGTCCCTTGATGATGGAAGGCACCCAGAACGACAACCCATAACTACCGGTCTGACAGCAGAACATCACTACGGCGAGCAGCCATACCGTGGGATGCGTCAGTGCCTGGCGAAGGCCGAAGCCGTGCCGGGATTTTGCCTCGCGATGCTCGGCGGCGATCCGCTCGGTGAGCCATGCGCGCTGTTCGGCCGGGAGCCAGCGTGCATCGGCGGGTTTCTCGGTGAGGAAGCCCAGCACCACGAAACCGAGGGCCACGGCGGGAATGCCTTCGATCAGGAACATCCACTGCCAGCCGTGCAGGCCCTGAGCCTCGTCCAGATACTTCATGATCCAGCCCGACATCGGCCCGCCGAAGATCAGCGACAACGGTATGCCGATCATGAACCAGGACACGGCGCGCGCACGGTGCTCGCGGGGAAACCACTGGCTCAGGTAGTAGACGATGCCGGGAAGGAATCCCGCTTCCGCCATGCCCAATAAAAAACGCAGCACGTAGAAGCTCGTGGCTCCGTGAACGAACATCGTGGCGATCGAGATCAGTCCCCAGGTGATCATGATGCGCGCGATCCAGAGTCGCGCACCGTAGCGCACCAGCAGCAGATTGCTCGGCACCTCGCAGAGGGCATACCCCACGAAGAAAATGCTGGCCCCATAACCGAAAATGGTGTCGCTGAAGCCGAGGTCCGGCTTCAACTGCAATTGCGCGAAGCCGACGTTGACGCGATCCAGCCAGGAAATGATGTACAGCAACAGCAGGAACGGCAGCAGGCGCAACGTCACGCGCGCCATGGTGGTTCGTTCGATTTCACTCACCGTCATCGCGCCAAGTGTAGGGCAAGGCATATGATTGCGCCCCATGAACACACCGGTGGAATGGATCGACGTCGGCGCCGCGGACGATTTCAAGCGCGCGCCGCTGCGCGAGGCGAAACTCGGCGAGCGACTCGTGGCCGTGTCATTCAAGGACGGCAAGTTCGGCGTGATCTCCAACACCTGCAATCACGTCGGCGGGCCGCTCGGCAAGGGTTTGCTGGAAGGCGAGATGGTGGTGTGTCCGTGGCACCAGTACCGCTTCCATCGCTGCACCGGAGAGGGTGAGCCCGGTTACGAGGCGGACAAGGTGCCGAGTTACGGCGTGAAGGAGGAGAACGGCCGGTTGTTAGTCACCGCGAAGCCGGTGAGCAAGCGCGG
>Ga0207675_100001633_pt1 | contig 22469 bp, 34 predicted proteins | sample KBSSwiS42_FD_184305 | JGI IMG/M metagenome (GOLD analysis project Ga0207675, IMG submission 184305) | Switchgrass rhizosphere microbial communities from Kellogg Biological Station, Michigan, USA - KBS Switchgrass S4-2 (SPAdes) (version 2) | ecosystem: Host-associated > Plants > Roots >...
GGCAAATCGCGCACCTACAAGCAGTGCGGCACCGCATGCGGCTGCTCGAAAGGTGCATTATTGATCAGATGCTTGATGATCCATGTTAGTTAGCATAAGCGCGTCGTCGCGCATTTTCGACGAGGCGGCCCATTTCAATCAAAGTTTCTAAATCGCTTGCTTAGGCGTTTCTACAGCAACTTCTACGGTTGTGGGTGCCGGCTGGTTTGGGAGCGCGTTTGGACACAGCACGTCAGTCTCGGCCTCGTCCAGGAAGGCGGCGAGCTTGAACAGCTTGGGGCGGAATTGGCCGGCAACCTTCCGCCACTGCGCTGTTGCAGCGTCGGCATCATCTTGGGCGAACGCTGTGGCAATGCAGGCGGAGACGATGCGCCGCCCGCTCTTGCCTGCATACGCCAACGCGTTGCGCATGAAGTGGACGCGGCACCGCTGCCAGCCGGCGTTGAATATCTTGCGGACGGTGGCCTTGATGCCCTATGCCAGCAGATCGATCTGTCCCAGCGCGACGTTCGGGACATGATCACCAACGTATACGACCTGTCCGAAGCGATCGACAAACAAAGACTGTCGAAGGCGACCTGTCCTTCTCGGGACGTTGTTGTTGCTCAGTTGACGTGTCACGAGTTACCGTTATTCAACTAAATCGGATATGAAATCTGCATGTTTCGAAAATTCATTATCATCTTCGCATGGGCGTCCATTGTCGTGGTTTTCTATGCGACCGTGACAGACGTTGGCTTTGCGTATTCCTTATATTTTAAGCTATCACCATTCTTGATGCAGACAGATATGAGGTCCTTCGCCCGCTTTGAACACGTTATCGTGTTTGCCTGCGTCGGAGCGATTTTCAGTTTCGCGTATCCTGACCGCATTGTTGCTGTTTCCTGCGCCGTTGTTCTGACGGCCGTCTCCCTTGAATATTTGCAGACTTGGACTCCCGACCGTCACGGCACATTTGTTGATGCATGTGAAAAGATCGCGGGTGGGGGGCTTGGAATTTCTGCTGCTTACGCGATTCATCATCTGGCACAAAAGCGACAATCCCAGAGGAATAGTTAAAGCGGCGTACGCTCGATGTTGACGAAGGAGGCCAGTCCGGCCCAGACGGTCATGATTGGTCCCTCATAGTTTATTGTCCTGGTCGTTCAACCTCGAATGTTGCAGCCACGTGCCGTTTCCATCCCGCACGTCGATTGACGTCCGGTGTCCTGCGAGGGTTTCGGCCTTTGTCCACACCGCGTGCTTAGCCGTATTCACCAATGATTTTGCGGCGCTCCTGCGGGACAGCCTCGAGGGTAGGCAGCTCCGTCCCTTCGTCATCAATGGCAAGTGCGTTGGCTTCGTGCACATCGAAATAGTGGCGGGGCATTTCGTGTTCATTTCCCATTCCAAACACACAAATACGAAACGGGCTTCGGTCAATTTGGTTCTATTCCGTGCCCTTAGTTGCGAGCGTCGCCGGTCGGATTACGAGCAATTGGATCGTCCCGGCCCACTAATTCCGCAAGATGGAGGCAAGCTGCCTAACGAGTGATTGGGAAGCAGATGCATTTAGGCGGAGCAGAGCTGTCGTTCCATCAATCAGGATAACAGTCACATCGATGATCGTCGGCTCTGGTTTCGCGACCTTCGCAATCACTGAAATGGCCAATTTTTGCACGACAGATAATCCCTTCGAGCCAACTGCTCTAGCTAACAATGCCAATCAGCTTTTCGTCTTCGCCTTTAGCCCAAAATCTATAAGCCGGCCGTGCAAACTAAACCGCCATCAAGATGCCGCCAGGAGTACGCTTGCGGCGACCATTAGCGCATTTTTAGGCGGGGCCGCTTCAAGAGCACTCGAAGCGACCCCTAATCGCGCAGTACGCTGGTCCATGGTTGGTCCATCTGCACGACTACAATGAGGCTAGACTGGTTTTGATCGGCCGCAATAAATCTCGTCGATTAAGCTTTCGCGTTAAGCTTGATGGTCGCGTCGTCAGTCGTGAGTGCAGTGTCTCGCGCGGCAAAGCTCCAGCAAGTCGTGGTGTGCAAATTTCGTCCGTCGCTGTCTGAAATGGAAGTCGCCGGGGAGGGCGGCGTAAAACCTTGCAAATCTGCGCGGCTAACCTGAAAGGTGGCTGCCAAAAAATCATACCCGGCGCAAACGGTGCGCGCCGCAGGGCCACGACATTACGGTCACCGCGGCGTTCGCGCCCGACGGCGGCCGCGTCCTGACTGCCTCTGTGAACACAGCGCAACTGTGGGACCGCGACGGCAAGCCGCTTGCCACCCTGAAGGGCCACACGGACTTTGTCGTCAGCGCAGTGTTTGTGCCCGACGGCAACAGCATCCTGACCGCCTCCGACGACAACACCACGGGCGGATTTTTCGGAAGTTCTAAAGCTGATCGATAATGTTAAAACAGAAGTGCCGCGCTGTCTCATCCCCCACAGCGCCAACGCTTCTTTCTCTAACCGCCAGCGCATTGGTGCGCAGCCATGCGCAAGTGGCACCTACGGTGGCACGATACCCTGACACGAGTGGCCGAGCTCAAATTCCCTGTGAAGCTTTGCGCAGAGTTGGAAGTCATTTCGGCGAGTTGTGTCCAGTCGACATCCGAGGCGGAGTGTTAGCACCGGGACGTGAGCCGTTTCGAATCCCCAAACGCAAGCTCGGGCGCTTGCCAGCTATACGAAAAACCTTTCGACATTGCTCATCAAAGAGCTCTGCAATTTCAACGTGAGCGTATAGATTCGATGCGGATCGCTTTGGCAGGGGCGCATCATGAAGCGCGTTGGGCCGCTATGCCACACTTCACCGAGTGCAGGTCGATATCCATGAAGTGCGTTCGAGTCGGTCCGGAAAGTTCGTGCAGGACTGCAGAGCTGAGCTGAAGCGGGAAGGCCAGTCGTCTGCAATGACGATCGTTCGGACTTGGCTAGCGCCCGCGCGACGATTATGGTCTGGCGATGTGAGCCCGAACTACGCTGGGGCCGCCCCCCAAATTCCTAGAATCCTTGGGATTGCGACACTCCGAGGATTTCGACGCTCAAAGATTGATCTACTTATGCTTGTTATGCTTGCCCCATCACGCGCGAGCCATTAGCGCGCGGGGTGCCGACCCGACGTCGAGGGCGCCGGCCTTGATGATGCAGCAGCCAGGAGACCATGAATGCTCATCCCGATTAGATAGCCGATCTGCATGCTCGTAGCGGCTGTGGCAGCCGTCACAACGATTGACCAGAAAGTGTATGCGTTCGTGACGCCGATTCCTACAGCGAGCGTCAGCACGGTTGCCACCGCAGGTAGCAAGACCATGATTGTGTAGCGCTGCGCGAGCGCCGCCCCGACCAAAAAACTGACCGTTGAAAGTACAAGCACGTTTGGCTCCCCTTACTTCAACGGCTTCGCTGCAGGCAAGGTTGCTCCCGAATACGTTGATTCTTCGTGAAGGGGCTAGCCGATATACTACTGGGTTCGGTATTAAAATACCTATTCTTATCCCGAAAAATGACCCTGGCCACCGCATTCCGGCAGAATTCAGGCGCCGATCGGTATCGGGATCTCGGGCGGCTCTGTTGCGGGCACACTTCTCTGGTCGACGGCCGACGCGGCCGTTGCGTGCCACCCAAAGAGCGCTAGTCGCTTGACTTCGTATCGGCCAACCGATCGATAGGCGGCCGCCGCCGCGCTGCGGGTGTTTGCACGCGTGAGTGGTAGCGGATACCTCGCTCCCGGTCGAAATCAGAATTGGATTAAATCGGGCCACTGGCCATGATGCGATCAAAGGTTGACCCGCCATGCCGGAGGTGATGGCGGGATGTAGCCAATGTCGCGAGCAGAACGCCCAACAAACGCCGGAGACGGCGTTTGCTACGGTTTCGGTGGTGCCGATTTCGTAGTCAGTGCTGCACCAGAGGACATGCGCCGGGACGCGCGCTAGGCGTCGACCAATCGGCCGCCGCTCCGTGGTTATCCAGCAACCATTCCGGGCCGGCGGCTTTTCCGCATTCCGCTATTCTCACCTCTTGCCGAAGACGTTGAAGATCGAAGTATTGCCTAGCGAGTGTTCCGAAGGATGGTGCCGATTTTGTCTCTCTCTTATGTTTCGCTCTTTGAAGGGCAGTATCGATTTGCCGGCTCATTTTTGAACCTCTAAGCACTGACTGACTGAACAAAATGAAGCAACCGCCATGCCACTTGCGACGTTTTGCCAGCCATAGGACTAGCGGCTGCTCGTTAGGGTTCAACCCAGAAGCCCCCGATCACGAGATTGTGTCTGGTTACGACCTTCTGTGATTTTCCCCACCAACTTAGCTGGATCCAACCGTCCGAAGCCATTTCCGCCCCGGCGAGGTTTGAGGGGGCCCGCGGACCAAATATACACCAGGGGATCACCTGAGCCAGCGCCGAGGGAGGAGATTTTACCAAACAAATGAGGGGGCTATTTTCAACTCTGAGCTTTGCCCGCCGGCGTGCAGGGGACCCTTGCGGTGGCCTTTCGAAGGTGACGCCCCGCAACATTGTCCTCGCACCAGATCGTTTTACAGACGTGAGCAGTTCTGAAATTGTCGAAGCTAAAATCGAACGTCTCGGGCAATTGGTCAGCTTCGAAGGTAAGCTCAATACAAAGGCCGAAACATGTAAGATTGTGAACCGTGCAATGGTGTACGGCCTCATCTTGAACCAAGACTTTAGCAACCAAGACCTTGGCGCGGTGGTACGAAGGCAGGGGAAGTCGTCGCCTTTCGGGCGGGCTAGGCTGTCGGAAATCCGTCCTTAACCCCGTGGGCCCAGGACCGCACCGCTTTTAGATTAGGCTACCTTGGGTCGAACCAAGCCGCAGCGCGCCTGGGACCGCTCGAACTGTTTGTACGATTGATTTCGGCGGCCGATCGAGAAAAATTCATTATCAAAGCCGGCCGCCGATTGAGGTGCTCCAAACAAACATAAGCTCTCGGGTCGAGCATGGCTTGGTTGAAGAAGCTGGCAGGCAATCACGCGGCCGCTATATGCACCTTGGAGATGCCCGCTGCCGGTCGCTTACGCCCTTTGTCGCCGGCTAGAACTATTCTTCTTCGATTCTACATTTCCAATCACGAATTCGTCGATCGTGTGACCTGTCTTGAGAGCGGCAGTCAGCCACCGCGGCTGTTTACCACGCCCTGACCAGGTCTCCGTAGGCTCGTTCGGATTTCGGTATTTTGGAAACACCCTCGGATATTTGCGTCGCTCCCGAGGCGCATCTCTCGCCTGGCTGTCCGCCGACTCCGATTGACGCATTTCTTTCTCGCGGCGAAGCTGCGCCAATCTCTTTTCGAGCTCGCGTTTCTCCGACGTCAACCTGATGGAAAGAACCGCGCTAATTTCCTCGTGCAACTGCCACATTTCGTCAATAGACATGGCATCAAGGTTGAATTTCTTGCTCATCCGGCGGCTTTCAGGAGTACTCGATTCGGCAGTAGATCATATAGACGCTACGCTGAGCCTTTCCAGTGCAAATATCGATGAAGAGCGATTTCGGGGCCACTGAATATATATCTAAATACCAACGGTTGAGCATTGTGGATAACATATGAAATTCAAAACCAGCGGTTGAAACTCCAGCAACCCTGAATGTTCAAACGGCGGCGGAGAAAGTTCGGTATCGCAACACTGCAAGGCCACCTTGCTCAGTAAGCATTCCGCTTCCGCAAGATCTCAAAAGACGTCTTGATCAATATCTGGATGTCGAGCCAAAGGCTCCAATTATTGACGTACCACAGATCAAGCTTTACACGCTCTGCGATATGTTCGACCGACGGCGTCTCGCCTCTTGCTCCGTTGCATTGTGCCCAACCGGTGATGCCCGGCTTGACGTGGTGGCGAAAGGCGTAATCGCTCAGAATACTTTCGAAATAACTGTCGTGGGCCAGCGCATGTGGGCGCGGTCCAATCAGCGACATTTCACCCCTCAAAACATTCAGGATCTGGGGCAGTTCGTCGATACTTGCCGATCGCAACAACCGTCCAATGGGTGTCACTCGCGCATCATCACGGGTCGCCTGTACAACGGCTGGTCCATTCTCCTGGACCGTCATCGTTCGAAATTTGAATATGACAAATTCCTTGCCGTTGAATCCCTTTCGGCTCTGCCGAAAAATTACCGGCCCCGGACCATCGAGTTTGATGGCGATGGCGGTAAGAACCATGAGAGGTAGGAAAAATACCAGGGCCAGAGCACCTACGAAGATGTCCATGATGCGCTTTACGAAACGCTGAGCGCCACTGAGGGGCGCTCGCTGAATTTCGATGGCCAGGACACGCTGACGGGCCGACGACCTGAAATTCGTCAACGACCGAACCTGCGTATCCGGCAACAACCGCGCAGCGACGGGTAGAGCCTTGATTTGATCGCGGACGAACTCGATGCGGCTAGTATCACCCCAAGGCAACGCGAGCAGGATCTCTCGGCAATTATGGCGCCGCACAAAATTAGCGACGGAATTGATAATCCGAGTGTCTGACGACAAGCGTTTTAACGGATCATCATCATCTCGGCTCAATGTAAAACGGTTGATCTCACCTGCGCCAAAAAAGGCCAGCAAATCTCGGGACTCCAAAGCCGCCATTTCATCGAAATCGCCGATCATGACAACGTCGCGACGTCCAATCGCTCCTTTTGATATCGCTGCAGCCAGAGCAATCTTGGTGAGCTTGCGCACTCCGAGTAGGCCCGCGGGCGCGAGGAAATAAAAGACCACGAAGGCGCCGCGGGAATAGTCGACGCCAACCTTGAGAAGGAATGCGACGAACGCCAGCATCAATCCGGTCGTGAACCAGCAGACCAGTATTTCGCGGATCTCGACCCGCGGCTTGGCACTATCTGGAAAGTCATAGTAACTGTTTCCGCTCATTCGCAAAATGTAAATAATGCTTGCGAGCAAGCCGATAGCGCAATGCGGCAGGATATCGGGCATTGGATTGCCGACCGACAACTGGTAGGCAACCCCGCCCGCGATGCAGGACAACAGAATGACGAATGCATCAGCGATTGGTAAAAAATAAGGAATCGCGTCGCTAGAGAAGCCCACCCGCGGCTCGCTCGAGAAATCCTCAAGCTGAACCAATTTATCGCTAATATCCGAACCTACCGACATAACCAAACCGCCAATTTCGTTTCATATTTAATTTCAGGTGCCGGTTGATTAAATTAGTTCAGATTTAATTAATCCTAATATAAGCTTAAGAAACTTGCGGCGCAACATTAATCTCTTGTGGAGAAACTTAAATTGGAGCTGCTTGCGATGGCTGGGCAGCGGCGCACGCATTTGCCTTTACCCCACGTGGGAGAAGCGCTGGCTGGAAGTCGAAGGCCAGTAATGGCAGGGACATAGGCAGAATTGTCGCATCCGATCAGGGCTTGTTAAACCAGGAGAGGGGTGACTTGGATTATTGCGTCGGATAACCGCGGGTTCCAACCGGACCGACACAATGTTTCAGCGTCTCACGCGGGCCAACGCGCCCCCACTTTTTTAAGCGTCGCCAGGCGGATCAAGATTTTTAAGGCGCGATCGCGACGCTGAGACCGATCGGTCGCGCGTGGGCTGCATCCTTGCGGCAATCGAAAATGCACTCCATGCGGCCGAGCAGGAGCAGTCAGGCTCAACGAGCGGATTGAGGACATCCTGGCGCGCGCCGCGGTGACGCTTGGAAATGGCACCGACGAATATCTGGAACGCGATGCGCGCGACAGCCACCATCAGGACCTGTTTTCAGCCGAGATTTCTAACGGGCAACGTCACCTCAAGGAACTCGGTACCGAGATCACGTATTTCAAGTTTTTGAAAACGGCCACGTTGAGCCGGTTTCCGGATTTCAAGCCGCCTCGCGCCGAGTGAGTAGTCTTCGCTCGGCACATTTGCCTCGTCACTGGACATCCACTTTGGAGGAAACTGCGCGATGAGGGCCGGGCTGTCCGTTAGAATCTGTCGTCCTAGTCGACAGAGGTCGGCACAGGAGGCGAATGTGAAGAGGGCAGTGGCGTTCTAGTTTGCAACGTTCTTCCTAAACGCCACCATTTTGCGTGTTCCGGCCGATGCTTTCGTAGCGGAATCCATGTGAGATCACGTCTTGAGGCTCATAGATGTTGCGAAGATCAATAATGATCGGGCGCGCCATCGCGCGCTTCAGGCGGTCCAGATCCAGTGCGCGGAACTGCTCCCACTCGGTCACGATTACCAACGCGTCGGCGGTTTCCGCGCAACTATAAGGACCGTCGCAATAGCATATTTCCGATAACTCGGTCTTCGACTGCTCCATTCCTTCCGGATCGTACGCCCGTATTTTGGCCCCAAGGTCTTGAAGCGCGGTGATCAGAGGGATCGAAGGTGATTCTCGCATATCGTCGGTGTTGGGTTTGAAGGTTAGGCCGAGGACGCTAATCGTCTTCCCCCGCAACGTTCCGCCGAACACAGACGCGACTTTGCGCGCCATAGCGCGTTTGCGGTTTTCATTGACTGCAAGTACTGCTTCGACAATGCGCATTGGGGCTTCGTGGTCCTGCGCGGTTTTGATCAACGCGCGGGTGTCTTTCGGAAAGCACGATCCACCAAAGCCTGGCCCCGCATGAAGAAATTTCGAGCCGATGCGGTTGTCCAATCCGATGCCGCGGGCAATTTCCTGCACATCCGCGCCGACCTTCTCGGCCAGATCCGCGATTTCGTTTATGAAGGTGATTTTGGTGGCAAGAAATGCATTCGCCGCGTATTTGATGAGTTCCGCAGTACGGCGACTCGTGAATATGACAGGCGCCTTATTAAGGTAAAGCGGCCGGTAAATTTCAGAAATAACTTTGCGGGCTCGTTCGTCGTGCGTACCAACTACGATGCGGTCAGGAATCTTGAAGTCGCGGATCGCCGCGCCCTCACGCAGAAATTCGGGATTCGAGGCGACGGCGACATCGGCCGATGGGTTCGTTTCGCGAATAAGTCTTTCCACTTCGTCGCCTGTCCCAACCGGCACAGTCGACTTCGTTATTACAACGGTGAAGCCGTCCAGTGCGGCCGCGATTTCCCGCGATGCCGCGTACACGTAGCTTAGATCGGCATGACCGTCACCGCGGCGCGACGGCGTTCCGACAGCGATAAACACGGCGTCGGCCTCGCGTACCGGCCCTGCAAGGTCGGTATCAAAATCGAGCCGACCATTTTTAACATTGTTCTGCACAAGCCGCTCGAGATCCGGTTCGAAAATCGGGATCTTACCACGTTGGAGCGCTGAGATCTTTGAAGCGTCTTTATCGACGCATGTGACCTGGTGACCGAAGTCAGCAAAACAAGCCCCGGACACCAGACCAACGTATCCGGCTCCGACAATCGCTATACGCATTAATGGGGCATTCCTTCAATGTTAGATCGGCTCGACTTGTCCCAACCACCTCACCCTTTGTGATCTTGGGGCAGCGGTTGAAATATCTCTCGCTGGCTCGCTTTAATATTATCAAACCCTAGCCTGTGCGGCGCAAACTGGCAATACGCCGGCGGGATGCGGCGCTGAAGATCGAGATCCGGCACGTCTTCGGTGAGAACTTCCGGGTCCATCGCCTGCGCAAAGTCTGGCGGCAGCTCAAGCCGTCGATCGCAGAGGTTCAATCAGCCGCCGAGCAATGTCGGGCCGACGAAATCTCGCCATCCTTAGTCCGCCGAGTTAGACGTCCAACTCATGCGATGAGGCAAAGCCTTTAATTTTCGAATGCGACGCCGAGGAAATCGCCATTTCGCCAAATTAGGCGGCAGCATCGGATAGTTGAAAAATTGTCGAAGGTTAGTTCGAAGGTGTTCGGCAGCACCGATAGATTGTGTGTCCGAAGTTTTGCGCCACAGTCCGAGATGTCAATGACGTTGCAGCCGCGCGCGCCGGTCTGCCCCTTGAAGAACAGGAGCGCACCCTTCTCGATGCCCGCCCTGCCAACCGCCCGTCGATCGTTGTGAGAACCCGGCGTCATTCTCCATCCTGATCGTACTCGAGGAATTTCTTGTATTGCCAACGGCGCCCATCATGTCGGCGCCACACGCGCCCGTGCACGAGACGGCCCGTTATGGATCGTCTGGGAAGTATCACGGTCCAGAGATGCCAGAATTCCGCGCCTGCTGGCGTCGAGCTTTGTGTTTCAGTGGGATCAATTGCGGTGAACATGGAGCCGTCTCCAAACAGTTTCATTAGCGGCCTCACACGGTAACGAAGTCGCACGGTGGACTAAGCTGACTGGAGACCGCCCGGCGGATTCGCCACGTTGAGCCGGACGGGGCAATTGTCCGGCGTCGTGCACGCTATCCGCTGGAATATCGAGAGCAACAGAGTTCGCTCGTTAAGCTTGATACAGGCGGTAGAAGTTAAATCGGGAACAGCGCTGGTAGGATCCGGATTGCTTCTGCATGCAACGGAGCGCGCTGGTTAGGCTGAATGTTGAGCTGCAAGTTAATTATGGATCACACCCACAAACCATCGCTCGGTCGGCAGTTCTGTCAGAACGGACGGCGTCTAGGACGCGCAAAAGCCACCGGCCCGGGTCCGGGCCACCGCCGGAGACGAGCACCAAATGGTTTGAAATGCATCGCCGCAACGATCGCCAGATTGATCGCGAGCCAACTGCCTAACGCCGAAAGAAGAATACTCATCACAAATTCCTAGGATAGGAACGCTGGCGAGGTGTTTGGGGTCCATCCTTTCTGTGATTTGCGAGTAGCGGGTCTCGTTGGCTATCCTAAGGTTTTGGCGCCACATATTGGACGCATTCACCCAACCATGGTTTTTCATCTCTGCCCGTTGTGGCGTTTGGGCGCTCAAATTCTGCCAAACACGTAAATGCCACCATCATTAGGTGCCGGGCCACGCCCGCTTGAGCAGCGACATAGATCTATTCGGCGCGGCGGCAGTGAAGTTGCGCTCAAGCAGGTTGCGCGCGATCGGAAATTCGTGACGGCTGTCGGTCGTGCGCACCCGTCGTGGCCTTGCCATGACGGCGAACACCGTGCTCGTCCATCAACCGCTCGATACGACCGCGGCTCACCCCTGGCACCGAGCCTTCAGTTCGGCAATGGAGGCGGGCTACCATAGGGTCTCTTGGTTTCGCGATCGACCCGCTTGATGTCTTCAACGAGGGTAAGGATTGGAGGCCGATCGCCAGCTCTTCGAGCGGAACGCCATGCATAATAGCCGGCCGGCGAGACGGCGAGCACATCGCACAGGACCGTCATCGGATAGTCGGCGCGGCGATCTTCAATGAAGCGAAATCTTATGTCCACGTTCCAGCAAAGATCGCGATCGACGTTTTTGAAATGTCGCGCTCCATGCGCAACCGCTCGTTCTCTCGCTGCAAACGGGTGATTTTCGCCGCGTGGTCCACCGACGGCGGCGTCGCCTGCGTTATGAGGCGCCGTGACGCTGCCGTCGGTTCTCGTCCAGCCCCGCGCAGATTTACCCAGCGCCGCGATACGGGATCGCGAAGGCCAAGTACCTTGGCCTCCAGCCCGATAGAGCGGACGCTCGAAGCCAGCAAGTCGACCGCTTGCCTCCGGCACTCCCGGGGCGGTTTAAATCGCGGACGGCTTAGCTGCGAAAGTAATGCGTAGGGCCGATCTCAACCCAGCGGCTGATCTTTCGTGTCCGCTTCTTTGCCATTTCTTTGCGCATTCTTTTGCGACGCACGCGCACAGAAATGCCTCGATTCATGCCCCACAGTTAAAATTGTCAAAGAGACGCAAAAAAGTTGGGGGGCGTCACGTGGGGATAACCGAGTGGTTACTGGTTTGGCTAATTGCGAACGCGCTGTTTGTCGTGTGGCGGGTCTTGGCGGTCTCCAAAGCGGAATCTCGCTATCTATCGGTCCGCAGAGAAGGCGCTGGACAACCTCTTTCTCAACAAGCCCTGCGGGGGCGGCTAGGGCAATAAGTCACGCCATGCGCCAGTCGCCCCTCGGCTGAGGAGGAAATCCGGACCAGGGATGTCGGCGATTTGTCCTTACGTCTGCCTTACCGTGTCTGAAACTGCGAGCCTCTCTCCCGACTTGGGATGCTTGCTGTCGGCACGTCGTCATCTGGGGACTTGCGTGGTCCGGAATAGTCGAGGTCCATTCCATTCACCTGGCACGAAAGTGTGCTTATTCCCGTCGTAAGGCTGAAACCGTTAGCGCGCGGAATCTGCATGGTCGAAAACTTGTAAAATACGCCAAATGCTTTTTGGTCGCCGCCAAGAGGGATGGATCCCAATTGAAGCGTGAGTTTCGTGACATTGGATGCACCGCCCGATCCGGGACAACTGAACGAGCAAGCCTTCCCGTTAATACAGGAATATTGCCATTCGAATGCTACCTCTGATGCGCCGAGATAGGGGGCGTCCGAGCGCTTGCCATCCTGAGCGCTTAGCGATTGCACCAAAGCGCCGCTGACCAGCAAGATGCAGCCCAAAACCAACGCTTGAAAGGTCTTAAATACTCTTTGCATACGGATACTCGAGAGACTGTTGGGTTTCAACTTAAGCTGCTAGGCAAGGCTAATGGCGCGCTTGGCGCACTGCAATTGTGCGTGATTTTAGCCGATGTATGGGCGTAGAAGTTCTACCAAATGCGCTGACACCAGCCGCCGCGACGCGGTCGGTAGTTGCTATGCTCGCATCCGAGCGTGCCGTCTGCCATTCGCAAGGCAGGATAAGGTGCGACATCGCCTACGGGCTGATTGCGTGTGAAGACCCAGCCGGAATCAACCGTCACCAGGGCGCAGCAGGCGCCAGCGGGCGAGAGATAGTGATAGTGCATGGAGGCCGGACCGTAATATGACGTCTGCCCGTAATACTGCGCTGACGCCGGGCTGATTTGGCTGATGACCGCAGTGCAGATAACAGCCGTAAAAATTGTTGTCTTCATCTCAAGTCTCTCCCGCTTTATACCCAATACACTATCCTGCTCGGTCCCCGCTAGTTCTTTCGCCTGCGCGACCGCCCTGGGGGCGTTGGGGCCTTCACAGCCTTCATGCCCGCTCCTCCTGGCCGATCGATAGGAGCTGAAATGCCGGGTCTCTCGATGCCAATCGCCATCAGGTTTCCTGGCGAGAAAGTATATCCGAATCGCTAGGTGAACTGAGACGAGCAAAACGTCAAATATTGCGATGCGATAATCAAGCGGTCCATGATTTACTTCGATGATTGCACAACCGCCGAGCGGGCCGCGGTGTTACGAATAGATATAAGTAATTGATTTGTATTTGTAATTTCAGATGACCTCACGCGCCTTATGAGCTTCCGCGCTCATTGAGGGCCACCCCGACACGTATCCGGATGTGCGCCGTATTAGAGGTCTGGCCGGTTATTATGCCTGGCGGAAGGGCTTGTCCTGTCAACCTTATTGAAATTGCTCGGTTTTCTACAAGCTTGCTCGCAAAAGCCACGGTTTCGACTACGGGAAGAGTAGGGAGGGCTGTGCTCTCACCCGACTGTTGTTCCTGCCGAGCCCTGGGGCGTAATGATAGCGCTGGCGGCGTTATCCGTCGCGGCGAAGTGGCAACGGCGCGCGGGCCGTTCGATGGCCACAAACGATCGCCAAGACATGCGGGTGGAAATTAAGCAACCCGAGAAGCAAAGCATCCAACCGTTCATTGCTCGTCAGGATGTTTCCGCGGACGACCTAGTTTCAGCAAGGCCTGCGGCTTGGGGACTTTTCGTGGCGTGATGGTGATTTGGACTTCGAGCCCCTCAAGCAGTTTTAGGACGCGGCCAAAATCTGGATCGATCTCGCCTCCAAAGGTTTTGTAGAGACGATCGCGACGTAGACCCATCCTTCGGGACAGTTCAGCGACGTTCTGCGCCCGCAGCGCATCTCTCAAAGCGGCCAAGATTGTGGGCAACTCGTCCGTCTCAAAGGCCTCATTGAGAAAATCAGCTATTTTCAAGGGGTTAGATCGGAGATGATCCTTGGAATCTGGTGCCGTCATGGGCTTCAACTCGTGCCTTTTAGCGTTGGCTGTGGCTTTGTGGTGACAGCATTCCCGTCGAATCCCGGTATGTTGGCATCAACATCTGTATTCGAGCCGAACCACACGTGGGGAACTGAAATGAAGAAGTTGATTATCGCGCTGACCGCAAGTGCGGCACTCGCTGGAACCGCGTCGGCAGCCGATCTGGGAGCTCGACCCTATACTAAGGCGCCCGCGCCCGTTGCCCCAACCTATAACTGGACCGGCTTCTACATCTTCGGCGGCGCCGGCGGCGGCCTCTGGAATGCGGACACGTATTCCCGCGACACTGTGACGGGCGCTCCGCTCAGCCTTCATCAGACACAGGGCGGCGATGGTTGGTTCGGCACCGTCGGCATCGGCTATGACTGGCAGTTCGGCGGTAGGTGGGTTGCCGGTATCTTCGCTGACGGCCAATTTGGCAGCCTGAGGGGCAACACTCAGGATCCGTTCAACGGCGTCACCGGCAAGCTCAAGATGGAGGATGCGTGGGCCGCAGGCGTACGCGTGGGCTACTTGGTCGCTCCAAACGTTCTTTCGTACGTCAACGGCGGTTACAGCGGTTCGCACTGGGCAGGCACCACTCTTTTCGACAGCTTTACGGGCACTGCCGTCGGTTTCCACACCGACTCCTTCAATCGTAACGGCTGGTTCGTCGGTGGTGGCGTCGAGAATAACTTGGACATTTTCGGAATCACCGCACCCGGCTGGTTCATGAAGACCGAATACCGGGGGGCGTTTTATGACCGCAAGGACATCACCGCATTCTCTGATGTCGGCAATGTGCCGGCAGCTGCCAACCTCGCCTTCAAGCCCTGGGTACAGACCATCAGCACCTCGCTGGTCTACCGCTTCAACTGGGGCGGCGCTCCGGTCTCCGCGAGATACTGATCTCTGCTAAATCAGCAGCTAAAGAGCCCCGGTTTCTCCGGGGCTTTTTTGTTTGCTCGCCAACGTGAACCGGCGGACCCCTGGTTGTCAGAGCCGACAATGACGGTCTTAGTCTACGTCAACACCAGCAAGCAGGTTGGCGACGTCGATCACCTCAAAGTCTTCGCCAATGCCGACGCCGCGGAAACCTGGCTCGAGGATAACGATCCCGAAGGCGTCGCCTTTGAGTACGAGGTTCTGGAATGAACCGGATCGGCCGACGGACCGCCTACGCGATGCTGCTGATCCTGGCGGCGGTGATCGTTTGGGAGTTTCTCAAGTCGTGGAACCTTGCCGACTGGAATATCCTGCTTCCGTACCTTCTTGGCGTTCTTACAGGCGCGGCACTGACGGGCTGGTCTCCAGCTTTTCTCGATCGATGGCAAGCGCAGCGTGAGGAGCGCAGGCAACAACGCGTTAGCGATCGACTGAGAGACCTAGTAAAGCGGACCGCCGATAAAATTGATCGTAAGAAAGGCCCGCCAGCGTGAACCGGCGCAGGTGCAGCAGCTCAAGGCTGACGGTATGGGGCCGTCACAGATTGCCAAGCATCTCGGCATTGGCCGTGCATCTGTTTATCGGGCTTTGGAAGCCTAGTGAGTTCAACCAGTTCAAGAACTTCTGGAGGGATTAAGCGTTACCGGAGCGACACCGTCCTCTCTTGAGGAACGCTTACGGTGACCATTAATGCCAAGATCGCTTGGTCGGATACAGCGTGGATGTCTGCGGGTTATTGAGGAGTACAAGGTTGCGGGCAAAAGGCCGACAACGCTCGACATCGCCGCTGAAGTTTATCGGGTCAGCCCGGACCGGCTGAGCAGGGCGCAATATGTTGCAACCGAGCGAGCGCTGGCGAGTCTTCGGCGGAAGGGCCTTGTTTCCGGACAAGATATTTCTGTTCGCGCCGGAAGGCCGTAGAGACTCGCTGATGAGCGTTCGCGTGCGGGCTAGGTGTGTACCGGCCCGCCATCAAAACGCACCACTGACTCGCGCTGAGTCAGCAAACGGCTACAGGATTGTGAGATGACAGTCTGGATCTATGTCAACACAAGCAAGCAGGTTGGCGACGTCGATCACCTCAAGGTGTTCGCGAATGCCGACGCCGCGGAAACCTGGTTCGAGCAAAACGACCCTGAAGGTGTAGCCTTCGAGTACGAGGTTCTGGAATGACCGGATTGACCCGTGTTCCAGAATTAACCCGCAGCGCCCACATTCAGCTTAACAAGCGTGTTTAGTTGCGACGCCGATCAAATCCGCTATCGATCGCCATTGGACAATTTCCTCGCGTCCAGGCCCACACCAGCGAAGCCGTCAGGCGATCATATTCCGCTTGGCGGCTTTGTTTTAGAGCGCGCACAAATGGCTAATTATCGCATCGTGACGATCGATAAAGCTGGCAAGTTAGGTCGGCACCGCGGCTTCGTGTGCGACAACGACGATAATGCAATTGTATGGGCCAAACAATCAGTAGAAGACGCCGCAGTGGAACTTTGGAGTGGCCCTCGCTTCGTCACTCGTCTCGAACCGCGATCGAGTACAAAGGCTTAATTGCTCAGACCAGTGGGATGCGGCTATCGCTATTCCATTCTCTGGGTCATTGAAATTTGAGTCGGAGTCGTCCTGCTCTCCCCGCTAGTCACTGGCCCGGATCCAGCGGCGCAGCACTTTGGGGCGATAATGGCTGGGCGCCGCAATCTGTAGCTGGTTGCCGATGCCGCCCCTGCCGCGGTTCAATAGCGGCATGCGTAGAGCTGGGGCTGAGGCCAAGGCACCGAAGCCATGACCGCCCGTTGGCTGTACACGTCAGGAAGGGACATGCCGCGTCACACTTGAACCCCGGTTATTTTGAGTGGAGTTTGTTATGCGTAAATCCCATTGGACGCCGTCGATAGTCCCAGGCGACAACGAGCAAACCGTTTATCTTGTAGCGGAAAATTAGGCCGCGCCTGGCGCGAAGCCGACTACGAAGCCACAGATCTAGAAACCGTTATTGAGGATCTCCTTTCGGGCCAATACAATAATCCGATCTGCGTCGTCGCCTTCAATACGGCCGAGCGCTGGTCCGAGGACGTTTCTCAGGATGTGGCTCATGAACTGCGCCGGCGTTGTGATCTGCAGCTGAGAGATGTGCCATCCTCCATTCAAGATTTTGTCGAGCGACAGGAAGGTGCCGCTTGGCGGCAATTAACATTGCGGCTCGTCTAGACCTCTGATTTTAGGCCATCCGCCGGCCGGTAGAGCTGGGGCTGAAGGCGAAAGCAAAGTGCTGCTTCGATTCTGGAGCACCTGGAGGATGATCCGTAATGACTACCGTCGGCATTGCAGACTTAAATTCGTACCACGAGACGACGAGTACCCTTCTTGTGACTTACGAGGGCAAAGAAGCTCGCATATTGCTGCAGGGATTGGCACCTCTGTTTGACCACGAGTCTCGGCAAGAGGTTTGCCGCCGAGGGATGCTTCAATTGATTGAGGCGCTTTCGGAATGGGAAAAGTCAGGCGCACCTATAACGTCAGCGCTCGGCTTGTAGGGTTGATGGCGAAGGGAAAAAGAAGGGTGGTTCGGAAAGGCTGGTCATTTAAGGAAGATCGTCGCCTATCGGAGCTAGCCGGATCTGGAAAGACCCTTGAGCAGATTGTGAAGGCAATGAATCGGACACCTGATTTCGTACGGAACAGATCGTTGCGACTTGGCCTCTCGATTAAATCAAAATCAGCTAAGAGGAAGTAGGCGCCGGCATCATCCGCCTGCTTCGCGTCCGAAAGCGCGTCCGGAGAAACTGCCATTCGCCGCATCCCCATCCTCAGCGCGTGATTGCGCCGGCAGATGCAGAGCCTGAGTCGAGGCACGTCGATGACTAAAGGGTGTCAATCCGCCGGCTGGTAGAGCCGAACGTGAACGTAGTAGCCAGGACGAGCGAGCTGTTGATAACTACCAAGCGGCTTGAGGGGATTTGAAAGGCTAAGTGGCGGTCTCACGAAGAAAAATACCTCAGCCCCCTATGATACCTTTTATCCTTGCCACTTTTTCCCTTTTAATCGAAACGGAAACATTTCAGTGTCCCCGCATATTCATGGGAGGAAATTTAAATGAGGCTTCCGATTGCGCTAGTGATTGCATTCGGCATCGGGTTAGTTACTTCCCCTGCCCGTGCGATTACTTTGGACCTAAGCAAAGCAGATCTTGCTGGCGGAGCCGAGTTCAAAGGTACGAACATCAAGTTCGCTCCAAATGAAAGTGGGAGCGCGACCTTCACTTTTGATTCTGTGCCAAACCAAGAATACGTAATCACCGTAACCGGGCATAACGACAATTCAACTTCTTACTTCAACTTCTTCGTTGACCCCGACGGGCTCGGTGCCGCCCCCGAAACTCAACTGGGTGGCAACTTCACTTTCCAGCCAGGTTTTATCACCATTGCGTTGCCCTCGTTTATCGACATCGGAACCATCGACACGTTACGCATCGTCAGCGGCGGGACGGGCAACAACATCGCAGGGCAAATCGACTTTGTAGGTGTGTCCCCCGCTGCTGTGCCTGGTCCGATTGTTGGCGCAGGCCCGCCTGGCCTTGTTATGGCGCTAGGGGGCTTCGTAGCCTGGCGTCGCCGCCGCAACCAGGCTGCCGCTGCCTGATACTTCGGTCATCAATGACAAGCGACAGACCGCCTTCGGGCGGTCTTTTGTTGTGTACATCGCGTTAACTCAACCGGCGCGGAACTCGCGTTCTGCCCGGCCCTTGTTGGCCAACAATGCCGAGCTAGATGGACACCCCTTGCTTCCAGTGCGTATTCGCATGCTCATCCCACCACTGAATCCGAATGGCTTGATGCGGCAACAACAAGCCATTCAATGTGTGTGTATTGGAATATCGGCCGATGTCAGCGAGGTCGCGATGGGCGAAATGTACGCGCCATCCGACTCCAGGAGGCGCACTGACAGTGACTGCCGGATTAGTCGTGGCGAACGAGAACGAGAATGAATGGTCGCCGCAGCGCGGTTTTGTTTCGCTCACTTTAGTATAGACGGTTAGGCATAGCGCTTGAGCGAGGAGGGCCATTGGTCGCGTGCTTCTCGCTCCATGTCGACCAGTGCTCGTCAATGTACCTTTCGGCGCACTGCTGGAACGTCGGCATCGCCGCCGCATTCTCCTCGGCCTTGACCTCCTGCCGCGCGGCTCGCTTCTCCGCGACGATGTCGACACCGGGGGTACTCCGGTCGCCCTTCACGCGGAGCCGGGCTGCATCGCGTGCCAGCCGCGCATCCTTCAGCGACACGTCGCGGAACGAGCCCAGGCCATGCCAGCGCTCCTTTCCGTCCTTCCAATAGCGATAGGACCAGTTCTTCGACGTTGCGCTCGTGACGATGAGGTAGAGGCCGCCGCCATCGGCGTACTTGCCGGGTTTCGTCTCGCGCTCGATCTCAAGGGGTTTCAGCTTTCCAGCCATGTGGTTCCTCCGGTCAAAACCGTCCGCCGAACCCACGGTGCCAAGCTACGGTTTCAGCGCTGATTAGGAGGAACACCTGCGAACGAAGAAGTACAGGCTTTCCGGGCAAGCTGCTGAAATTGCTGTGCGTTCCGAACAATGGCGAACAAGGGAGAACAACATACTGGCGGAAGGGCCTTGAGCGCATGCTCTGCCTCTAATTCCGGCGCTCCTTGCCGAGATCTGGCAGATCCATCCGCGATGGCAGTCCTCGGGTCATGCCGCCCTTCGGCCGGATCGAACGGCTGATGCGTCGGTATGGCAACCGCGCCATCATGGCGCCGCCCCGTCGGGTTCGCACCAGCGATAGCCGGTCCAATCTGCCAGTGCCGAACCTGAACTCGCGAGCCTTCACCGCCGCAGCTCCAGGCTCGCCGGTAATCAATTACATTCCGACTGCGGAGGGCTGGCTCTACGTAGCTGCCATCATGGCTTCTTCAGCCGCAAAATAATCGGTTGGGTGATGCGGCGTCATCGCCGTGCACTTGGGCAATCCAAGAGGCGATCGCCATCTAGGAGAAACTACGTTCGGACGCCTTTGGTGTTCGTAATTCTTGATTGCGATGTCCTGCTGGTATTGCAAAACATTGCCTACGTCGTACGCTGTCAGCGTGTACGAACGGTCTTAATTCGAACTACGTTTTTTCGAGGATGACGAGTCCGCATGCGAGAAAGGCGCTATGGACAACCAAACGTGTATCGCGCGGAACCTTGTGCGTTCGATGTGCCTTGTGCTTGCGCCGCAATTGCGGTCGTAGGCAGGTTATTGTGATGGGATTGACCAGTACGGGATCCCTTCAGCTTCAGGCTGGACAGGTAGATGTCTGGCTGGCCTCCCTATCACACGTCAGCAATAGCGAAACATTTGCATATCTGCAGCTCTTGAGCGAGCCGGAGCAAGCCCAATGGCAGCGGTTCAAGGTCAAGGATGCTCGGCTTCAATATCTCGTAACTCGCGCGTTGGTTCGTACGACGTTATCCAGATATGCCGATGTGCCGGCGCAGACTTGGCAGTTCGAAACGAATGCCTACGGCCGTCCCCATATCTCGCAACCGCAGGCGTCATGTAATCTCCGCTTCAATTTGTCGAACACAACGGGATTGGTTGCCTGTGCAGTTTCGATTGATTGCGAGATCGGAATTGATGTCGAGAATATTACGCGAACGGTCGATACCGACGCAGTGGCACCATCGGTCTTTGCCCCGGCGGAGTTGGTGGACTTTCGCGAAGCCGGGTTGGAAGATCGGCGTAACCGCTTTTTCTCGTATTGGACGCTTAAGGAATCTTACATCAAAGCACGTGGCATGGGACTATCCCTTCCACTCGACGCGTTCTGGTTCGAGCTTGGCGGCACATCTCCGCTTCTATACGTGACGGACCGATGCCCCGACATTCCAGGCCGATGGCGCTTTTACCAGCATGCGCCGACCGACGAGCACATGATGGCCGTTGCGGTCGCCGCGCCTCAGGGGGTCGAGCCTTCCATTCACCCGCGTTGGGTAACACCGATGTCATTGATCGCGCGGTCGGCATGACCTCGAAATTAAGCAGATAATGACGGGCTGCGGCCAACGTAGCGAGCAGGCCATATGAAACTGTATGCGATAAGCGATCTTCATCTGGGTTATGAGGTCAACCAACGGGCGCTCGCGGGTATAACGAGTCGTCCTGCCGATTGGCTGATCCTTGCGGGCGATGTCGGTGAAACCGCAGCCCATCTCGAATTAGCTTTCAGGGAACTCAAGCCGCGATTTGCGAAGCTGGTGTGGGTGCCGGGCAATCACGAGTTATGGACATTACCCTCAAGTGAGGAGAAAGCTCGAGGCCGCTTCAAATACGATGAGTTGATCGAGTTATGTCGGTTCTACGAGGTGCTGACCCCTGAGGACCCGTACCCAATCGTAACGATCGGCGGAAAGGAAGTGAGGATTGCGCCCCTGTTCATTCTGTATGACTACAGTTTCCGGCCTCTCCATATTCCAATAGAGCGAGCAATCGACTGGGCAGGCGAAGAAGGGATCGAATGCGCCGACGAGGTGCTCCTGCATCCGGATCCATATGCCGGCCTCGCCGAGTGGTGCCACGCCCGCTGCGAAATTACGGAGCAGCGACTGAAGACCTATCGGAATGATTTGCCGACAGTGCTGATCAATCACTTTCCATTGCGAGAAGATCTCGCAAAGCTTCCAAGAATACCGCGTTTCTCAATCTGGTGCGGGACACGCCGCACTGAAGATTGGCACCTCCGCTTCAATGCAACTGTTGTCGTGTCGGGACACCTCCATATCCGTTCGACGTCGCATCGCGATGGTGTTCGGTTTGAGGAAGTCTCGCTTGGATATCCCCGGCAGTGGTCCGGCTTGATCACGCCAGACCATTGCGTTCGCGAAATCCTGTCGGAAACGACGTTGGCAACGGTCACAGCCACGCATGTGCGAGCTGGCTCAAGCGCCATTCCAACGTGAATTTCCAGTTCACGCCAGCGTCCGGTCGCCGCCAGCCCGAATGCCCCGCTGTGGCATATATTAAGGTATAATAATGCCCTTGAGGAAGGTGGACGAAATTGCGCCCATCTCGGTTCGGCAAATTGGTTGCCGAAACTTTCCTAGAACAACAAGGCAACAAATTGCGGCACCACATTCTGGGGTCTAACACTGAGTCGCCACCTTCCCAATACGGAGGCGCCATCTTCTTGATAGCGAATCCCCCCTTCGATTGGGGGAGCAGAATTAATGTCGTCTTTTTTCCAGATGCTCTTGTCGGACCCAGCGTGGATCAGGACGGGGCTTAGGGTAGTTCATTTTTGCGGGCTCGTACTCGGGGTTGGCGCTGCCACGCTCCTGGACCTCATCATCGCCCGTTTTATCTTGATGCGCGGCATCTCCTTCGAGCATGTCTATGTTGTCGATTTTTCGTCCAAGATTGTAACGATCGGACTGGGTCTTCTCTGGATTTCAGGAATTGGATTTTTGATTCACTACGGCGTTTTCGAGCCCGCTAAACTACAGAACCCCAAGATCTGGGCCAAGATTGCGATTGTGGCTGTGCTCAGCGTCAACGGCCTTCTGCTGCATTATTTTGTGC
>Ga0207675_100001636_pt1 | contig 22459 bp, 20 predicted proteins | sample KBSSwiS42_FD_184305 | JGI IMG/M metagenome (GOLD analysis project Ga0207675, IMG submission 184305) | Switchgrass rhizosphere microbial communities from Kellogg Biological Station, Michigan, USA - KBS Switchgrass S4-2 (SPAdes) (version 2) | ecosystem: Host-associated > Plants > Roots >...
CCAGCCGGCTGGCGCGTATCGTGGACCGGGCCCGCGCGCTGGAGAGCCAGCGCGAGGCCACCTCGGACGAGAAGATTCTCGCCACCATCGACGAAGACCTCAAGGTCATCTTCCGGCGCTCGCGCCACATCAATGGCGCCATCGCGCTCGGCACCACCTCGGCATTCCTCACCGCGCTGGTGGTCACGCTGCTGTTCGCCAGCGAGTTCACGCCACTCGGGGTCGGCGCCGTCATCGCCGTGATGTTCGTCGCCTCGATGGCCTGCCTCTCGGTGTCGTTCCTGCTGTTCCTGGTCGAAGTGCGCATCGCCACCAATTCGCTGCGCATCGGCGTGCACCGGAACACCTGATGCGGCGCGTCGCGGCAATCGTCTGCGGGCTGGCGTACTGCGCGGCCGCACTGGCGATCGGCAACAGCAACCGCGACAAGCCGCCGACCGTGGCACAGGTACTCGAGTCGGCGCAGGCATCGGATTGGCGCAGGCCCGATCCGCGCGACACGTTGTATCTCGAGCTGCCGGCGGGACGGGTCATCATCGAGCTCGCGCCGCGTTTCGCGCCCGAACACGTCGCCAACATCAAAACCCTGGCCGCGGAGAAATTCTTCGACGGCCTGCCGATCGGCCGCGTGCAGGACAACTACGTCACGCAGTGGGGCGACATCGACGAGGTGCGCAAGACCGCGACCGCCACGCGCAAGCTCCCCGACGAGACCGTCATCGCGTGGAACAAGACGCTGCCCTTCGTCAAACTACCCGACGCGGACGGTTATGCAGCGGAGACCGGCTGGCTGGACGGCTTTCCGACGGGCGTCGAACGCAAACCTTCGGGCCAGGCGTGGATGACACACTGCTACGGCATCGTCGGCGTGGCGCGCGGCGACTGGCCGGACTCCGGCAGCGGCGCGGAGCTCTACGTCGTGATCGGGCAGGCACCCCGCCACCTCGACCGCAATATCGTGCTCGTCGGGCGGGTATTGCGCGGCGTGGAGCTGCTCTCCTCGCTGCCGCGTGGCAGCGCTGCCCTGGGGTTCTACAGCGACGAGGAAAAGGCCAGGCGCACCCTGCTCACCCGTGCAAGGCTGGCGAGCGATCTGCCCGCAACGGAGCGGACTGCGCTCGAAGTGCTGCGCACCGATACCCCGTTATTCACGAAGTACGTCGAGGCGCGCCGCAACCGCCGCGAGTCGTGGTTCCTGCGGCCCGCCGGCCACGTCGACGTCTGCAACATTTCCATCCCGGTCCGGGATTCCAAGTAGAATCCGCGCCCCTATGGGACGCATATTCGAAGTACGCAAACACACGATGTTCGCGCGCTGGGACCGCATGGCGAAGCAGTTCGCGCGTGTCGCCAAGGACATCAACATCGCCGTCAAGGCGGGCGGCGGCGACATCAGCTCCAATCCCGCGCTGCGCCGCGCCGTGCAGAACTCGCGCGCCGTCAACATGCCGAAGGACAAGGTCGATGCCGCGATCAAGCGCGCGCTCGGCAATGATTCGGCGAGCTACGAACAGATCATCTACGAGGGTTACGCGCCGCATGGCGTCGCGATCATCGTCGAAGCGGCCACCGACAATCCGACGCGGACGGTTGCGCAGGTGCGCGCCATCTTCTCGAAGGGCGGCGGCAATCTCGGCACCGCCGGCAGCGTCTCGTTCCAGTTCCGCAAGATGGGCGTGTTCCGTCTGAATCCCGAAGGCATCGACCACGACGATCTCGAGCTCTATCTAATCGATCACGGCCTCGACGAGATGGGCGACAGCACCGGCGAGAAAGGCGAGCCGCAGATCGTGGCGCGTTGCCTGTTCGCCGACTTCGGGCACATGCAGGAGGCGCTCGAGAAGCGCGGCATCCATCCGATCTCCGCGACGCACGAATACCTCTGCACCACGCCCATCGAACTGCCCGAGGCGCAGGCCACCGAGGTATTGCAGATGGTGGACGCGCTCGAACAGAACGACGACGTGCAGAACGTCTACCACTCACTGGTCTGACGCGATGGACACCATCGAAGCACTGAACAGCCGCAGCAGCGCCAAGGCCTACGGCGACATGCCGCCGACGCGCGATCACCTGGCCGCGATCCTCGAGGCGGCAGTGCATGCACCCGATCACGGGCGCCTGCGACCCTGGCGCTTCATGCTGATCGAGGGAAATCACCGCAGGAAATTCGGCGACATCCTGGCCGGCGCAGCGCTGCGCCGCACGCCGGCGCTGTCCGCCGGCGACCTGCAGCGCGAGCGCGACAAGGCGACGCGCGCACCGCTGATCATCGTCGTCGTGTGCCGTGCGGTGCCCGGCACCAAGATTCCGGTCATCGAGCAGATCCTCGCGGCCGGCGCAGCCACGCAGAACATCCTGCTGGGCCTGCACAACTACGGTTACGCCGCCGCCTGGAAAACCGGCGACGCCGCCTATGATCCCGAAGTCAAGAAGGCGCTCGGTCTCGCGGTCGACGATCACATCGTGGCATTCGTCTATGCCGGCGGGGGACTCGGTGCGCTGTTCGCGCCGGGCAAGCCGGCCAGCCTGCAGGACGCGATGCTCGAATTCCCGGCCTGACTACTGCCCTGGACGACCTGGGTCCCGCTGTTCGCGGAACCAGCTTGCACCGCTGAAGAACAACAGGTGCAGCGCGACGAAGTTCAGAACCATCGGCACGATTCGATTGAACAGGACGACCGGCATCGTCAGCAGCTCGATCATGGATAAGCCCGCATTGAGCGCATAACCGAACGCGAAACAGGTCGAAGCAAATCCGCCGACGGCGAGAATCAGCAGCACGGCCCGCGGCCAGCTCCGGCCCTGCGCAAGTTGATGACACAGGAACACATAGAGCACGAACAGGCTCACGGCCCAGGCGGTCTGCCAGCGATCCGTGGTCCGAAAATTCGCCAGCTGCAGCAACCAGAGTTGCAACAGCAGCTGGATCACCAGGCCCGTGCCGATCAGCGCGAGCGCGATGTTCACGGCGCGCGGACGCGGCCGCCGGTCGGCAGCCGGATCCGCAACCTCGGCCGCGGGCGGGGTGTATGGATTGTTCTCCATCCAGTGGGCTACTGGACCTTCATGCCGGGAGCAAACGGCTTCACGCCGATGGCCTCGTGGATCTCGGCCGGCGAATAGGCCACGTCGCCCTTGATGACCAGCGCGACCTTGCGGATATCGGAGATGTTCTGCGTCGGGTCGCCGTCGACCAGGATCAGGTCGGCGCGTTTGCCCGGGGCGATCACGCCGCGATCGTCGAGCACACGCGCGTACTTCGCGCCGTTGTAGGTCGCGATCTGCAGCACCTGTGACGGAGTCAGCCCGGCCGCGACGTACAGCTCCAGCTCGCGCTGCAACGTGAACCCGGGGAGCCCATCGGTGCCCGCCACCAGCGGAATGCCGGCGCGGTACATGCGGCCGGTGAACTCGATCATCTTCGCGTAGGACTTCTCGAAGCGCGCCGCGGTCGCGTCGTCCGGAATTTTCATCTGCGCCTGGTAGAACCCGCGCCGCACGTCCGGCGGCACGTGATCCGCGACCGCCGCGAACTCCTGCGACAGCACGCCGTCGCGCTGGCGGACGAAGTCGAAGGTCGCGAGGGTGGGATCGATGACCGTCTGGCGCTGTACCAGCAGCGCGATGAAATCCTGCACCGGCTTGCCGTCGAAATCCATGTCACCGACCTTGTTGGCCGGCAGGTAGAAGCGCTCGAGCGTGCGCGTATCGGTCTTGTCGTCGACCAGGAAGTTGAGCAGCACCTGGTTGATGTGCTGGATCTCGTCGAAGCCGCCGAGCACCGCCTCCTCGGCGCGCAGGAAGGCAGGGATGTGGCCACTCACCCGCATGCCGCGCGCGTGGGCGTATTCGGTGATCACCGGCACGAGGTCCCTGGGAAATGAATTGTAGATCTTGATCTGCGGGTAACCGTGTTCGTGGTACCAGTCCACGGCTTTCTTCGCCTCGTCGAGATCCTTGATCACGAAGCCGCCTTGTGAGGCGTTCGGGCTCGCGCCCTCGAGGAATCCCGCCGGCACGATGCGGGGCGCCAGCAGTTCGCCCGCCTTCTCCTGTTCGATCACCTTGAGCAAGGTGTCGTTGTTGTTGCCCATGTCGCGGATGGTGGTCACGCCCGCCGCCAGGTGCAGTGCGCCATCCCACGCGGAGAAATGCGCATGCATGTCGAACAGGCCCGGCAGCAGGACGCGTCCGCCCGCGTCGATGACGCGGCTGGCTGTGCGCTTCTCGGCACCCGCGGCACTGATCGCACCGATACGCCCGTTGTCGAGCAGCACGTCCGCCGCGGGCAGCAGCCGCGCACGTTCGCTGTCGAAAACGCGCGCGTTGCGGATCAGGGTGGTGCCGGGCAACGGCCTGCCCAGACGCTTGTTCACCGCCACCAGCAGGTCCTTGTCGGCGGCGATCTGGGCGGTTTCGAGCGCGTCGCCGTTGCCTTCCCAGCCCTCCTCGATCAGGCGGAAAAACCCTGGAATGATGAAAGCCACGAGGCGCGGCGATGCATCCGTGGTTGCCCACACCGAGGTGGGCGAGAATCCCACGCCGGTGAGCGCGACCAGCTGCAGCTTGCGGGTCTGGCTGCCGCGGACGATCTCCTGGTCGAGCAGCTTCTGGCCAGTCAGGACGCCGCTCGGCACCAGCGGAACCTTGCCGTCCGCACTCTTCGCCAGCGCCGCCAGCGCCGCCGAGAACACGGCCGGCGTGCCGCTCAACGGCCAGTACAGCGCCGTCCCCGTCACGTCCTGCTCACCTTTGTCGGACGTGGATTTCCAGTGCGCCCGATTGCCGCTGCGGCTGTACGTCTCGTTGACGAGCGCACCGAAGGTCGACACACCCTTGATCGCGTATTTCGCGATGGTGGCATCCGGGGCGAGCGTGAATTCCTCCTTCAGCTCCGGACCCCGCCCATTGTCCTTGTAGGTGAAATCGACGCGGTAACCATCGCCATCCCGGGTCACCCACTGGTGGCCGCCGACAAACTTGCCGCCGTCGAATATCGCGAGATATCGGGTCTGCTCTGCGGCGTTCGCCGCGCCCGCGATCAGCAGGCCCAGCATCATTGCGCACATCACCTTCATCGAGGTTCTCCCGTTATCTCACGAACGATGGTCACGGAAGCATACCTTGGCTGGCACGAATTCTGCTGCATCGAACGCATGAGGAAGTCGTCACATCGCAAATCAGCAAGGCGCGCGAGCGCAAACGGGTTTTGAACGCCGCGAAGGCCAAATTGGCGAACTATTCGGTCGCGACTGAAACAAACAATGTATGCAAGATTTTCCCGGCCGCACGGAGCAACTTACGCAGGAGGTTGTGATGCTGATACGCGATGTGATGACTGAGAACGTGATGACGGTGAATCCCGAAGCGTCGATCTTCGATATCGCGCGCCTGATGCGCGACGAGGACATCGGCGCGGTACTGGTCGCCGAGAACGACCGGTTGATAGGTATGATTACGGATCGCGACATCGTGGTGCGGGCGCTCGCCGACCGGCACTTCAAGTTCGGTACGCGCGCGCGCGCAGTCATGTCGGAGCGGATGCTGTACTGCTTCGCCGACCAGAATGCCGACGACGTGCTGGACAACATGCTCGAGATGCAGGTGCGTCGCATGCCGGTGGTCGATCGCGACAAGCGGCTGGTCGGCATGGTGTCGATCGGCGACCTGTCGAGCCGCGCGCCGCTGCCGACGGCGGGAGACAGCGTGAACCGTATCTCCAGGCCGGCGAGGCATTGATCCGCTTCCCGGCGGCGTGAGCGGCGGATCACTCCAGCCGCAGCAGCTCCGCGCCCTCGCGCACCTGGTCACCGACCGCGCAATGGATCGCCGCCACCACGCCGGCGGCGGGCGCGGTGATCGTGTGCTCCATTTTCATCGCTTCCATGACGACCAGTGCCGCACCCGCGGCCACCCTGGCGCCCGGCGCAACCTGCACCGCGATCACCCGCCCCGGCATCGGCGCGGTCAACTCGCCCTTGTGATCGCCGCCAACGGATTCCGGTAGATAGGGATCGATCCATTCGAAGACGTGATGCGCGCCGTCACGGTACAGGTGGATGACGCCGTCGTGGGTGAAGGCGTGGGCCCGCAGCAGCTCGCCGTTCACGGTGGCTTCCAGGGTGCCGCCGGCGTCCAGCGCGCCCGCGACACGATGCGCTTCGCCGGCGATCTCGATGCACACTTCCGCTCCCGCCAGCGTGACGCGCAGATTCTCCGTCTTGCCGGCATTGCGCAGTTTCCAGTGCCGCTGGCCCGTTGCACCGGCGCGCCAGCCGCCGGAATCGTCCCAGGGCGAATGCACGGCGTGTTTCCGATGCATGGCCGGCACGCTGACGAGTGCGGCGAGATCCCACAACGGCCGCGGCGCCGGCTGGCGGAGCACGAACAGGTGCTCGCGTTCACGCTCGATGAGCGCGGTGTCGAGACGCGCCTCGACGAACGAAGGCGCCGCCGTGAGCCGGTGCAGGAACTCGATGTTGGTGTTCACGCCCGCCACGTGGTAGCCGGCGAGCGCGGCGCGCAACCGCGCGACAGCCTGCTCGCGGGTCGCGCCGTGCACGATCAGCTTGGCGATCATCGGATCGTAATACGGCGATATCTCGTCGCCCTGCCGCACGCCGGTGTCGATGCGCACGGCGGCGGATTGCGGCGGCGTCGCCAGGTGATCGAGCCGGCCGATGGAAGGCAGGAAGTCGCGGGCCGGATCCTCGGCGTAAATGCGCGCCTCGATGGCATGACCGCGCAGCGGCAGCGCCGCCTGTTCGAGCGGCAACTTCTCACCCGCCGCCACGCGCAGCTGCCACTCGACCAGGTCGAGGCCGGTGATCATTTCCGTCACCGGATGTTCGACCTGCAGGCGCGTGTTCATTTCCATGAAATAGAAATCGCCGTTCGCGCCGACGATGAATTCCACCGTGCCGGCGCCGGCATAGTTCACGGCGCGCGCCGCGGCCACGGCGGCCGCACCCATCTGGCGGCGCCGCTCCCCGGTCATGCCGGGCGCGGGCGCTTCCTCGATGACCTTCTGGTGGCGCCGCTGTACCGAGCAATCGCGCTCGAACAGGTACACGGCATTGCCGTGTGTGTCGCCGAAGACCTGGACTTCGACGTGGCGCGCGGGACTCACGTACTTCTCGACCAGCACCCGATCGTCCTTGAAACTCGCGGCCGCTTCGCGCTGGCAACTCGCCAGCGCCGCGGCAAATGCCTCGGCGGCATCCACGCGGCGCATGCCCTTGCCGCCGCCGCCCGACACGGCCTTGATCAGCACCGGGAAACCGATGCGCCGCGCCTGTTCGAGCAGATAGTCCGGTTCCTGGCGATCGCCGTGGTAGCCCGGCGTCAGCGGTACGCCGGCCTTCTCCATCAGCGCCTTGGCGGCCGACTTGGAGCCCATGGCGGAAATCGCCTGCGCCGACGGACCGACGAAAGTGATGCCGGCGAGTGCGCAGGCCGCGGCGAATTCGGCGTTCTCGGACAGGAATCCGTAGCCGGGATGAATGGCGTTCGCGCCGGTGCGGCGTGCCGCTTCGAGGATGACGTCGCCGCGCAGGTAACTGTCCTGCGGGCGCGATCCACCGATGTGCACTGCCTCGTCGCAGGCGGCGACGTGCGCCGCGTGAGCATCGGCGTCCGAGAACACCGCCACGGTGCGCAGCCCCATGCGCCGCGCGGTGCGCGCGACGCGGCAGGCGATTTCGCCGCGATTGGCGATGAGCAGCGTGGCGAACACGGCTATTTCTTCGGCGCCCAGGCCGGCGCGCGTTTTTCCAGGAACGCCGCCACCCCCTCGCGACCTTCCGGCGAGGCGCGGGCGTCGGCGATGCACTTGGCGGTCGCTGCCAGCAACACCTCGTCGCGCGGCGCTTCGATCACGTCTGCCAGCAGCCGCTTGGTCGCAGCGAGGGCCGCGGGACTGGCAGCGAGCAGGTGCTGAACGAAACGCCCGATCTCGTCGTCGAGGCGCGCAAATCCCACGACCTCGTGCACCAGCCCGGCGTCGCGCGCCTGGCGGGCATCGAACTTCTCGCCGCTCAGCATGTAGCGGCTGGCATTACGCGCGCCCATGGCGCGCACCACGTGCGGTGAAATCGTCGCCGCGACCAGGCCGAGCCTGACTTCGGACAGCACGAAACTCGCCGAGTCGACGGACACCACGATGTCGCAGGCCGCCGCGAGTCCCACGCCCCCGCCGAACGCGTCGCCGTGCACGCGCGCGATCACGGGGCGCGAACAGGAATGCACCGCATGAAACATGCGCGCGACCTTGAGCGCGTCGGCCTGGTTGTCGGCATGTCCCTTGCCCGAATCGACCAGGGCCGCCATCGCACGCATCCAGTTGAGGTCCGCGCCCGCGCAGAATGCCGGGCCGCGCCCCGCGACCACCACCACCCGCACGCCCGCGGCTGCTTCCACTTCGGCAAACGCGGCCGCGATCTCGGCAATCAGCACGTCGTTGAAGGCATTGCGAACCTCGGGGCGGTTCAACCAGATCCAGCGCACCGCGGCGCGGTCTTCGACCTCGATGTGCCGGTAGTCAGTCACGTATCACATCCTGAACACGCCGAAACGCGTTTCCGGGATCGGCTGGCGCAGGCTGAGCGCCAGGCCCAACGCAACGCAGCGGCGCGTGTCGGCGGGATCGATGACGCCGTCATCCCACAGCCGCGCCGTGGCGTAATACGGATTACCCTGGGTCTCGTACTGCGCGCGGATCGGCGCCTTGAACTGCGCCTCTTCTTCCGCGCTCCAGCTTCCGCCCCTGGCCTCGATGGCGTCGCGCCTGACGGTGGCGAGCACGTTGGCTGCCTGGTCACCGCCCATGACCGAGATGCGCGAGTTGGGCCAGGTCCACAGGAAACGCGGCGAATACGCGCGCCCGCACATGCCGTAATTGCCGGCGCCGAAACTGCCGCCGACGATGACGGTGAACTTCGGCACGCGCGCGCAGGCCACCGCGGTCACCATCTTCGCCCCGTGGCGCGCGATGCCTTCGTTTTCGTATTTCTTGCCGACCATGAACCCGGTGATGTTCTGCAGGAAGAGCAACGGCACGCGCCGCTGGCACGCGAGCTCGATGAAGTGTGCGCCCTTTTGCGCGGACTCGGAGAACAGGATGCCATTGTTGGCGAGGATGGCCACCGGCATGCCGTGGATGCGCGCGAAGCCGGTCACCAGCGTGGCGCCGAACCGTGCCTTCCACTCGTCGAAGTCGCTGCCATCCACCAGCCGCGCGATGATCTCGCGCGCGTCGTACGGCTTGCGCGTGTCGGTCGGAATGAGGCCGTAGAGCTCCTCGGCCGCGTAGCGAGGTTCTTCGAATGCAGGCCAGTCTCGCGCCGCACTGGCGAGCGGATCCGCCGGCAGACCGCCGACGATGCGTCGCGCGATGCCCAGTGCATGCGCATCGTTCTCGGCCAGGTGATCCACGACGCCGGAGATGCGGGCGTGCACTTCGCCGCCACCGAGCTCTTCGGCGCTGACCACCTCGCCCGTGGCGGCTTTCACCAGCGGCGGTCCACCGAGAAAAATGGTGCCCTGGTTGCGCACGATCACCGACTCGTCGCTCATCGCCGGCACGTAGGCGCCGCCCGCCGTGCACGAACCCATCACCACCGCGATCTGCGGAATGCCGAGCGCCGACATGTTCGCCTGGTTGAAGAAGATCCGGCCGAAATGTTCCTGGTCGGGGAACACCTCGTCCTGGCTGGGCAGGTGCGCGCCGCCGGAATCCACCAGGTATACGCAGGGCAGCCGGTGCTCTTCGGCAATCCGCTGCGCGCGCAGGTGTTTGCGGATGGTCACCGGGTAGTAGGTACCGCCCTTGACCGTCGGGTCGTTGCAGACCACGACACACTCGCGTCCCGCGATGCGTCCGATGCCGGTGATGATGCCCGCGCCGGGCGAGTCGTCGTCGTACATTCCGAAGGCGGCCAGCGGCGAGAGCTCGAGGAACGGCGCGCCCGGATCGAGCAGCATCTCCACGCGGTCGCGGGGCAGCAGCTTGCCGCGTCCCACGTGTTTGGCCCGGGGCGCCTCCCCGCCTCCCAGGGCACTGCGGGCCTGCCGGGCGCGCAATTCATCGACCAGCGCACGCAGGGCGGCCGCATTGGCCGCGAATTCGGCACTTTTCCTATCGACTTTGGAATCCAGGACCGGCATGATTGTCGGACAATAGTACAACCGGACATTTAAAGGCAAGCGACATGAGCACGCTCGACCGCTGCGACTTCGACTTCGGACTCGGCGACGAGCTCGACGAGGTACGCGCACAGGTGCGGCGCTTCGCGCGCGAGCGCATCGCGCCGCGCGCCGAAGAAATCGACCGCAGCAACGAATTTCCGCGCGAGCTGTGGCCGGAGCTCGGCGCCGCCGGCTTGTTGGGCGTCACCGTCCCCGAGCGCTGGGGCGGGGCCGATCTCGGTTACCTGGCGCACATCATCGCCATGGAAGAAATCTCGCGCGCCTCGGGCTCCGTCGGCCTGTCGTACGGTGCGCACTCCAACCTGTGCATGAACCAGATCGTGCTCAACGGCACCGACGCGCAGCGCGATCGCTACCTGCCGAAGCTGGTGTCCGGCGAACACGTCGGCGCGCTCGCCATGAGCGAACCGGGCGCGGGCTCGGACGTGGTGAGCATGCAGTTGCGAGCGGAGAAACGCACCGGCGGCTACGCCCTCACCGGCCGCAAGATGTGGATCACCAACGGCCCCGACGCCGATGTCGCCGTGGTGTACGCCAAGACCGATCCGGCGGCCGGACCGCGCGGCATCACTGCGCTGATCGTGGAAAAGGGTCTCGCCGGTTACTCGACCGCGCAGAAGCTCGACAAACTCGGCATGCGCGGCTCCTCCACCTGCGAGCTGGTGTTCGAGAATTGCTTGGTACCGGAGGAAAACGTGCTCGGCCAGCTCAACGGCGGCGTGCGCGTGCTGATGCGCGGCCTCGACTACGAACGCGCCATACTCGGCGGCGGGCCGCTCGGTCTCATGGCCGCGGCGCTCGACCTGGTGCTGCCGTACATCCACGAACGCAAGCAGTTCGGCCAGCCGATCGGCACGTTCGAGCTCATGCAGGCGAAGGTGGCCGACATGTACGCCAATCTCAACGCCGCGCGCGCCTACTCCTATGCGATCGGCCGGGCCTGCGACAAGGGCCGTTGCTCGCGCCAGGACGCTGCGGCTGCCATCCTGTTCGGCGCCGACCGCGCCACCCAGATGTGCCTCGAGGCCATCCAGGCGCTCGGTGGCAACGGCTACATCAACGACTACGCCGCGGGGCGGCTGCTGCGCGACGCGAAGCTCTACGAGATCGGAGCCGGCACCCAGGAAATCCGCCGCATGCTCATCGGCCGGGAAATCTACGAGTTGACGGCGTGACCCCCAAGGCCTCCACCAAGAGACCCAACACCGGCACGGAGTTTGCGCCGATCCGCCTCGAGCCCGCGTACCGCAAGGTCGCGGCTGCGCTGCTGGCGCGCATCACCGACCGCTCGATCAACGCCGGCGACCGGTTGCCGGCGGAGATGGAGCTGGCACGGCAGTTCGGTGTACATCGCGGCACGGTCCGCGAAGCCCTGCGCGAGCTGGAGACCAATGGCGTACTGAAACGCGAGCGCGGCTCCAAGCTGATGATGGTCACGCGTCCGGCACGCGACACCGTGGCGGCCGGCGTGTCGCGCGCCCTGGCGCTGCACGATGTCAGCTACCACGACGTCTGGGAGGCACTCACCGCCTTCGAACCGCCCATCGCCGCAGCCGCCGCGCATGCCCGCAACGCGCGCGACCTCGCGCGCCTCGACAAGATCGTCGCGCGGCTCGACCAGGACGCGGATACCGCTGCGACGGTCATACTGACCGCCGAGTTCTTCCGCGCAGTGGGCGAGGCCACTCACAACGGCGTTTTCATGCTCGCCCATGAACCGCTGGTGGAACTGCTGGTCCCCTCGCTCGGCGCCATGATCGACAAGGTGCCGCAGGCCCGGCGACGCATCGCCGAAGCACAGCGCCGGCTCGTCACCGCAATTCGTGAACGTAATGCAGTGCAGGCCGGGGAATGGATGGCCAAGCACATCCGGGACTTCCGCCGCGGCTTCGAAATCGCCGGAATCGAGCTGGAACGCCGCGTCGAGAGCTAGAATCACCCGACTTCACACGCCTTCGGGAGGGGTCGTGTCGTACCGGTCACTGTTCTTGCTCGTCCCGCTCGCCGGGGCGCCGCTGCAGGCGCAGGACACGCCACCTGCCGCGCCGGCGTCGGCCACGACGCTCATCACGCTCGATGACCTGTTCTCCGATCTGACGACGGTCGACACGGCGATTTCGCCATCGGGTCAGTACCTCGCGGCCATCGTGCGTCGCGACGGCAAAGACATCCTGGTGATCGCCGATCTCAAGACCAACAAGCGCACCGTCATCGAACGCGTGGGCTTCGGCGATGCTGGCAAGACGCTGGTGTTGAGTCTGCGCGCGGTGTTCTGGAAATCCGACGAGCGGCTGCTGTACCGCGTCGCGGTGCGGCCCGCCGACGAACGCATCGGCAGCCTGTCCATGAACAATATCTCCAAGCTCGGCGACCGGTTGTTCGCCGTCAATCGCGACGGCACCAAACGCATCGCACTGCTGGCCGACAACCGCAATGCGGCCCTCGAAGGCGCCTTCGACATGGGTTCCATCGCCAGCTTCCTGCCCCACGATCCGTCGCACGTGCTGATGGTGCTCGACGGTTTCAACGGCCGCAGCCTGTTCAAGGTGGATCTCGACACCGGTCTCGGGGAGCAGATCGAAAAGCCTGGCGAAAACGTGGTCGGCTGGTGGCTGAACACGCAGGGCAACCCGGTGGTGCGCGTCACGATGCGCAACGGCACGGTGCACCTGTATCGCAAGAACGAGGACAAGTGGAAGCTCTTCCAGACCCTGCGCATGCGCGAGATGCGGGAGCGGCCCGATTACGAATCGGTGGGGCCCTCCGACCAGGAGGGCAAGTTCTACGTGCTGGCGCGGCCGCCCGGCCATGACCGGATAGGACTCTATTTATATGACCTCGAGAAGGAAGACTTCGGCGAACCCGTCGTGGAGAACCCGCGCTTCGATCTCTATTCGGCCGCGGTGTCGCGCGACGGCACCAGGATCCTCCACCACTGTTACGTCGAGAACGTGCGCATCTGCGAATTCGCCGACCCGAAGCTGAACGCGCACATGAAGGCGATCCGCAAGTTCTTCGAAGAATCGGCCAACGTGTACATCTACGAGTCGTCCGAGGACGGCAACACCATCGTCCTGTACGTCGAAGGGCCGCGCGATCCGCCCGCCTACTACTACTACATGCTGGACAAACGCACGATCGAGACCATCGGCGCGGTGCATCGTTCGCAGGCCGGAAAGATGACGCCGCTCGCCCGCGTGATCCGCTACAACACGCGCGATGGCAAGGAGCTCACCGGCTACTTCACCGCGCCCCCGGCCGCGGCCGCGGGTGTCAAACTACCGCTGGTGCTGTATCCGCACGGCGGACCGGAGTTGCGCGACAACCTGACCTTCGATCCCTGGGTGCAGTACTTCGCCGCGCGCGGATACGCGGTCTTCCAGCCCAATTTCCGCGGCAGCGACGGTTACGGCAAGGCCTTCGCGGAGAGCGGCTACGGCGAGTGGGGCCGCAAGATGCAGGACGACCTGGGCGACGGCGTGAAGGCGCTGGTCGACCAGGGGCTGGTCGACGCCTCGCGTATCTGCATCGTCGGCGCTTCGTACGGCGGCTATGCGGCCCTGGCAGGCGCGACGTTGACGCCGGACGCCTACAAGTGCGCGGTATCGGTCGCCGGCATTTCCGACCTCGACGATTTCATCGGCTGGCGCAAGCGCAACTGGGGCCGCGACTCCGCCGGCTACACCTACTGGCTCAAGGCCATTGGCGATCCGGACAAGGACGAGCAGCGGCTGCGTGAAGTGTCGCCGCTGCAGCAGGTGGCGCACGTCAGGATCCCGATCCTGCTCATCCATGGCACCGCAGACGAGATCGTGCCCTTCGCGCAATCGCGCGCCATGAAAAAGGCACTCGACAAGTCCGGGCGCAAGACCGAACTCATCGAACTCAAGGACGAGGGTCACTCGTACTGGAGCGACGAGAACGAAAAACTCGCGCTGACGAAGATCGACGCCTTCCTGCAGCAGCATCTCGGACCCGGCGCAGCCGTCGCGGCGCCGGCGCCGAAATAATCATTCACCTCGAGAAAACGGAGTTGGACATGGGGGCGAAGAAGCCTGGCGGATCAGTATTGCCACGCCGTGAGTTCGTTCGACAGGCCGCCGCGGCGGCGGCCATCAGCGTGGTGCCGCGCGAGGTCCTGGGACGCACGAAGCGCCCGGCGCCCAGCGACCGCGTCAACATCGCCGCCGTTGGCGTCGGCGGCATGGGCCGCCAGAACCTGGCGGCGCTGTCGAGCCAGAACATCGTGGCGTTGTGCGACGTCGACTGGGACTTCGTCGACGGGCGCTTCGCGGACATTCCGAAGCAGGCCGAAGCGGCTGCCAAACGCGCAAACGATGCCACCGACCCGGTACAGAAGGAGCGCGCGCAACGGCAAGTCAACGGCTGGAACGATCTGCAGGCGCAGATTCCGAATGCAAAGCGTTACACCGACTTTCGCGAGATGCTGGCGAAGCAGAAGAACATCGATGCCGTGCTCATCGCCACGCCCGATCACACGCATGCCATCATCGCGCTCGCCGCGATGGACCTCGGCAAACACGTCTACGTGCAGAAACCGCTGTGCTGGTCGGTGGAAGAATGCCGCCGGCTTTCACAGAAAGCCGCCAGCAGCAAACTACAGACCCAGATGGGCAACCAGGGTCATTCCTCCGATGATGCGCGCCTGATCAACGAATACATCCAGTCCGGCGCGATCGGCACGGTGAAGGAAGTTCATGTCTGGACCAACCGGCCGTTGTCGCACTGGCCGCAGGGCATTCCGCGGCCGGCGCCGCTGCCGGCGAATGCCGGCGCCCTGCCCTGGAACATGGAAGGATTCAACACGCGGGTGGCGGGCGCGCTGGGGTCCTATCCACCGCCGGACAAGCTCGCCTGGGACCTGTTCCTCGGCCCGTCCCGGCACATCGACTATCACCCTGTCTACCACCCGTTCAACTGGCGCGGCTGGACCGACTGGGGTGTGGGCGCGATCGGCGACATGGGCGCTCATCTCATCGACTCGGCATTCTGGTCCCTGGATCTCGACCTGCCGGCGACGGTGGAAACCGCCTCGACACCTTACAACCACGAGTCGTATCCGGCGGCCTCGACTACCTACTATGAGTTCCCAGCCAAGGGTGCGCGGCCGGCCGTGACGCTCACCTGGTACGACGGCGGATTCACGCCGCCGAAACCCGTGGAGATGGGCGACGAGGAATTCAACAAGGGCGGCGGCGTGTTGTACATCGGCACCGGCGGCAAGCTGCTGCACGACACGTACGGTTTCAACCCGCGCCTGCTGCCGAAGTCGTTACACGAGTCGGTGGGCAAACCCAGGGAGACCCATGAACGCATCAAGACCAGTCACGAAATCAACTGGGTCGATGCGATTCGCGGCACACAGAAGACCACGAGCCCGTTCGAATATTCCGCGCGCCTCACCGAGATCATGTTGCTGGGCGTGGCAGCGCTCAACGCCGGCAAGAAGATCGAATATGACGGGGTCAACATGAAGATCCGAAACGTTGCGGATTCGGATGCCCTGCTCCGGCGCAAGTACCGCGCCGGGTGGGAATTGAGCTGATCGGAACCCAGAATGCGCCCTCTTGCTGCTCTCCTGATTCTGTTCGTCATGTGCTCGTCCACCGCTCACGCCATCGATTGCCGTGAGCCAACCTCCCCCATGCCGCTGCCGGATGGCAAACAGGCCACGCGCCCGGAAATGGCCGCCGCGGCACGCAAGGTGCGCCAGTACAACGCGGACATGGAGGTCTACCTCGACTGCCTGAAGACCACCACGCAGCAGAAGACGGTCGGTGCGGGATGGAAGGAATCCATCGATACCCATGTGAAGCTCATGCAGATCTACGACGATGCGGTCGTGAAGCTCACCGGCACCGCCAACTGCATGAACGATCAGCTGCGCGAGTTCAAGGCTACCGGTGGCGGCAGCGGCAGCAAGGAGCCCGCGGATTGCTCGGCCGCCTTTGCGGCAGTCAAGGCCGGCGCGGAATCCAATGCTGACCAGATTCGCAAGGCGCCGGTGGTTGACACGCCGGCGAAACGCGTCGAGCTCCCGACCGGCGCCTACTCCTACCTTCTGCGCCACGGCGGAGATCTGGTCCCCTGCCGTGAGCGCGAGGTCGACAATTGCGACGTGTACAAACTGATCGTCGAGAACGACAGTGAACAGGCGCTCGAATGTTCGGTGCACATGAACTACCTGAAACCGAACATCGAAGAAGACCGGCACGTCGAGGGCCGGGCCGCGCTCCTTCCCGGTGAGACTCGCATCGTGCTGAGAAATCCGGCACAACTCGACAATGTTCCGGCGGAATTCGCCGCCGAATGCAAGCCGCGCCCCACGGTGACCAAACGCACCAGCGAGAAAGAGTGCAACTTCCGGATCACCAAGTCCGTGATGCTCGGCGACTACTATCCGGAGGATTCCCTGCACCTGCGGCACGAAGGACCGGTCATGGTCGAATTCACGCTGAACAAGGGCGCGGGCCGGCCATCGAACCTCGCCGTCGTGTTCAGTTCCCTGTACGACGATCTCGATGACGCGGCACGCAAGGCCGTGGGTGCCATGGAAATGTCGGCGGATTGCGGCCCGCAACGGCACCGGCTGGCAATTCGCTGGGAACTCAAGGACGAGTGAGGCGTCCTGACAACTGCTGAATCAACGCTCGGCTATGGGCGCGTCGCCGCTGCAATCGGCGAGCAGAGCCGCGCCCTCGCCGGCTGATCACGGCATCAGAACGCGAATGAAACGGTGAACGCGCCCGAGCGCGAGTGCCCGAATGACTCGTCGACGTCCTGGAAGACCACACCCATCGACACGCTGTCGCTCAGCTGGCGCGTGAGATTGAGCTCGTAGAAATTGTCCCAGCCCTGTATGTCGTAGTGCCGCTCGCCGGCGCCGTCGAGCATGACGCGATTGTCGGACGACAGCTCCCAGCGCAGGCGGCCCACCTTGGGCGTGAAGGCCCAGCCTTCCGCGAAGGGAATCCTCCAGCCCACGGCCCCGGAGGTGTGGACCAGCTCGAAGTCGCCTGGGTCGTCGAGAAAGTCCGCGTGCACGGAATGTGACCGTCCGATCTCGACCAGGAAACCCACCGGGGTCTGGAATCCGAACGAGGCGCCGAGCTGCACGGCGTCGAACTTGAATGTATCGGTCTGCTGCCAGACCGTGCCCTCGTTCAGCCGCATGTGCGTGAACCCGGCATACGGCGCGATGTACGCGTGTGTCTTCGGCCGATCCTGCGCCTGCGCACCGGCCGCGGCGCACAGCGCGCCCACGGCGACTAACCACTGTTTGGTCCCCATCTTCATTCTCCCGTCATTGCGGTTGCGCGCGGATGCGCGAAGTGGCCCGACCATACGTGGGGAAGTTAGACCCACTCAATCTTGCGCGACGGGTATCGGAATGTGCTACCCGCCGTGCACGGCAGCGCGCCGTTTTCCCCGCCGGCGGCCGCCGGGTGTCGGCGACCGGGACCCGCGTGTGCACGGCCCCGGCTGAGAAGTCCGCTTTGCATAACGTGGGTCGAGGAGATTCTGTGCCGTATCAGGGGAATCCCTGAGGTATGCTGGCCGCCAGTTTTCCGCCGGGCGTATTCATGGATTCTTCCGAGCTGCTGCGTTTACGTGCCGCCATCGTGCGCGACCCTGGTAATGCCGAGTTGCGCTACCAGCTCGGCGCCGAACTCGCGCACCTGCGCGAGTATTCCGAAGCCGTGACGCAGATGCGCACCGCGCTCGACATCAATCCCAAATTGCATTTCGCGCGACTGCAGCTCGGATTGCTGTACCTGACGATGTCGCAGCCCCACGATTCGCTCGCCATCTGGGCGCCGCTCGAAGAACTGGACGAAAGTGCCGCGCTGAAGGCCTTCAAGCGTGGCCTCGAAGCACTGATCCGCGATGACTACTCCACCTGCATCGGTTACCTGCAGCAGGGAATAGACCTCAACAAACACAACGCCACGTTGAACGACGACATGTCGCAGCTCATCGCGAAAGTGCGCGACGGCAGCGTCATCGCTCCGTCGTCGATGCCGCCGCGCGACGATTTCGCGCGTTACGGCGAGCCGTCGGGCACCCAGCACTGACCGTCCGTTCGGGTAGACTCCGTGCATGCAACGCGCGGAAGATTTCAGCCTCCCCGCCTGGGCGTACACCGACCCTGAATTCCTTGCGCTCGAGCGCGAGCGGATATTCCGGCCGTCCTGGCAGGTCATCTGCCACCTGTCCGAGATCCCGAAGCCGGGCGACTTCCAGTGCTTCGATTTCATCGGCGAGATGTTGTTCGCGCTGCGCGGCAACGACGGCCAGGTCCGCGTGTTCCACAACGTCTGCCGGCATCGCGCGGCGCGCCTGCTCGATGGGCCGCGCGGCAGCTGCAGCCGGCGCATCATCTGTCCGTACCACGCGTGGTCATACGACTTCGAAGGCAAACTCGCCTCGGTGGGCGGGGACCGCAGCGCATTCCCGGACCTCGACATCTCGCGCGAGTCGCTGGTGCCGGCCGAGATGGAAATCTACGAAGGCTTCGTGTTCGCGCGCATCCAGGGAGGCGGGCCCAGCGTCGCGGAGATGATGGCGCCGTATCACGCGGAGGTCGTGACCCACGAATTCGCGAAACTCGAGCCCGTCGGCCGGGTCACGATGCGACCGCGCACCGTCAACTGGAAGAACGTCGGCGACAACTATTCGGACGCCCTGCACATCCCGGTCGCACATCCCGGCCTCACGCGGCTGCTGGGCGCCAGCTACCGCGTGGAGTCGCGCGAGTGGATAGATCGCATGTCGGGCGAGATCACCGACAAACCTTCGCGCAACTGGGCGGAGCGCATGTACCAGAAGTACCTGCCCGATGCGCCCAACCTGGCCCCGGGCAGGCGCCGCTCATGGGTGTATTTCAAGCTCTGGCCGAATTTTGCGTTCGACGTGTATCCGGACCAGGTCGACATCATGCAGTGGCTGCCGATCTCGCCCACCACCTGCCTGATCCGCGAAATCGGTTACGCGAAGCCGGACGCGAGCCGGGAGATGCGCGTGTCGCGTTATCTCAACTGGCGCATCAACCGCCAGGTGAATGCCGAGGACACGGTGCTCATCCAGCGCGTGCAGGACGGCATGGCGACTGGCAGCTACCGGGTCGGGCCGCTGGCCGCTGGCGAAGTCGCGCTGCGCAGCTTCGGCCGGCGCATGCGAGCGCTCATCCCCGAATGCAACGAACCCGCACCACCGGCCCTCGGCTGGTCGCGGCGTACCTCCACTAACTAGTGACCAGACACCGCAAGCTCGGTCCGGTGCTCGCCACCGTCGTGGTGGCGGGCAACATGATCGGCTCGGGCATATTTCTGCTGCCGGCGACGCTCGCGCGAGTGGGAAGCGTCACCATCGTCGGCTGGCTCGCCGCCTCCATAGGTGCGGTCGCGCTCGCGCTGATGTATGGCAAGCTCGCGCGGCGGCAACCTATGGCCGGCGGCCCGGCCAGTTACGTGTTCGACGCGTTTGGTCCGTTCGCCGGTATGCAGGTGAGCCTGTGGTACTGGACCTCCTGTCTCATCGGCAACGTCGCCATTGCCGCGGCGGCCGCGGGTTATCTCGCCGCCTTCGTCGGCGCGACGCCGGACCCGGGAGTGCTGGCGTTGCTTACTATCGCGCTGCTTTGGATGGCCACCGCCGTGAACCTGGTAAGCCCGCGGTTCGCGGGCCTGTTCAACGGCCCCTTGCTCGTTGCAGGACTGGTGCCGCTGCTGCTGGTGGGTACGGTGGGGTGGTTCCTGTTCGATACCGCGCAGTTCCGCAACAACTGGAACGTGAGTGGCCTCACGGACCTTGCCGCGATCAAGGAATCCCTGGTGCTGGTGTTCTGGGCGTACCTGGGCCTCGAGAGCGCATCGGTGGCCGCAGCGGTCGTCGAGGATCCCGAGCGCAACGTCGCGCTCGCGACGGTCGCGGGCGTGCTGCTCGCCGCACTCATTTATATGGTCGTGAGCGCGTCAATCATGGGCCTGGCGCCCGCCAGCGAGCTCGCGAATTCGACTGCACCCTTTGCGCTGGTAGCCGGCAAGATGTTCGGCCCGATAGCCGGGCCAATGGTCGCGCTCGCCGGCATGCTGAAGGCCACAGGCACTCTCGCCGGTTGGCTGCTGTTGACCGCGCAATGCAGCCGAGCGGCCGCGGACCACGGCTTGCTGCCGCAAGTTTTCGCGCGCACGCGCGCCGGCGACACACCGGTCGCGGGACTCATCACCGCGGGCATTGTCGGGACGGTCGGCGTTTGCTTGACCATTTCTCCGACGCTCGGCCAGCAATTTGGCCTGCTGAGTGAAGCCTCGACGATCTTCTGCCTGCTGATGTACCTGGCGAGCTGCGCGGCGACGATCAAGTACCGCGTCCCGGGCGCGTACCTCCTGACGGCGATCGGCGGCGCATTTTGCATCTGCGCCATCGCCTGGTCGAGTCCCAAGTCGCTCGAGGCCACGGCGATATGCCTGGCGGTACTGACGCTGTTCTATCTACCGGCGATGCGGCGCAAGTACCTGCTGCCGGACGCAACGGTGAGATCGGGAGAGTCCGCCAGGTCGCAGGATCGGCACGACGATCCGGCAAACAACTAGCCGCGATGGCGCTCGCGCTGAATCTTCCGGTCAGGCTGCCTTCATCAACTGGCGCGCGTGCCAATCCATGTGATCGCGCATGAAAGTCTGGATGAAGAAGTAGCCGTGGTCGTAGCCTCGATGCATGCGCAATTCCAGGCGCTGGCCGGCGGCCTTGGCAGCGGCTTCCAGCAACTCGGGCTTCAACTGGTCGTGCAGGAATTTGTCCGCCAGTCCCTGGTCCACGAGGATGGTCCCGGGAAAACGGCGGCCGTGGGCGAGCAGATCGCATGCATCGTAGTCGGCCCACGTGGCGTGATCCGCGCCGAGATACCCGGTGAATGCCTTTTGTCCCCACGGCACCTGCATGGGCGCGCTGATCGGCGCGAACGCGGATAACGAGCGGTACTTCTGCGGATTCTTGAGTGCGATGGTGAGCGCACCGTGCCCGCCCATCGAATGCCCCATGATCCCGGCGTTGTGGACGTCGGCACTGAAACGCGAGCCTATGACCCGCGGCAGCTCGTCCACCACGTAGCTGTACATGCGGTAGTGAGGGGCCCAGGGCGACTCGGTGGCATTCAGGTAGAAACCAGCCGCGATGCCGAAATCCCAGGAATCGCGATCGCCGGGTAGTTGGACGCGCGGACTGGTGTCGGGCGCGACCAGCAGTATGCCGTGACGCGCGGCGTGTTCGAGCGCGCCCGCCTTGGTGACGAAGGTCTCTTCCGTGCAGGTGAGGCCCGCAAGGTAATACAGCACCGGCACACGCGGGTTTGTCGCCCCACTCGATGATGCAGGCGGCTCGAACACCGCGAACTTCATCTCGGCATCGACGGCCGTCGAGCGGTGCTTGTAATAACCCAGCACGCCCCCGTGGCAGGCGTGCCGGGATATCACTTCGACTGCGTCGGTCATCAGGTCTTGAGCGTGCCCTTCGCCTTGGCCACGTGTGTCGCGATCGCGTCCATCAGCGTCGGCGACAACGCATCGTACGGCGGCAGGCGCAGCTTCTTCAGGCGGTCACGCACCTTCTTCATGTCCTTGGGCCGCGCGGCGCCGGCTTCGATGATGGACGACACGAAGGCGGCGAACTCGGGCTTGTTCCAGCCCTTGTCCTTCGACAGTTCCACGTGCACGAAGTCGAGTCCATAGAACGGATGGGCGGTGTTCTCGATGCGGCCGTACATGTGCACGCCGCAGCCGCTGCAGGCATGGCGCTGGATCGTGGCGCTGGCGTCGACGACATTGAGCCTGGCGGCGTTGCTGGTGACGCTGAGATTATCCTTCGGAACCACGGCCACCACGGAGAACACCGCGCCCGCCGGCTTCCAGCACTTGGTGCAACCGCAGGCATGGTTGTGCGCGACGTTTCCCTTGATCGAGACGGTGACGGGATCGGAGGCGCAATGGCAGGTGAGCGTGCCGCCCTTGAACTTCTTGTTGCCTGCCTTGACGCCCTTGTCTATCGAAGGATGCAGCTTGATCGCCATTGGACTCCCCTCTTGTTAGTTAGAAAGTGACCACAGACCGGATGGATTCACCCTTGTGCATGAGATCGAATGCGTCGTTGATCTTGTCGAGCGGCATGACGTGCGTGATCAGGTCGTCGATGTTGATCTTCTTGTCCATGTACCAGTCGACGATCTTCGGCA
>Ga0207675_100001639_pt1 | contig 22443 bp, 21 predicted proteins | sample KBSSwiS42_FD_184305 | JGI IMG/M metagenome (GOLD analysis project Ga0207675, IMG submission 184305) | Switchgrass rhizosphere microbial communities from Kellogg Biological Station, Michigan, USA - KBS Switchgrass S4-2 (SPAdes) (version 2) | ecosystem: Host-associated > Plants > Roots >...
CCTCGCGCGATCGCCTCGTCGACCGTCGATCCCAACAACGGCAGGCGATAGTCCGCAGCCACGCTACGCGCGTACGTCTTGCCGAATCGGGTTTCCATCCGGCGCCAGAAGTCCGTCAATCGCACACCTTCAGCCTAGGAGCTTTCGCCAATCGCACCGTTGTCAGGGTCCTTTGCCCGGATCCTTTGCCAGGATCGAGGTCGTGTCCGATCTCTGGTACGCGCTTCCCAACCTCGATGGTGGGCTGATCCGGCTCGAGCCACTCGAGCTGCACCATGCCGCGGGCTACCTGAGCGCCGCCGGAACTGGCTCCGACGCGGCCGAAGTGTTCCGCTGGCTGAACCCGCCGGGCGGTGGCCTGGCCGAACCGGTCACGATCGAGGACGCCGAGCGGCACATCCTGGCCGCACTCGCCGCCCGGGCCCGTGGCGAGCGGTTCCCGTACGCCCAGATCGACGTACGCACTGGTGACTTCGCGGGCACATCGTCGTACTACGAGGTGAATCCCGCGAGCCGGGCTCTCGCCATCGGACACACCTGGCTCGGCAAGCGGTGGTGGCGCACCGGGCACAACACGGAGTCGAAGCTGCTCATGCTCAGTCACTCTTTCGACACGCTCGGGGCAGTCCGCGTCGTCTGGCACACCGACGTCAACAACACTCGTTCTCAGGCCGCCATCGAGCGCCTCGGCGCTATCCGCGAGGGTGTGTTGCGCAAGCATCGGATGCGGTTCGACGGAAGCTGGCGGGACACCGTGCAGTACGCGATGACGGACGAGGACTGGCCGGCTGCTCGGGCCGCGCTCGCTGCTCGGTTGACCGGCGCGGGTTGACCGGCGCGGGTTGACCGCCTCGGGCCGCGCTCGCTGCCCGGTTGACCGCCGCGGGTTGACCGTCGCTGCCCGATTGACTGCCGCGCGTTGCCACCGTGCGCGGCAGCCGCGGCCGTTGGCCGCCGCGATCCACCGCCGGCCGTCCACCGATCAGTAGCGGCGACACAGAGCAATGACATTCTGTCGGTACCCCCAGGCACACTGGGTTTCATGCCCCGCTTCTCTCCTGCCACTCAGGCCTGGTTCGACGGTGCCTTCGCCGCGCCTACCCCGGCCCAGGAAGGTGCGTGGGACGCCATCGCCGAGGGCAACCACACGCTCGTCGTCGCGCCTACCGGCTCGGGCAAGACGTTGGCAGCGTTCCTCTCCGCGCTCGATCGAATTGCAGCCCTACCGGTCCCCGACGATCCGATGCGCCGGTGCCGGGTGCTATACGTCAGCCCGCTGAAGGCGCTCGCGGTCGACGTCGAACGCAACCTGCGCGCGCCACTGGCGGGCATCCGGCACGCCGCGACCCGTATGGGCCTGCCGCTGCCGGACATTACGGTCGCCATGCGATCCGGCGACACCTCTGCGGACGAGCGCCGCCGCTTCGCCCGCCACCCCACCGACATCCTGATCACGACACCGGAGTCGCTCTTCTTGCTATTGACGTCCAGCGCGCGGGAAGCGCTGCGCGGGGTCGACACCGTGATCGTCGACGAGGTGCATTCGGTGTGCGCGACGAAGCGCGGCGCGCACCTGGCCCTCTCGCTCGAGCGCCTCGACGCCATTCTCGACGCACCGGCCCAACGCATCGGGCTCTCGGCCACGGTCCGACCGCTCGACGAGGTGGCGACATTTCTCGCCGGTGGTCGCCCGGCGACCGTCGTGGCGCCACCCATCGACAAGACCTTCGACCTGACGGTCGTCGTGCCTATTGAGGACATGTCATCACTCGGCGAACTCACCGGCGACCTTTCGGGGGCCGCTGCCGGGGCCGAGCGTCGCGCGTCGATCTGGCCACATGTCGAAGAACGCGTGCTTGACCTCATCGAGGCGCACCGGACCACCATCGTGTTCGCGAACTCCCGTCGACTCGCCGAACGGCTCACGGCACGGCTCAACGAGCTGGAAGACGAGCGCCGAGGCAACGCGCCGAACGACTCCGGCGTTGCCCCGCCAGCGCAGATCATGGCCCAGTCCGGCGCCGGGCACCCGATGGCCGGCCCGCAGGTGGTGGCGCGGTCGCACCACGGTTCGGTCTCCCGCGAACAGCGGCAATTGGTCGAAGAGGAGCTCAAGGCCGGACGGATCCCCGCGGTGGTGGCCACCTCGTCTCTCGAGCTCGGCATCGACATGGGCACGGTCGACCTGGTGGTCCAAGTCGAAGCTCCGCCATCAGTCGCGTCCGGGCTCCAGCGGGTTGGTCGGGCGGGCCACCAGGTAGGTGCGGTGTCGCGCGGGGTGATCTTCCCGAAGTACCGCGGCGATCTCGTCGAGTGTGCAGTGGTCGCGGAGCGGATGCAGATCGGAGCCATCGAGTCGATGCGCTACCCACGCAACCCGCTGGACGTGCTCGCCCAGCACATCGTCGCGATGGTGGCGATGGATCGGCTGACGGTGGCCGAGGTCGCGGAGATCGTCCGGCGCGCTGCCCCGTTCAGCGGGCTGCCGGATTCGGCGCTGGACGCAGTGCTGGACATGCTGGCCGGGCGCTATCCGTCCGATGCGTTCGCGGAACTTCGGCCACGGCTCGTCTGGGATCGGGTCACCGGTGAGCTCGCAGCCCGGCGAGGAGCGCAGCGTCTCGCGGTCACGAGCGGCGGGACGATCCCCGACCGTGGCCTGTTCGGCGTGTTTCTAGCCAGCGGCGACGGCCCGGGTCGCCGGGTTGGCGAGCTCGACGAGGAGATGGTCTACGAGTCGCGCGTCGGTGATGTGTTCCTCCTCGGCTCGTCGTCCTGGCGCATCGAGGACATCACCCACGACCGGGTGCTGGTAACGCCCGCTCCGGGCGAGATCGGCCGGATGCCGTTCTGGAAGGGCGACTCCCCGGGCCGCCCGGTGGAGCTGGGCCGGGCGCTGGGTGCATTCCTCCGGGAGGTAGCCGCGAGCGAGCCGTCGGCTGCTCAGGATCGGGCTCGCGCCGCCGGTCTCGACGAATGGGGCGCCGCCAATCTGCTTGCGTATCTAGCCGATCAGCGAGCCGCGACCGGCCACCTGCCGGACGACCGAACGGTTCTGGTCGAGCGATTCCGGGACGAGCTCGGCGACTGGCGACTGGTGGTGCACTCGCCCTTCGGGGCACCGGTCAACGCACCGTGGGCACTGGCGATCGGCGCTCGCCTGCGCGAAAGGTATGGGCTCGAAGCGCAGTCCATGCATTCCGACGACGGGATCGTGGTTCGCTTGCCGGACTCCGATGCCGAACCGCCCGGCGCCGATCTCGTCGTCTTCGATGCCGATGAAATCGAGGCGATGGTCACGGCCGAGGTAGGCGGCTCGGCACTGTTCGCGTCCCGGTTCCGGGAGTGTGCCGCCCGGGCTCTGTTACTTCCCAGACGGGATCCGAGGCGGCGAACTCCGCTCTGGCAACAGCGCCAAAGGGCCAATCAGCTGCTGTCTGTGGCCAGCGACTTCGGAGAATTCCCGATCGTCTTGGAGGCGATGCGGGAATGCCTGCAGGACGTGTTCGACGTGCCGGGACTCACCGATCTGATGCAGCAACTAGCCTCTCGGCAGGTGCGAGTCGTCGAGGTCGAGACGCAGGCCGCATCGCCCTTCGCTCGGTCGCTCCTGTTCGGCTATGTCGGCATGTTCCTGTACGAAGGCGACGCACCGCTCGCCGAGCGGCGGGCGCAGGCGTTGTCGTTGGATGCCACCTTGCTCGCCGAACTTCTCGGGTCGACCGATCTGCGGGAGCTTCTCGACCCGGTCGCGATCACGACTACCGAGGCCGAGTTGCAACGGCTGGCGCCTGATCGGCGCGTATCCGGCGTCGACGCCGTGCACGATCTCCTGCGCGTCGTCGGCGACCTGAGATCGGACGAAGCCATTGTGCGGGGTGCGACACCACAAGAGCTTGCCCTGCTCGAAGAGGCTCGCCGCGCGATCAGGGTACGGATCGCCGGTGAAGAGCGGTGGCTTGCCATCGAAGACGCCGGGCGGGTGCGCGATGCATTGGGTGTGGCGCTCCCGGTAGGTATTCCCGAGGCGTTTACCGAGCCGGTCCGAGACCCCCTCGGTGATCTGGTCGCGCGCTATGCGCGAACGCACGGGCCCTTCCTGGCCGAGGATGTCGCCGCGCGGTTTGGCCTGGGGACTGCGGTGACGACAAGCGTCCTCGAGAGGATGCGGGCGACGGGCCGGATTGTGCTCGGTGACTTTCGGGTCGACCGCCCGCCCGTACCCGATGGCCGGCACGGGGGGCGTGAGTGGAGCGACGCTGAGGTCCTCCGGACTATCCGGCGCCGGTCGCTCGCTGCCCTGCGCCGCGAGATTGAGCCCGTACCGCCGGAGGAACTGGCCCGATTCCTGCCGGGCTGGCAGGGACTGGGACATTCCGCCACCCGAGGTGTCGATGGGCTGCTCCGAACGGTCGAGCAGTTGGCCGGCGTGCCGCTGCCCGTGAGCGCATTGGAGACGCTGGTTCTGCCTAGCCGAGTGGCCGACTATGCACCCGGGTGGCTGGACGAGCTGACGCTAGCCGGCGAGATCGTCTGGGCCGGCGCCGGATCACTGCCGAACCATGACGGCTGGATAGTCCTGGCGCCCACGGATAGCGCTGACCTATTGCTGCCACTCCCCGAGTCGGACTCGCTCGAGCCGTTACATCGGGCGCTGCTCGACGCGCTGGACGGCGACCAGGCCTTGTTCTACCGGGCGCTGGCGGACCGTGCCTCTGCCGCTGGGATTGCCGGCGTCGACGACAGTGCGATCGCCGCTGCCATTTGGGATCTCGTGTGGGCGGGCTGGCTGACCAACGACACGCTCGGCCCAGTCCGTTCGCTGCTTGGCGCGTCACGTAGCACGACTCAGCCTCGACGCCGGCGCACTCCTCGGGGCCGGTACGCGCGCTACGCCGGACTGGCAGCAGGAGCCGGGTCCGGCCAGGGCCGAGCGGTGGCCGCACGTACCGCGCCTCCAGCCATGGCCGGACGGTGGTCGCGCCTCCCGCAGCCGGAGGCGGATCCGACCCGGCGTGCCGTCGCACTGGCGGATGTGCTGCTCGACCGATACGGCGTGGTGACGCGAGGTGCGGTGGTCGCGGAAAGCGTGAGCGGTGGGTTCTCCGCGGTATATCCCGTCCTGAAAGCGGCCGAAGAATCTGGTCGGGTCCGCCGCGGGTACTTCGTCGAGGGCCTCGGAGCCTCGCAGTTCGCCGCGCCGGGTGCGATCGATCGGTTACGCACGCAATACCGTGGCCGGGAGGAGGCCACTGCGTCTGCGCTCGTGGTAGCCGCCGCCGATCCGGCGAATCCATACGGCGCGGCACTGCCCTGGCCGGATCGGCCCGCGTCAATTCACGATGACCCCGCACTGCCAACAGGTGACACGGACACGGCTCGTCCAGCAACCAAGCCCGGTCGCCGGGGCCACCAGCCGGCGCGGAAGGCCGGCGCTTTGGTGGTTCTCGTTGACGGCGGCTGCGCGATATACGTCGAGCGCGGCGGGCGCACGGTGCTGTCGTTCACCGACGACCCCGGGGTCTTGCAGCCGGCGGCCGATGCTTTGGCGCTGGCGGTTCGGGATGGGGCGCTCGGGCGACTGTCCGTCGAGCGGGCCGACGGCGCGGCTGTCGTCACGTCACCGTTGGGCGACGCGCTCGAGGCGGCCGGCTTCCGTCCCACGCCACGCGGGTTACGGCTTCGCGGCTGAGGCAAAGACGCAGGATAGACCGATGCCCGAGGGTGACACGGTCTGGCTGACCGCCCACCGGTTACATCAGGCGCTAGCCGATCGAGAGCTGACTCTGTTCGACCTTCGAGTGCCGCAGCACGCGACGGCGGATCTGCGCGGCCAAACGGTCCGAGAAGTGGTCGCGCGGGGCAAACACATCCTGCTTCGGACGAGCTCGAACCTGACCCTGCACACGCACTTGCGCATGGACGGGTCATGGCGAATCGGACGGGCGGGGCGGCGCCCGCCAGGGCTGCCCGAGCACATGATGCGCATCCTGCTCGGCAACACCGAATGGTGGGCCGCCGGCTATCGAGTACACGATGTTGTGCTGCTGCGCAGCTCCGACGAAGGGCGGGTTGTGGGTCATCTCGGCCCCGACCTGCTCGGCCCGGACTGGGACGCCGCCGAAGCGGTCCGCCGGCTGCGCCAGGACCCAGCGCAGGAGATCGGGTTAGCGCTCGTGGATCAGCGCAATCTCGCTGGCATCGGCAACATGTACAAGTCCGAAGCCCTGTTCATCGAGCGGGTCAATCCGTGGACGCCGGTCGGCCATGTCATCGACCTGAACCGGCTGGTCGGAACGGCGTCCCGGCTGTTGCGCATGAACCGGGACCATCCGGAGCAGTCGACGACCGGTTTGCCGGGCCGGGGCCAGGAGCACTGGGTCTATGAGCGCGCGAACCAGCCGTGCCGACGCTGCCGAACCCCCATCAGCCGGGCCGACCAGGGTTCGCCGCCCTACCAGCGCGGCACCTACTGGTGCCCGAGCTGTCAGCCGGCCTGACGGCGATCCGGGGTCCGGGCGGCGGCGGCAGGGTCCTCCTCGATCCGGGGATATGCGATCGCGGGGCGGCCTCCTCCTCGATCCGGGGTTGGGCGACGAGAGGCACTCGGCAAATCCGGCGTCGAGCCGGGAGCGGCGCTTCGGTGGCGTCGAGTGGCTACAAGCCGTGGGGACCCGGCGCTCAGCCGGCCGTGTCGGGGGCCTTGGTGGCGTCCGTAGACGGGACGCCGGAGGTGGCGGCCGATCCGTCGGCGTTGGCCTCGATGGCCGGGGTCGCGGATGCTGAACTGACTGCGCTCGTCCCGGATTGCTCCGCAGCCAACGAGGCCCGGATCTCTTCCAGGCGCGCCGAACCCTGCAGGTTCACCGTCGCCCGCTTGACCTCCATCATCCGGCCGGCGACCGAGTTGCGGGCAAGGTCGGCCTGACCGAGTGCAGTCGCGTACCGCTGCTCGATCTTGTCCCGTACCTCATCGAGGGACGGCACGTTCGACGGGGCCGCCATCTCGCTCATCCGCTGCAGCGACGCCGACACAGTCTCCTGCATCTTCGCCTGGTCCAGCTGGGTGAGCAGCTTCGTCCGTTCGGCCAGCTGCTCCTGGAGCATGCTGGCGTTGGTGTCGACCGCCTCCCGGGCCTGAGCGGCCGCCTGAATGGACTGGTCGTGCAGGGTCTTGAGGTCGGACACAGACTGCTCGGCGGACACGAGCTGGTTTGCCAGCGCCTGCGCCGTTTCCTCGAACTCAGTCGCCTTCGCTTCGTCCCCCGCCGCTCGGGCCTTGTCGGCCAACACCAGCGCCTGCCTGGCCTGCAACTGCAGCGTCTCCACCTGGTTGAGCTGGCGGTCGAGCTTCATCTCCAGCTGGCGCTGGTTCCCGATGACCGTGGCAGCTTGCCGCGTCAGCTGAGCGTGCTGGTTCTGAGCTTCCTGGATGGCTTGCTGGATCTGGATTTTCGGATCGGCCCTCTCGTCCACCTTCGCGCCGAACCAGGACATGAAGTATTTCCATGCCTTGACGAACGGATTCGGTTTGGCCATCTGAACGCCTCCACGTGTCCACGAACTCGAGCGGGCGCCGCGGGCGCCTCCCCCTTCTATCGTGTCACGTCAGCCCACCTGACCGCAGGCTCGGCCGCCGTCCAGTGGCTGGGTTACCGCGAGAGGAGGGCGTGAAAGGGATCGACGGGTGCCTGCGCGGACGGCAATCCAGCCATCAGGACGGCAACGTCGGCGGCAATGCCCGCCTCTGTCCCCGGCGTCACCAGCAACGAGGCCAACCAGCGCAGCACGGTATCTGCTCCACCTCGATTGGACGCGCTGAGTAGTTGATCGAGCGTGCCCCGCACTCGATGCCAGTTCGGCGCCATGTCGTCAATGCGGGCCAGCCGGACGACGGTTGCCGGTTCCCGCCGCGCCAGCGCCAGAAGGACCGGGTGCTGCGACAACGCGTCCGCGGTCAGGCGCAGGGCCTCGTCGAGGGGACGGCCGGCGGCATGGTGAAGTAGCTCGTCGACCTCGTGGTCGAGCAAGGCAGCCAGCACCGCATCCCGAGTCCGGAAGTGGTTGTACAGCGTTGCCTTGGCGACTCCCGCGGCGGTGGCGACCTGAGACATCGAGATCTTCGTGCCGCTGACCTCGACTGCTCGTCGCGCACCAGCGATGAGGGCAGCCCGGCTCCGGCTCATAGCGTTCCCAGCGCGCGTTCTGGTACCGCCAGTCCGAACCGGCGGCGCGGAAGCGGCTTCAGCTGGCCGCGCGGTCGGGCGGAACAACACGTCCCGCAGTAGATCGGAACTCATCGTCGCCCCGTGCCGCAGGGTGACGGCTGAATCATGGCCCGGACGGTATCGCGAGCCGATGATCGAATCGTGACGACGCGCGGGGTGCCTCCAGAACTGCCTGGGGGCTCGCTCAAGAATTGTCTGAGCCCGCTGGGCAAAGGTCTGAGCAAGTGTCTGGCCCGCTCCGGGACGGACGGCTTGGGGCCCAGAGACGCCGGCCCGTCAGAGAACCGTCCGGCCTCGGTTGAGAGCTGCTTGGCTAGGCGGCGACGGTCGGCAGCGCCCGCATCTGCGGCGAGTCACTCGACTCGGGCCCGGGTGTCGCCGGAACGCGAGGATTCGAGCCGGCGACACTGCCGGCGAGCTTCTCCTCGCGGCGCAGCGTGTCGGTGACTTCGCGGAACAACTCGGAGAGCTCGACGTCGAGGGCCGTGCAGATCGCCGCCAGCAACTCCGACGACGGCTCCTTCTGCCCGCGCTCAACCTCCGACAGATATCCAAGGCTGACACGCGCACTCGAAGACACCTCGCGCAACGTCCTGCGCTGGCGCAGCCGCAGCCCGCGCAGCGTCTCGCCGACCACCTTGCGTAGCACGGTCATGATGCGAAACCCCCCTCACGGGCTCGTCCTGACGCGATTGCGCCGGGAGATTGCTCCACCGTACGCGAGCGCTGGAACCGCATTACCGGCTCACCGACAGGTTTGCTCACAGCGAACGTAACGCTGTAATCGCCTCTCGGCATTCCCGGCTCAGCAAGTCCACGGCCTCCGCGACGGTCAGTGCGCGGATCGCCGCCCGATCACCGTGGAATGACCGTTCGGCAACCGTCTCGCCGTCCGGCCCAACCAATGCGAGAAAAACGGTTCCGACGGGTCGTCCGCCCTGCGGCTCCGGACCGGCCACCCCGGTCACGCCGAGGCCGTACGTCGCTCCCAAGTGCGCCCGGACACCGTGGCTCAGCGCCAGGGCGACGTCCCGGTCCACCGGGCCGCGAGCCGCGATCAACTCGGCGGGCACCCCGGCGAGCGTTGTCTTCAGGTCGGTCGCATATACGACGATCCCGCCCCGCACCGTATTGCTGGCGCCCGGAGTCCGGGTCAGCTCCGCGCACAGCAAGCCACCGGTGAGCGATTCGGCAACCGCGACCGTTGCGCCGAGCTCGCGCAGATCCGCATGGAGCTGGGCGAGATCGGTCTCAGGCTGGGGCACGACGCAACTTGAGGGCGCGGCCGACGTAGTCGATGCCGGTGATCAATGCCAGCGCCACCGCGGCGAGCATGACGATCTCCGCGACGACGTGGAGCCAGCCGGACAAGGGCAACAGGTAGAGGCCGATGGCGACGGTCTGCAGCATTGTCTTCACCTTGCCGCCGCGGCTGGCCGGTATGACGCCGTGCCGGATGACCCAGAACCGCAGCATGGTCACGCCGGCCTCGCGGCCGAGCATCACCACCGTGATCCACCAGGGCAACTCGCCGAGGATCGACAACCCGATCAGCGCGGCCCCGACCAGCGCCTTGTCCGCGATCGGGTCGGCCAGCTTGCCGAACTCCGTGACGAGACCGCGCCGACGCGCGATCTCGCCGTCGAACCGGTCCGTAATAGACGCGACCGCGAAGACGACCGTCGCCATGACCCGCCATCCGGGCTGCTGCCCGTCGCCGTGGAACAACGTGAGGACGAACACCGGAATCAAGAGGATCCGCAGGGTGGTGAGCCCGTTGGCGACATTCCAGGTCGACACGCGATGCGGCAGATCTGCCAGTCGGTCGGCGGCGGTCGGCCGGACGGTCACGACTCGTCCTCTGGACAGGCGCGAGCGACCAGATCGGCCCCCTCGCTCGTGACGATCTGCGCGAGGACGGTGTCGCCTCGTCGCACGCCGCGGGGCGCGGCGATAACCCGAGTCGTTGCGTCGACATCGGGGGCTTGGTGCGCCGCGGTGCCGACCAGCTCGCCGGAAGGTGCCACGGTATCGACGAGAACGTGAACTGCCTCGCCGATCCGGTCCTCGGCCCGTTGGGTGACGAGCTCGTCGGCCAGGTCTTGGATCCGGGCAACCCGCTTGGCGATCGTCTGCTCGTCGAGCTTGCCCGGCATCCGGACAGCTTCGGTGCCGTCCTCGTCCGAGTAACCGAACACGCCGACGACGTCGAGCTGGGCGGCGGTCAGGAACTGCTCGAGCTCTTCGACATCGGCATCGGTCTCACCGGGAAAGCCGACGATCACGTTGCTGCGCGCACCTGCGCGTGGCGCGAGCTCGCGGATGCGTCCGAGCAGGTCGAGGAAGTCTGCAGCTCCGCCGAAGCGCCGCATGCGGCGCAGGACGAGCCGGCTGGCGTGCTGGAACGACAGATCGAAGTACGGCGCCACGCCGGGAGTTGTCGCGATCGTCTCGAGGAGGGACGGGCGGAGTTCGGCTGGCTGCAAGTACGTAACTCGGACCCGTTCGATTTCGTCGATCGCGGCCAGCGCGGGGAGCAAGGCTTCGAGCGCCCGCGGGTTGCCGAGGTCCTTGCCGTAGGACGTCGAGTTCTCGCTGACCAGCACGAGTTCCCGAGCGCCCGTCGCGGCGAGCCACCGGCCCTCGGCCAGCACATCGTCAGCGGGTCGGGACACGAACGAGCCACGGAAGGACGGAATCGCGCAGAACGAGCATCGCCGGTCGCAACCGGACGCGAGCTTCAGGTAGGCCACGGGCGACGCGTCGAGTCGTTTCCGAGCGCGCGGCACCCAGTTGTGCCCGCTCAACCCGAGCTCGGCGGCGGCGGCCGGGCGCTGTACGGGGGCGACGGGCAACAGCTGTCGCCGGTCGATCGGCTCATGGGAGGCGACGGGTCGGCCGGCAATGACGTCCTGGAGCCGACTGGCGACATCGGGATAAGCATCGAAGCCGAGCACTGCGGTCACCTCGGGGAGCGAATCCGCAAGTGTGCGGCCGTAACGATCGGCCAGGCAGCCGACCGCCACCACCGGGCGGCCTGCCTCGGTAGCCGTCAGCAGGGCATCAATCGAGTCTTTCTTCGCCGATGCCACGAAACCGCACGTGTTCACCACGACGACGTCGGCGTCGGTATCGTCGTCGGCGATCCGCCACCCTTCGGCGCTCAGCCGGCCGGCGAGCTCTTCCGAGTCGACCTCGTTGCGCGCGCAACCGAGCGTCACGAGCGCAGCCGAAGGCGGCGCAGCGGCGATAGGCGGCACCTTCGCAGGGTACCCGGGGTTGGTGTCCTCTCAATCTTCTTTGCGGCCGATAACCTGCCCGCCGTGACTTCCGAGGACGTCGTGGCAGTGCGCCGCGCGCGCACGCCCGATGTGCCGGCGATCAAGTCTCTTGTTGATATCTACGCGGGTTCCGGACGCAAGCTGCTCGCGAAAGAGCTGGTCGCCCTCTATGAGGACGTACCTGACTTCCGGGTCGCCGAGCTGGGCGGCGTGGTGATCGGATGCGGCGCCCTGCACGTTTTGTGGGCTGACCTGGGGGAGATTCGCACATTGGCGGTTCACCCAGACCATCGCGGGCACCGGTACGGCGACCTGCTGATGGACGAGTTGACGGCGACCGCGCGCGAGCTCGGGCTCGCGCGTCTGTTTGCGTTGACGTTCCACACCGGTTTCTTCGCCCGGCACGGTTTCACCGAGATCGACGGAACGCCGATCGACCCGGACACCTACGACGCGCTCCGGCGCTCCTACGACCCAGGCGTCGCCGAGTTTCTGGGCCTGGAGTACGTAAAGCCGAACACGCTCGGCAACACACGGATGATCCGTTATTTGTGATCGACGGCTGCGACCGCGCGGCGCACGGCATCGAGGGACGTCGCGACATCCTGATCATCCGTCGACCAGTTGCTGACCGAGATGCGGAGCACGGCGCGATCTCGCCATCGAGAGCCGGACATCCAGCCGGCGCCCTCCGCGATCAGCTCGCGGAACACGGCTTCCGTTCGGGAGTCCGCACCGAATGACCCGCAAACCTGGGTATAGACGACATCATTGAGCACCTCGGTGCCGTCGATCTGACTGATGCCGGCGGCGAGCGCTCGGGCGTTCCCTTCGCGCCGATCGACGAGCGCGGCAACCCCGGACAGGCCTACCGACCGCAACGCGGCCCAGACCGGCACGCACCGTCGGCCGGATCCTCCGGGAGCGACTCACCCAGCCGCGCGCGTATCGCGTCCGCACCGGCCTGAAACGGCACGGGCCGATCGGGCAACGTCGTGAGTCAGGAACGAGCGTGCGCGGCCGCCCGATCGAGGGCGCTGGCGTAGTCCGTGGGATCGAGGGGCACGGGATCACTGTCCTCTCTTCAGGTCGTTACCCAACAGGTACCAGTGGTCCCGCGCGCCTCATCGACCACATCCGCCACACCCGTTAGCGTTCGCCCCGACTGGAGGTGAGCACGATGAGCGCAGCGAGCGAGGCCCGCACTTCCGGCCGGGTCCTCGGGTGGTACGGCTCCGCTTCAAAGCGTGCCGGCCGGTACGTCGGACGGCACCGCGACCATCTGCGCGCGGCGCTGACCTGGCACCGCGCCTGGTACGCCCCCCGGCACTCTCGCAGCTGAGGGCTATGCCGGCTCGACCCGCTCGATCTCGTCGCCGCTTGCGGCGACGAGATCGTCTGCGGACCCTCCGCTGCGCAACGCATATATCAGTCCGGCCAACTCGTCGGGTTTGACGAGGACGTCGCGTGCCTTCGACCCTTCCGACGGCCCGACGATGCCTCGAGACTCCATCAAGTCCATCAGCCGGCCGGCTTTGGCAAACCCGACGCGCAGTTTGCGCTGCAACATCGACGTCGAGCCGAACTGCGTCGACACCACGAGTTCCACTGCCGCCAGCAGCAACTCGAGGTCGGCTCCAATGTCCTCGTCGATCTCCTTCTTGGCCGCCTGCGGGACCGTAACGTCCTCGCGGTAGCTGGGTTCCAGCTGCTGCTTGCAGTGTTCGACAATCCCCCGAATCTCCGGGTCGGTCACGAACGCGCCTTGGATGCGCGCGGGTTTCGACGCGCCCATCGGCAAGAACAGGCCGTCGCCCTTGCCGAGCAGCTTCTCCGCTCCCGGCTGGTCGAGGATCACCCGCGAGTCAGCGAGCGATGAGGTCTTGAAACCCAGCCGGGACGGCACATTCGCCTTGATCAGACCGGTGACAACGTCAACTGAGGGCCGCTGGGTGGCGATCACTAGGTGGATCCCGGCCGCCCGGGCGAGCTGGGTTATCCGGACCACGGCGTCCTCGACGTCCCGCGGGGCGATCATCATGAGATCGGCCAGCTCGTCGATGATGACGAGCAGGTACGGATAGGTCGTGTAGACGCGTTCCGACCCGGGCGGCGTCACTACTTCACCGGCCCGCACCTTGCGGTTGAAGTCGTCGATGTGCCGAACGCCGGACGCTTCCATGTCCTCGTAGCGCAAATCCATTTCGCGAACGACCCAGCCCAGCGCGTCGGCGGCCTTCTTCGGGTTGGTGATCACCTGAGTAACGAGATGCGGAATGCCTTGGTAGGCCGCGAACTCCACCCGCTTGGGATCGATGAGCACCATGCGAACCTGATCCGGAGTCGCTCGGGTCAGAACCGACAGGATCAGCGAGTTGATGCAGCTCGACTTGCCGGCACCCGTGGCGCCCGCGACCAACAGGTGCGGCATCCGAGTCAGATTGGCTACGACGAAGCCACCCTCGACGTCCTTGCCCAAAGCGACCAGCATGGGGTGCTGATCACGCTGAGCGACAGTCGACCGGAGCACGTCGCCGAGCATGACGACCTCAGGATCGGCATTCGGGATCTCGACGCCTACCGCGCTCTTGCCCGGAATCGGGCTGATGATGCGAACGTCTGGACTCTTCACGGCGTAGGCGATGTTCCGGGTGAGCTGGGTGATGCGCTCGACCTTGACCCCGGCTCCCAAGGTCACCTCGTACCGCGTCACGGTCGGGCCGCGGCTGAACCCGGTGACGGCGCAGTCGACGCCGAACTCGGCGAACACTTGCTGGACGGCCCCGATGACCTCATCGTTCGCTTGCGTGTGCTGCAGGTGGGGCTGGCCGGTACGCAGCTCCTTGAGGGACGGCAAGGTATACATGCCTGCGCCGCCATTGAGTTCCAACTGGATCGGACGGCTGATCGGAGGCGGTTCGGGCTCGGTCGCCGATCGGCTTGAGCGGGGCCGGCGCGTGCGCGCCGGCTGGCTGGGCTCCGGCGGACTCTCCGAAGCGTCCGGCGGAACGGTGACGACGGGAATCGGGCCGGTGCCGGCATCGTCGACGCCGAGAACCACGCCGCGATTGGCCGTCTCGCGCGACCGCGGCTTTGGTCGCCAGCGGATCAGGGCCCACGCTTGGTGGACCAGCTGAGAAAGCGGAGTCGCCGTCAGAACCAGAACGCCGAAGCCGCCGAGCAGAAACAGCAGCGGAACGGCGACGACGGCAGACAGACCGCGCTCCAGCGGAGTCGCGACCCCTGCACCGATCAGGCCGCCGGAGACCGAACGTCCGGACCGGGACGTCGGCGAGTCAGACCACAGGTGGAGCAGGCCGAGGACGGCAGCACTCAGCGTCACCGTGCCGACAAGCAACCGGCCCCTCTGCCCCGGAATCGGCACCTGCCGGAGCATGTGGACGCCGAGTAGGAAGAGCACTACCGGCAGCGCGAGCGCGCCGTTGCCCAGGAAGAACCGGAGCAGCTCGGTCAGCCCGACTCCGACCGGCCCCGCTGCGTGGAACCAGACCGCGATCGCGGTCACCAAGCCCAGCGCGATGATGCCGAGCGCGGCTCCGTCCCGCCGGTGCGCAGCATCCAGCTCCCGGGCGGAAGCCGCATTTCGTCCAATTGCACGAGCCGCGGCGCCGACGCCGCGGGCCATCGTCCGCCAGAGAAGCAGCACGCCGCCGATCACGAGCGAGCGCGGAGGTCCGGTCGAAGCGGATGATCGACGCCGAGACGTATCGCCAGTGCGGCCGGACCGCTGGCGGGATCGAGTTCCGGACGCTGCCACCGGCCAACCCTAACGCTGAAGTCGATGGTGACCGGGGAGCTTGCGGCGGTGTCGGCGGCCGGGATGACAGTGCGGTCTCGACCCTTGCTCGCGAGCGCGAGCCCACAGCACCTCGGTGAACACGTGGATTCCGAAGCTCGGGTAGGGACGGCGACAGCACTTTGGCCCTACGACTCTGACGTCAGCTCCGGTCCAATACGGTCTGCACGTTCGCGCATGCCTCGCATGTCTCCTCCGGCACGACGCCTGCCCGCATCAGGACTGCGAAGACCTTGCAGCCGATGCAGACCGCGAAGACCGCCTCGAGCCCCGCCGCGATAATGATCAAACCGAGCAGCGCCTGGGCCAGCCCCACGGCGCCCACCGCGGTGGACACCGTCGCGGCGCCCGTGACTACTGCGCCGATGGCTTGGGCGAAACGCTTCGGCGGACCCGCGACCAGCTTCGGCTCGCCCAGCCTTGGGGCGATCATCTGGGTGGCCAGGCGGCCCAGCGGACTGAACCTCGGCCCGGCCAGGACGCGAGCGATGAACCCAGCGGCGAGCACCGCGGAGATCCACAGCCACCGTGGACTGCTGGTAAGGCTCAGTGCGAACGTCAATCCAGCGAGCAGCAGCACACCAGCGGCGACCGTCCGCGCCGCCTTCTCGTTGACTGGGTTCGGAAAACCCAACCAGCGCCGAGACGCCTCCCCGCGGCTGATCACACTCCCGGTCATCGGGGTCCCTCTGCTGTCGACTGGCCGAGTTCATTTCTCAACACCGTGTGCCCAAGACCTCCCCATGGACATTGTCTATTGACATAGTAGAGTATAGGTCATGGCAGAGCTCGTCATGCGGCGCCACGTGGATCTGCTCCGCGTGACCGCGATGGCCTGTCCGCTCCTCGGCTGATCCCGCACCCGACCGTCGCGGCCCGAGTGCCGCCGTCCCGAGGACGCCGCAAATGTCTGCTGTGCCTACCCAATTCCTGGCACGCCCGCACACCCAGCCGACGATCGAAGTCCCATCGCTGGCCGACCTCATCCGTCTCGTGCGGGCTACCGCCGCCGACACACATCGGTGGCAGTCTGTACTGCGACTGCCTGACGGCAAGGACCGCTGGTGGACGCTGCTGTCCACAAACCACGACGTCGATGTGTGGCTGCTGTCCTGGCGGCCAGGCCAGGCCACAGACCTGCACGACCACGGGTCCTCAGCGGCGGCCTTCACCGTCATCCGCGGCGAGCTCAACGAAGTGCGAATCGACCCACACGGACAGGCCACCAGCCACAGCCGCCCGGCCGGCACCGCAACCTCGCTCGCCCCCGGCGTCATACACGACGTCAGCGGCGCCGGCATCGATGCAGCCGTGAGTATCCACGCATACTCACCACCACTTCGCGAAATGAACTACTACCTCCCTGACGCACAGGGCCAACTGGAGATCACCCGCACGGTGAGCACCTACGAGCCGGAACAGGAACTCACCGAATGAAGAGACAGGAACCCACCCCGATGGCGATAACCACGACCGCCGCCCCTCGACGCATCGACGAACTGCTGACCGCGGCGCGGGCCTGCCTCAATCGCCTCACCCCGCGCGAAGCTCACGAGTCAGCGCGCAGCGGCGCGGTCGTTGTCGACATCCGCCCAGGGCCCTACCGGCATATGGAGGGCGAAATCGCCGGCGCTATCTTCATCGAGCGCAACGTCCTCGAATGGCGCCTGGACCCAACCAGCCACTCCCGCTTGCCCATCGCCCATTACGACCTGCCCGTCATCGTCGTCTGCAACGAGGGATACGCCTCCAGTCTGGCCGCCGCGGCCCTCAAGGAACTCGGCCTCCACCGCGCCACCGACCTCATCGGCGGGTTCCGCGCCTGGCGCGCCGCCGGCCTGCCGACCATCTGTGCCTCGGCGACAGCAACAACCAGTGGGGCCCTTGCTGAACCCGCCACCGTGATCACCGCGGCTGCAGCTGACCTGCTTCCGACCGGCTCCGTGACCGGGACCGGCGCCGATATCGGCGGTGCACTGCCTGGAGAGCCCGCGGGTGTCCCGCCCTAAAGCCCAGCCCCAGCGAGATCCGCGCCGAGCTGCGCGATCTCCCGCTCGGTCGCGTCGACTAGCGGCGGCCGAACTGGACCGACTGGTCGCCCTCGCAACGCCAGCCCGGCCTTGACCAAGATGGTGCCCTGGGTACGGAAGATCCCGGTGTAAATGGGCAGCAGCGCTTGGTGTAGTCCCCTGGCCTCGGCGATATCGCCGTGCTCATAGGCCTCGATCATCGCCTTGGTTCCGGCGCCGCTGAAGTGCGTGGACGTGCCGATGACACCCACTCCGCCGATGCTGAGCAGCGGGAGCGTGATCGCGTCGTCGCCTGAGTAGTAGGCGAGGTCTGTTTCGGCCATCACCCGGCCACTCGCGGTCAAGTCACCCTTGGCGTCCTTGACCGCCACGATGCGCTCGTGCCCAGCCAACGCAATCATCGTCTCGGGCTGGATCGGTGTGCCGGTGCGGGCCGGAATGTCGTACAGGACAACCGGCAATTCGCTCGCATCGGCTACCGCTCGGAAATGCGCTAACAATCCCGCCTGCGGCGGCTTCGAGTAGTACGGCGTTACGACAAGCAGCGCGTCGGCGCCGGCCTTGGCCGCCTGATCGGCCAGGTGGACCGTGTGCGCCGTGTCGAAGGTGCCGACGCCGGCGACGACAAGCGCCCGCCCGTCGACCGCGTCGACCACGGCGCGGACGAGATCCGCCTTCTCGGCATCCGACGTGGTGGGCGCTTCCCCCGTTGTCCCGTTGATCACCAAAGCGTCGTTGCGCTGCTCGGTTACCAGATAGTCGGCCAGGTCGGCGGCCGCAGCGAGGTCGAGCTCCCGGTTGCTGTCGAAGGGCGTGACCATCGCAGTGAGCAGCCGTCCCACAGGACGGCGCGGGTCCGAGCCCGCTCGGGACACCATGTTGCGAAGCTACCCCGTCAACTCGCGCCCCGGGACCTAGCCCTCGCTCACCAGGGGTGACGACGCCACCTCGGTGCCGTCCGGAAGTGAGGTGATCTCGAAGTCCGCAAACACGTTGGGGGCCACCCGGCGCAGTTCGCGTAGGCAGGCGATCGCGAGTGCCCGGATCTCGATGTCAGCGTGTTCGGACGCGCGCATGGCAACGAAGTGCCGCCACGCCCGGTAGTTGCCGGTTACCACAATGCGGGTCTCGGTTGCGTTGGGCAGGACGGCGCGAGCGGCCTGCCGAGCTTGCTTGCGGCGCAATGTGGCCTGCTCGACGTCGGCGAATCGCTTTTCCAAGCCCTCTAGCAACTCGGTATAGGCGTGCACGGCCGAGTCTGTGGCGGCAATGAACTTGGCGTGCAGCTCGGGGTCCTCGGCGATCACTTCCGGCTCCACCATTGCGGCGTCGCGTTCCGGCACGTATCGCTGGGACAGCTGCGAGTAGGAGAAATGCCGGTGCCGGATCAGCTCGTGGGTGAGCGACCGGGACACGCCGGTGACGTAGAACGTCACGCTGCCGTGTTCGAGCACCGACAGGTGGCCCACTTCCAAGATGTGCCGGAGATACCCGGCGTTCGTCGCCGTCGCCGGATTGGGCTTCTTCCACGACTGGTAGCACGCTCGGCCGGCGAACTCAGCGAGCGCTTGGCCACCCGTCGCGTCGGTGTCCCACGGAATCTCGGCGGGCGGCTCGAAGTGTGTCCAGGCGATCACCGAAACCGTGGGGGCGACGATATCGAGCACGCGACAACTCCTGGGTTTGGGAGGACCCGGGCATCGGTAACAGCCCTGGCGTCCTTGCGCCGCCAGCCTATCCGCCGATGCGCCGGCTTCGAGTCTTCGGCTCGCCGGTCGGGACGCGTCATCGTCATTCCACAATTGCGCCGCGTCATTCAGCGTGCGACGCCACTATGCAATTGTTTTAGCGTCGTAATGATGTCATAGTGATGTCATGCAGCTTCCGGAATACACCCAGCATGTCCACGACCAACTTCGCGCCGCCGCGGCACTCGGCGACGAACGCACCCAGCAGATAGCGAGCGGCCTCGCCGGCGCGGCTGAAACGGCCGTGCGGCTGGCGCTTGTGTCCGCGGTCTCCGCCGCGGCAGACGAGATCACCGCTGCGCTCGCCGAGGCCGAGATCCCCGGCTCACCGTCGGTCCGGGTCACCTTGGACGGCGACGACCTGCGGGTGTCTGTCGCAACCCTCCCGACGACGCAGGAGCCGGTGGGCCCGGCCGACGACGGCGATGCCACCGCCCGTATCTCGCTGCGGCTGTCCGATGCGCTGAAGACCGAGATCGAGCAGGCCGCCGCAGAAAGCGACGTATCGGTCAACACCTGGCTCGTGCGGGCGGCGCGGGGAGCCCTTCTCGGGCCCCGAAGCCGCCATCCCTGGAGCGACCCGTGGCCACCGAAGCGAGGATCGCACCGCATCACCGGCTGGGTCACCGGATGACCAGTCCGCTTCGTCACGAGGAGTTTCACATGAACACCCCTTCGGGCACCGTCCACCGCACGTTCCCCGTCACCGGGCCACTCCACCTCGATGTCAAGGTAGGCATCGGCTCGGTCACCGTCCATGCGCGCGACGATTTGACCGAGGCGGTCGTCACCGTGACCCCACGGCGACCCCAGTACGAGTACAACCTGGCCGAACGGATCCGGATCGACATGCACGGATCCACCCTGGTCGTGCATGCGGCGAAGCTCGGAGGCGTGCTCGACCTGATCGGCGGCGGGATGAGCCGGGCGGCTGTGGATGTCGACCTGCTCGTGCCCTCCGGGACGGCAACCAAGATCGTCAGCTACGGCGCCGACATCGCGGTCGAGGGTCGCACGGGGAACACGGACATCGCCGCGGGCTCGAGTCGCACTGAACTTGATTTCGTCGACGGCGACCTTCGGTTGCGCTACGGAAGCGGTCCGGCCCGAGTGGCTCGGGTATCCGGCACGGCAGAGATCAAGTCCGCCTCCGGCACGGTCCGGCTCGGAGATCTGGGCCATCGGCTCGTCATGGCGTGCGGCAGCGGCAACCTCGAGGTCGACGTCGCACATGGTCCGGTGTCGTTGCGCGCGGGCTCGGGCCAGGCCGACATCGGAGTTGCCGAGGGTGACGTCGATCTGGTCACCGGCTCGGGCGGCCTGACCGTCGGGCTGCGTCCTGGTCAGGTGGCTCGGCTCGACGTCACCACGGGCAGCGGCCAGCTGCTCACAGACCTGCCGGTGACGGACAGCGCGCCGGCGGACGGCCGGCCAATCACGATCCGCGCGCGTACCGGTAGCGGTGACGTGCGTATCACTCGCGCCGCCGGCTGACGGCGCGCACGGCCCGGCGGAGCGCGGCAGCCAGATCGCCGCGCTCGCCGACCACGACGTCGTCCAGCTCCAGCCACTCCGCCGTTCGGCGAAGCTGCACGGCAAGCGGCCCGGCGACCGCTTCGGGCTCGACGGCAGGCTCGGCGAATGCGCCCTGCACCAGGAGCACACCCGCCTGACGGTCGGACTTCAGATCGACTCGGGCGACCAGCGCCTCGTCCAGCAGAAACGGCAGTACGTAGTACCCATGCACCCGCGCGGCCGCCGGCGTATAGATCTCGATGCGGTACCGGAAGCCGAACAGTCGCAAGGTTCGCTCCCGATACCAGATGAGCGAGTCGAAGGGGCTCAGCAGCGCCTGCGCCTGTACTGACCGTGGGCGCCGCGCGGCCGGCCACAGGTAGCCGGGTGCGCGCCAGCCGTCGACGGCGATCGGGATGAGATCGCCCGCCTCCACCAGCTCAGCGACCCGGAGCTTCGACTCCGCCCGGGGCAGCCGGAAGTAGTCCCCGAGGTCGGGCTCCGTCGCCACCCCCAGGGCTCGCGCTGCCACGAGCAGGAGCTGACGCTGGGCCTCCTCGATGGACGGCGTCGGGGTTGCCAGTACCGCCGCGGGGATTACCCGCTCGGTGAGGTCGTACAGCCGCTCGAAGTTCACCCGCCGGGCGGCCGTAACCCGACCGGACCAGAACAGATACTCCAACGCCACTTTGCCGTCGTGCCAGTTCCACATCGCCCCCGGCTCGCGGGCTCGGCGCTCGATGCCTGTCTGCGCGGCCCGGATGGGTCCCCGCTCGGCGACGAGCTCGTACACCCGCTCGACCAGGTCTGGGAAGTCCTGAGCAATGCGGACCATGCGGCCCCAGGCGTCGGTGCCGGCGCGAGCCATTCGCCATCGCAGGTGAGGCTGAAGGCGGACCGGAATGAGGGAGGCTTCGTGCCCCCAGTACTCGAAGAACTCGCGCCGTATCGGCCCGGCCGTATGCGCCGCCAACCGGTCCAGAACCTCACGAGGATAGGGGCCCAATCGGGCGAATAGTGGCAGATAGTGGGACCGGCTGAACACGTTGACGGAGTCGAGCTGGAGCAGTCCGACTTGTTCGATCGCGCTCCGAACCTGTCGCGCGCCGATCCGGCCGGTCGGGCGTCGCTGCGCGAAGCCCTGCGCGGCGAGCGCGATACGCCGAGCTTCCACGGCCGTTAGCCGCTCCTTAGCCGGCGCCTTGGCGATCGGCGAATCGGCGAGGCGGGCCACGTCGCGGACTCTACGGGCGGCGTCGGACAACAAAACGGCTGGCGGCGTCGACGAGACATGTCAGGATGGCTGGGTGTTGGAGCAGGCCATCACCAGCATCGGTAATGCGGTGGGTGCGTGGCTGTACGTCATCGCCGGTGGCCTGGCGTTCGCTGAGGCGGCGATCCTCGTCGGAATGGTGTTGCCTGGAGAGACAGCCCTCCTCGTGGCTGGCGTGTTCTGCCAGCGCGGGGTACTCACGCTCTGGGTCATGATCCCCGTCGCGATCATCTGTGCGATCGCCGGCGACAGCGTCGGCTTCGAGTTCGGACGGAAGTACGGGCCGCCGCTTCGCCGATCCCGGCTCGGCTTGTGGGTCGGCGAGGGACGGTGGACCACCGTCGATGGATTCCTCCACCGGCACGGCGGAAAAGCCATCTTCCTCGGCCGGCTCACCGCCGTCTTCCGGGCGCTCGTGCCGTCGATGGCCGGCATGAGCGGCATGCACTATCCGACGTTCCTGCGCTGGAATGCCGCAGGCGGGATCTTGTGGGGCACTGGCTGCGTCCTGCTCGGGTACGCGTTCTCGTCCGCCCTCGCGACGGTGAGCC
>Ga0207675_100001644_pt1 | contig 22390 bp, 23 predicted proteins | sample KBSSwiS42_FD_184305 | JGI IMG/M metagenome (GOLD analysis project Ga0207675, IMG submission 184305) | Switchgrass rhizosphere microbial communities from Kellogg Biological Station, Michigan, USA - KBS Switchgrass S4-2 (SPAdes) (version 2) | ecosystem: Host-associated > Plants > Roots >...
CGCGGTGCAAAGCCGGGATGCCGACAGCGTCAGGCTTCGTTGGTCGGTGCGCGATACCGGCATCGGTATCCCTGCGGATCGTATGGATCAGTTGTTCAAGCCGTTCTCGCAAATCGATACGTCCTCGACGCGCAAGTACGGCGGTACCGGCCTGGGTCTGTCGATCGTCAAACGCCTGGTCGAACTCATGGAGGGCGAACTCGAGGTTGAAAGCCGGATCGGCAGCGGGTCGACATTCTCGTTTACCGCGCGATTCCAGACCGCGGCGGTCGAGCACAACGCTGCGTCGGCAGTATCCGAGAAATCGGATTACGTAGCCGCAGCTGCGAGAATCCTTATCGCCGAAGACAATGCCGTGAACGAGAAGGTCGCGCGCCGCATGTTGGAAAAGCTCGGCTGTACAGTGAACTCAGTGCCCGACGGCAACGAGGCAGTGCGTGCATGGGAAACGGGACGCTACCAACTCATTCTGATGGACTGCCAGATGCCAGTGCTCGATGGGTACGATGCGACTCGGGAGATTCGCCGCCGTGAACAGGGTACGCGCATCCCAATCGTCGCTCTGACAGCGCATGCACTCAAGGGCGACGATCGAAAGTGCTTTGAGGCAGGCATGGACGACTACCTGACCAAGCCGCTAGACCGGGCGGCACTCGCGGCCTGTATCGCGAAGCATCTGGCTGGCGCGGAAAGAGCGGTCGAGCCTGGTGATCGCAGAGCGTCAGGCTGAATTCCGCCAGGTCCGCATCGCAAAGGCGGGCAACGGCAAGCTCCCATCGCGCGCGACTGTGAAATCCCTCACAGCGACTCACTGACGGCATCGCTAGTTGGAGCGGGAAGCTCCCGGTACCCACGTTGACGTTGCATGCTATCCATGACCCCACGGCCTTCATCGAACTCGAAGACAGCGTGTTCCAGTGCGCGCCAAGCCCGGCATCAAACAAGCGGATGCAAGCGCGTCAAAGTGAGACTCGTCGCTGCCACGCCGGATGGCGTGTGGCGAAATTAGAATCACGCGCGAACGAAAACCGGCACATACAGTGGCGGCCGGCAGCTTGGTTCCGGTACTGTCCTATTGGAAGCCGAAGGCAATGGGTAACATCTATTTCGCGTACGCCGACCGAGAATATGCATCGCTAAAAGTGCAGGCATTCACGCAGCGCGGTTACGGTCAGTACCATGAGCGTTACGTCCGTCGCAACGATGCCTGGAAGATTGCGAGCATCCGCCTGGTCTATCTGCAGCTGGATATCAACGTCGATACGGCGCCTGGGTCATGACAGGTCAGGATTCGACGTACACATTTTTGTAGCGGATGCCGTTCGGTCGTCCTGTTGCGCCGAGCAGCGTGACGAGAGCGTGTTGCTGCGAGTCATGGTACTCGTAGCTGTGCTGGTGGCGGCCCAGACCAGGCCGCTGCGGTCGCGGTACAGCGCCAGGATTTCGTCGTCGCTCAGGCTTGTGGGCGTGTCTGCATGATGGCGGATGCGCCGCGTAGACCCGCTCCGCGTATCGACCGCCACGATGCCGCCGCCATCGGTGCCTAGCCACACCTCTCCGGATGTCGTCTCGACGATCGACAGCACGCCGTCGCTTTGCAACGTCGATACCGTCTCGCTGTCATGCACGGAGCGGATACTGCCGGCTTCGATTACGAAAGCGCCATGGGGGCGAGTGCCCAGATGCGATCGGCGCTGTCTTGATACAGCGCGATGCGCAATTCGCCAATACCCCAATAAGTCGGGCCAATCTCAGTGGGTGCTGCAATGGGCCAACCTCCGCCAGCAAGTCGGGTGTCAAGTCGGTCAAGCTCAGTCGCAAATCCCTGTTGACGTGCAAAAGCCCGGTTTCGCCAGATTCGAGGCGATTGGCATAAGTGTCAAGCCCGATCATTGCGCCCGTTTCCGCGGTCTGCACCACTAGTGACAGAACGGAGAATCTTTGCTTTTGATGAGTCAACACAGAAGCGCAATTTTTTGCCGAGAACGCCATATAAAACCAACAAGTTCTGCGGGACATTCTTCGAAAAGAAAGCACTACTCGGCTATGAAACCCAGTTCAGGAGTCGATCATGCGTAACTTAGTAATCAGGCCACTCGGCATCGTCAAAGAACAGACGAAGGGTTTGATGTGGGGAACTGGCGATGATGGGGGTACGGCTCCGTGGGATAGGCAATTTCCATGGGGTGTATCGCTGTTCGGCTCTTGGCTCCGGTCGTGGTTCCGTTGATTGATCCGAGCCATCGAACACGCCGCGTAGTGTACTCAGCTGCGAGTATGCGCGGCGTTGCCGGATAAATTCTCGATCTGCTCGGCTGTCCGTTTCATCGCTTGCACGGCGGCGTTCACTGACTACCAGTTCTTCGTCGCGCGCAAAGACACAAATCGATTGAGCAGATCCGCATTTTCGCGATCGTACCCGACGCCGGCCGGATTGTTGGCGAACGGAGGATCGGTATCGAACACGTTACGAACAGAGAGTGCGAATGTGCAGCCATTCAGCCAGCTATCGTTCGAGACATCCACATCGTAGGTGAGAACCACGTCGGCTGTGGTCCAAGAGCCCACCCTGCGGTGAGGCGTGCTGATGTTGTCTTCGTATGATCCTGCGTACGTCAAAAATACCTTTGCGCCCCATGCGTCCCCTCGCCAGGAAGCGCTGTTTCGCATCCGAAATCGAAGCGGATTGCTGACTTCATCCAGGAGGTTCACCGGGGCGGATGTTTGCGTCTGAGCTTCTGAGAAGTTCAGGAGATACGTCATATTGCCGGTCAGTTCCACCCGTCCGAGGCCGCTCTTCTCGAAATCCCAGGTGCCTTCGAATTCAATCCCGCGAGTAGTCGTGGTGCTGGTGTTGTTGAAGCGACCATCGACGATTGCTGCGATCGGGGCTGTCAAGCAGGTTCCCGGCGTCGTTCCAAAGTTTCCGAGGAACTGGCTCTGACTGCAGATTTCCGTACGTTGAGCTGATTCTGGAACACGATTGAGGATGGCGGCATAACGTAGCGGATCAGTGAGGATGCGATCGAGAAAGGGGGGTGCTTGAATTCGATCCCGGAATGCGATATCGAAGTAGGAGACATCGAGTGTTGGATGCGATGGCACGTCCGGCGACCATTTGACCCCGATTGTCCAGGTGGTGGCGGTCTCGGGCGACAGCTTTGCGTTGCCGCCGGACATGGCGAGAATTGACGAGAATCCATTCATCGATTGAGGGTCGGGCAACAACGCGATGAAACTTACGTTGCCGCTCTGATCGAGACTGGGCGCGTTGGGTGCCTTGAAGGACCTTCCCCAGTTGCCGTGGATGGAGAGGGGAGCGAGCGGCGACCATTCAGCGCCAAAGCGTGGGTTTAAAACCCCATCTAGATCGCTGTAGTCATCAAAGCGCGCCGCCAGGGACACCTGTAGAAGATTGATGCCGGGAATTCGATCCTGCGGCGACACAAAGGGTAACAAGGCCTCCGCAAACACAGCAGCAGCACCGCGAGCATACTGCGGACTGATTTGGAACTGTGCCGAGTCGGGTCCGAGCGCTTTCGACCGAAACCGCTCCTGGCGGTAATCAGCTCCGATGGCCAGGCGAACCGTACCCCCTGGCAGAGCAAACCATCCTCCGTTTGCGATCACATTCAATTCACGGAGATAGGAGTCCGATTGAAACTGTGTCGAGCGGCGAATTGAGACCAATGTTCTAGGATTCGTATGGCTCCCGTCGCCGAACGGATTGAACGCTGTGTCCGGATTCTTGTCCGCCAGCGCAGCGCTCAATGCATTGGTGTTGTAGTAGCCGGTCTGTACCTGGTCGACATGCTCGGAGGCGTAGGAAGGGGCCAAAGTAATATCCCACTCGCCCAACTCAAACTTAAAATTCAAGGCGGCTGCGGTAGTGCGGATCCCCGCCTCGAAGTATCGAGGATCCAAGTCACGACCAAGGTCATACAACACCCGATAGCTATCGGTCTCGGACGCACCTGCGGGAAGGACTCGAAACGGATTGCTTTTAGGAATGGTGAGCGTTGTCGTGAGCGACGCTTGGCGCGACCGATTGATCCGGTCCGCGTAAAGCACATCAGCAAAGACGTTGAGCGAGTCTCCGATCGACTGTGACGCCGAGAGGTATCCACTGTGGCGCTCCACATCACCGTACAGATCGCGCTGCCCGTTCGTGTTGTGAAAGGCAGTAGCGCCTGATGTAAATGAGATCGGTGACAACCCGCTGCCATCCTGGCCGCGCGGGATCCCGTACTGCATTGTGCCGATCTGTACGGTGCCAGGGTTGGTCTGTCGCGTGCTGAAATTGTCTCCGCCCAAGTCGCGCAAGTCACTATCGGCGGCCAATCGACGATCCGCGGCGGCAAGTGCGCTTCGGTCATAGTATTCATAAGAGAATGTGAGATGGCCGGTGTTCCAGCGAGTGCCTAGAAGCTGGCTGGCATTCCATTCCCGAAGCCCGCCCTCGGTCACCCCTCCGTTGCTGACAAGGGTCTGCGCTCCTTGGTAGTCCTCACGCATGATGACATTGATGACACCGCCGACAGGATCCGAACCGTAGATTGCAGAAGCCCCATCCGTCAGTATTTCGATACGCGACACTGCGGCGAGAGGAATGTTGGAGACATCCACAAATGCAGCCTGAGTGCCGGCCGAGGGCAGACGGTGGCCATTGATGAGAATCAGCGTGGAGCCAGCACCCAGTCCTCGCAGGTTGAGACCAGTGCCATGACTGGCGTTGCCTTCGTTGCCCAAGTTGGTGTCTTCGCTTGGGCCTCCACCGAAATTTTGGGGCAACGCGCGGATGACGTCCTGAACAGTGGAATATCCAGTCTGGTCGATATCGCTGCGGCTGAGAGCGATCATCCGCGACCCGACCGCATTGCCGCCGCGGATATGCGTGCCGGTGACGGTCATTTCTCCTAAAGGTCCTGGGAATTCCTTTCTTGCCGCGGCCTCGTCTGATTCCGAGCTAAGCACTGGGGCCTTAGCGTCGATCGCGCGAGACCCCATGTCGTAGGCAACGGCGGGAAACATCACCAGGACGGAGTGCCGAAGCGTCCGACACTGCAGCCCGGTCGTTCCCAAAAGCTTCGTGAGCGCTCGCCTGCCGGTAAACTTCCCTTTGACTTCTGTGCTCTGCATTTCTCCGAAGACAGCGGAGGAACCCATGACCTGCACACCTGCCTGGCGGCTGAACTGGATCAGCGCATCTCGGATGGGCTGCTCGGGGATGTCGAAGGTCAATGTAGCGCCGAGATCATCGGGCAGTGCTTGCGACGAGAAGGAAAGCGCGAACGCCAGCAGCGTGATATGGATGATTCTGCTGACCATACTCCGGTGGCCAGCTAGACCGGAAACACTCATTGCACCTCCTGCCGCGAATCGTGCTACTGATCGATGTTGACCTGGATCGAGATGGCCGCTCGCCGCAATGCGCCAGTGTGCTCGGCGTACTGCGCCACGCTGTTCGACAGTCAGCAGGACAGAAACGGACCGCAGTGTCCTGCTTTCCCCGAGAATCTAAAGGGTGTTGTATGCAGTAAACGTTGACTTAGATGTATGACGCAACGATATTGCGTTGTTCACGGACAGATCCGCTTTCGGTTGCATACGAAGATCGGCTGACTGCGTCAGGTTTCTGATGCGAACTCTGATCGTCATGCTTGCAGAGATCTCTGTTATCAGTCATGGACTCATCCACCGGCTGGTGCCCAACGATGGCGTCGACATGGATGCCCGATTCGCAGGCCTTGTTGGCGCACTAGAGTAGCGTCAAAGCCGTCTTTCGCTAGGTATACATTCAATGCGAAGCCCCGCCGCGGCCGTGGCAAAGGTCATGCTTCATAAGCGCCTGAGCTGCTATGTCAGTCGCCGCTCAATGCTGGGTTGGCGCGGATGCAGATCGAAAACGAATTATCACATGAAGGCTATCCGGCTGCGTAACTTCGAGCTGCGGAAAGAGAGTGTCCAACGCAGCCAGCCAATCGTCGACCCGCAACTCGAGCACCGTTCCCGTGTAGAGAATGGCGCCGGCCTTCTCATCGGCGAGCGCGATGGATTTGTGTGAATAGCGGTTCACGTCCTGGACGATCCGGCTCAAAGGCTCGCTGCGGTATTCCAGTTGACCTGCGCGCCAGGCCATTGGGACGGTGGGGTCTACCAACGTCGCTTCACTTAGGGCGCCATCGGATGTGTAGCTGATTGACTCACCACTTGCGATCCGCTTGCCATGAAGTAAATCTCCGCCAGTACGAGCGGTCTGCTCGTTCGCGGGCGCCACAATAACAGCACCTTCGCTCACGGTGACAGTGACTTGATTGTTGCGGCGACGAACATTGAACGCCGTTCCCACGGCAGTGATGACGCCGCCGGGCGCATACACTCGCCACGGTCGCCGAGAATCGTGGGCGACGTCGAAGGCTGCTTCACCAGAGTCCATGAGAATGAAGCGCACATTGTTGTCGAACTCCGCGACCACTGCGGAGTGCCCGCCGAGATGGATGCTCGAGCCGTCCTCCAGTTTGATGGAGCGGTGCTCTGCGGCCTGGGTTGCGTACTCGCCGCCTCCGCTTGCACGTTGCTCATGGGCGTCGAGCGTGATGCACGTCCAGCTGACGATGGCAATGGTCCCAATGAGTGCTGCAAGACCGAACCATGCCAAATAACGTCCGGGGCACTTTGCAAAAAATGCATTGTGGGCGTAGCGCTTGATTCGCGGGTGATGACCTTGCGGACGGGGCACTTCGTCCATCATTTTCCAGATACGCTGTGCATTCTCGAACGCGCGCTGATTCTCGGGCGATGCGATCCATTCCTTCCATTCTTGGATCGTCGCAGCGGACAGATCACCACTGCGCAACGCAATGAGCCAATCGAGTGCGGTGACCGGCTCCTGTTTCATGTTGAGAATTTCCATGGACTTAACCTACGGCTCGCTTGCAACTCCGGAATGCGCGCTGGACCAGTCTGCGAATGGTGCGCGGGTGGATGTCGAGTTGGACTCCGGCTTCTTCCAAGGACAAACCGTCGAACCGGACAAGGATGAACGTTGCTTTGCAGTCATCAGGCAGTCGATCCAAAGCCTCCGACACTCGGCGCAGCTGCCGCTGCATGTCGACAGTGTGCTGCGGCGTTCGAAGATCGTCTTGGGAGCCTCGACGGCGGCGAGTGCATCCGGCCGTCTGCGAGTTCCGCCAAGCCTTCCCCTATTGGTTGCGATATTGGCGGCCGTGCGAAACAAGCACGCTTGCGGTTGAGTGGCAGTCGAAAGGCTATCCATCTTCAGAAGTTGTACGAAAGCATCTGTTCGATTGATACCTCGCGTCCGGACGCTACTGGGGTGGGATCTTGGTGTTCGGCGGGCTCGTTCCCGTAAGTCGACGTGTCGTCCTCTTGCATAGTGTAGCCTTGCCGGTAAGACAACCTAGACAGATGAAGTGGACAACTTTTAGCGCAGGTGCAGTTGCCTACGCATCATCGGTAAGGTCGAGACCCAGCATCAGAGGACAAGGCGCTTGGTCGCGTGTTGCTGGCATTCAGCAGGTATGAGAAATGTATAGCTACGTCGCGGTCACATGGAATGTGCAGTCCATCGATTGTGCACAACGTGCAGCTCGGGTTCGTCAACAGGTCGCCTTGTTACCCGGCTTTGAACTTGTGCTTTCTGCGCCAGGGCTCTTTATTGTAGAAAGACTTGGATTGAGAAGCGCCTGCGGTGCCTGCCTGCTCCCGCACGGCGAGGGCGCCATTCTGGGGACATTGTTTGTGTATCCAGCCGCAGGCGAAGTGCCGAAACGGCGACGATTCCTCGCCACCGACGAAGCTTCCGACATCGTAAGAACGGGGGGCGCGGATCTCATCGCGAAGTATTGGGGGCGCTATGTCGCCTTCGTCCGAATCCCGCACACGAATACGCATATTGTCATTCGCGATCCGTCCGGGATGCTGCCCTGTTTTCTGGTGGCCGACCACGGCATTCAGGTCTGGTTCTCCGACATTGGGGATATTTCAACGCTGGCTCTGCCGGCCTACGGCGCGATTGACTGGAGGTATATTCAAGCGCATGTGGTAAGGCGCTTTGTGACGTCCACTACGTCGGCACTGATGGGGGTCAACGAGGTGTTGGCTGGCGAGTCCTGCGAGCCTTTGGACGACACGATTCGACGCAAACGACTATGGGATCCAGCACTCGTCAGTGTCGGCGGCGTCATCGAGGATTCCGAGCTGGCAGCTGAGCGCCTCAGATCGCTGGTCATCGCATGCGTGAATGCCTGGGCGCTTGAATACAAAACGATTCTGCACACGCTCTCTGGCGGGCTCGACTCAGCCATCGTCGCTGCGGCATTGGCGCACGTCCGAACCCAGACTTCCGTAACATGTCTGAATTACTACACCATTGAGCCTGCAGGAGATGAGCGGAGGTATTCGAGAGCGTCGGCGGAGAGGGCAGAACTGGAACTGATCGAGAGACGTCGCGATCCAAGCTCAATCGATCTCAGCAAGTGTTTGCGGGTGGCGGCTTCTCCGACGCCCTGGTATTACCGGTACGAACTCGAACATGCCGACTATGAATACGGCCTCGCACAGCAACGCGAGGCGAGTGCGATTTTCACGGGCGGTGGCGGAGATGGCATCTTCTACCGTTTACAGGCTGGGTTCGCCGTCGCTGACTATCTTCGACTTCACGGGCTGACTCGACAGCTACCGGGCATTGCATTGGATGCGGCCCGACTCGATGGAGCCTCGGTGAGTAGCACGATGTTGAGTGCGATTCTAGCCATGCGTGCTACCAATCGATGGAATCCGATGTGGGCGCCTTTCAATCGGCGATCGTTTGTTGTTGCTGACGTTAACGACGCGCAGCGGGCGTTATTAGTCGGCTATTGCGGTCGATCAAGCTCCGTTCCTGGGAAAGCGCTCCACATCGAGAGCACTTCCATCCCGCCCGCGTTCTACGATCCGTTCGGCGACTGCCGAGCGGTTGAGCGGGTTTCCCCTTTAGTATCGCAACCCATCGTAGAGCACTGTCTGAAAATCCCGACCTATCTCCTGATCGAGAATGGATGGGACCGCGCCATCGCACGGCGAGCCTTTGCCAGGGATCTGCCTCGGTCCGTCGTTGGGCGCAGGGGGAAAGGGTCCATGACAGCTCACATGCGAGCCGTATTCACGATCAATCTGGCGTTCATTCGCGAGTTCTTGATGAGCGGTGATCTCCTGCGGCGGGGCATTTTGAACGGGCCGCGCCTGGCAGCATGCACTACGGAGGGCGCAGCAGTGTCGGACGATGAGATCTCGGAGGTCTTCGACCATCTAAGCACGGAGTCTTGGATTCGAAGCCAGGGCGAACGAACCGGTGTGAAGCGATAGCTTGGGCGGCCATTCGCGCACGCTGAATAGGGCAGCCTAGGGTGCCGCTGGTCTGTGCCGCGGGTGCGATCACTCGGCGGCTCGACACACATCCCACTATGAACCCCAAAGGAGTCATAGCAATACGGCCTGCATGCATCCAAACGGATTCGAGCCGGCTTTCACAGTCCTCGGTCTTTTCCGAAGTACCCGCTTATCGATTGGCCAGCGCTCGCTGGATAATCTCCTGGTCACGCTGCGCGTGCTCAACCGCAGCGACAAGCTCCGTCATGCTGATGCTCAGACCTGTGGCGAGCTTGGCCAAGGAGTCGAGGCCAACCGACTGCACGCCACACTCTACGCGGCTGATGAATGTCCGATGCAGCCCGCATTTCTCGCCGAACTCGTCTTGGTTCAGGCGCAAGGCCGCACGGCGTTCGGCTACGACGTCACCAAGAAGAGACTGTAATGTGGTTTTCTTCGCGCGCACAGGGCGCGAAGAATCCCATCGGCAGCATATGGAGTATACAGCCGATGGGGTGCAAAATATCCGATAGGATTCAACGGTAAAAAGAATTTATGCCTACGGACTCCAGCGATCTCTCAGCGTTGATGAACGCTCTCGAAAACCTGCCGCCGTTGTGCAAACGCGTCTTCATCCTGGTGCGATATGAGGGGATGACGATCGACCGCGCCGCGGCAGAGTTGGGCATCCCGAGGTGGCTGTGCCGGCGGCTAGCGAATCGTGCCTTCGGAGACATACAAGCGAAGCTCAAGCACCTCTTGCCCGTCGTGACACCTGTCGAATCACGTGAGGACACATTCAGATTGCGCGCAGTGGCCCGCGCGAAGAGGCTCCGCCTGGTCGTCAATAACGACAAAGAGACCGCCGGCCGGCACTGATGGTTGACATCAAGCCACCTCCAACGAAACACATTGAGCTTACCCGTTTGGCTTCAGCCTTGGTGAAACAGGCGACGGTGCACAGGAAAGCCGGCAGGCACAAGCGAGCGGACGAAGCGATGATAAGGGCGCAGCGTGCGCTCGCGGATCTCTCTGCAGTGCTCATGGGCCGCTCTGAACCCTAGCGCAACACCTCGGGGTGAGGCCGCCTGAGGCGATGAGCAAGTTCACACCATAGAGGTGCCATGACCGCGTAGGGGCCGTCTCGTCTGGCGATGTCGTCGCTGGACTGGCCGGGTTGGAGGCGCCTGCCGCAACGGCCATGACATGAGCATGATCACCCCGGACGAAATGCTTCGTCCGACACCACGGTGATGATCCTGTCGCCAACCACCGCTTCCTCTGGTTGCCATTCGTCAGCGTAAGTGTTACAACGCGTCACATGTTACAGAGAATAACATCATGAAGCGTTCCAGCCATTCTCCGCTCGGCGACTTGGAACATGAGCTGCTGACGATTCTGTGGAAGCATGGTGAGATGACCGCTCTCGCCGTCCGACAGCAGGTTGCACGCAAGCTGAAGGACGCCACCATTCGCACAGTGCTCAGGCGTCTGGAGGATAAGGGCCACGTCGTCCACTCTGTGGTGAACGGCACATTTGTCTACCGTGCCAAGGAAACGCCCGAGACAGCCGCAGCGAGTGCCGTGCAGGAGATTGTCCGGCGGTACTGCGGCGGCTCGCTCGAACGAGTCCTGCTAGGGCTCGTCGACGCCGGCTTCGTGAGTCCAGAGCAGCTCAAGGTGTTGGCCGGAAAGGTCAAACGAAAGTCCGGTTGATCCGGGTAAATGCCGACGATGTCAGCTGCCGCACCCAAACCTTTGACTTCCGCTCCTGCAATGGACCGAGGGATCGAGCATCCCGCCTGGTCGCTGCGGCGCGTCCCACTCGGCGCCAGGATCGGCATAGGCGCTTTTGTGATTGGCGCGGCGGTGCTACTGATCGTCAAGCTGATCGCTGGTGCGGGCGGCCGGATTTTGAGGATGCCGTTGGAGCGGGTCTCTGTGACGACCGTCTCGCAGGGGCTGTTCCGCGATCTAATCCCCGTGAACGCTAGAGTCGTGCCACGCGAAACTATCTACGTCGACGCCATCGACGGCGGACGAGTGGACCGGATCTATGTCGAGGAGGGGGATTCGGTCGAGGAAGGCCAGCCGATCATCGAACTCAGCAATACGAATCTGGCGCTACAAGTCATTCAGCAGCAATCGCAGCTCAATCAGGCGATCTCACAGTTGCAGCAGAATGAGATCGCACTGGAACAGAATCGTCTCTTGAATGAGCGAGGCCTCGCGGAAATAGACTACAAGATCCTGAGCCTGCAGCGAGCGGTGGATCGTCGTGAAGACCTGGCCCGGAAGGGGCTGCTGCCTCGCGAGCAAAGGGACGAAGTCGCCGACGAACTTGCGTACTACACGAAACTCGAGCCCATCCAGAGGGACAGCGGCCGCCGCCAATCCGAGTTACGCGATCGCCTCTTGCCCGATATTCATGGACAGCTGAAGAACCTGCGCGGCAATCTCCAAGTCGTCAACGACAAGCTCGACAGTCTGGTGGTCCGCGCTCCTCTATCCGGTCGCGTCACCGCTCTCGATCTCAAAGTCGGTGAAAATCGCGGGGCCGGCGAGCGGTTGGCAGAGGTGACTCCTGATAGCGGGATGAAGCTGATCGCCGATATCGATGAATTTTACTTGTCTCGCGTACGTGCCGGACAGACAGCAAGCCTCGACCTCAATGGGAAACAAGTCGACCTCACCGTGCGACGAGTCTCTCCACAGGTTCGCGATGGTCGGTTCCAGATCGATCTGGATTTGGGCACCGAGCGGCCGGGCGCCCTGGTCGCTGGCGCTACTGCTCAGGGCAGACTGCGGCTCGGAGGTGATACCGACGCTGTGATAGTTCCAAATGGCCCTTTCATCGAGCGCACTGGCGCGGACTGGGTGTTCGTCGTCTCTGCTGATGGTCAAACAGCGGAACGCCGGACGATTCGAATCGGACGGCGCTCGATCGAGCAGCTTGAAGTACTGAGTGGACTGGCTCCGGGCGATCGCATCATCACCTCTGACTACACGGGCCTCGACCAGGTGGACCGCCTCGTTCTTACTCGCTAGGAGTACGCAATGCTGAGACTCGAACGCGTTTGCAAGACCTATCGCACGAGCGAAGTCGAGACGGCTGCGCTCGATGACGTTTCGCTCGATGTGGGTGCGGGGGAGTTCCTAGCGATCATGGGCCCTTCGGGTTGCGGCAAGTCCACGCTCCTGAATGTTCTCGGCCTCATCGACAGCCCGAGTTCCGGCGCGTACTGGTTTATCGGCGAAGACCTTGCGCGTTGCGCGGAAGAACAACTCACGTTGCATCGTCGAGCTCGGGTCGGGTTTGTCTTTCAGAACTTCAATCTCATCGACGATCTCAACGTAGCGGAGAACGTCGAAGTGGCTCTGCTTTACATCGGTGTGCCACGCGCGGAGCGGCGTAGCCGGGTTGCGGAGGCGTTGGAACGCGTCGGGCTCGCTCACCGGCAGCATCACATGCCAAAGCAGCTCTCCGGAGGCCAACAGCAACGGGTGGCTGTTGCACGGGCACTCGTCACGCGACCCAAGCTCCTCCTTGCCGATGAACCCACCGGAAATCTCGATACCGCAAACGGCGATGCGGTACTCGACCTGCTCACGCAGATAAACCGATCCGGCACCACGATCGTCATGGTTACCCACTCCGCAGAGCATGCGAAGCGGGCGCATCGAATCGTGCACATGCTTGATGGACGAATCGTTGACGAGCAGGAGATTGAATTAGCATGTTAGGAAACTACTTCGCCGCGGCCATCCGTAACCTGCTGCGCAGTCGCGCGTACACGCTAATCAATCTCTTTGGGCTTTCTTTGGGGTTTGCGGCGACCATATTGATCGCCCTCTATGTGCGGCACGAGTACAACTACGATCGGTTCATCGAGAACCACGAGCGCATCTATCGGGTTGGGGTATACATCGAGCCGCCGGGTCGAAGCGCAATCCGGTTGAGTGTCTCGTCTACCACCGATGCGGAGGCGCTGAAACTTGCGTTCCCCGAAATCGAGGTCGCAACGCGCCTTGCGCGGGCCAACCAGCGGTTGTTCCGGAACGCAGACAACGAGGGAGCGACCGTGGCGTCCTATTGGGCAGATCCAAATTTCTTCGAAGTGTTTCCACTGCGTCCACTTGCCGGCAACCTCGCTAACGCATTGAGTAAACCGGACGGCGTCGTAGTGACGCGCAGAGCCGCGCATCAGCTCTTTGCCCGTGAAAATGTGATTGGCGAGACCGTTCGCGTGGGGCAGGGAACGGTCATGCGCGTCGCGGCCGTCGTCGAGGATCTGCCGTCAAACAGCCATCTCGATTGTGAGGTATTCCTGCCCGGGCTTGCGCGCGTCTCTGCTTTGACCAAGGCAGCCGAGGAACAGAGTCGGCCCGGCGCACTGCGGAGCGAGAACGCATATACCTACATTCGACTGCGCGCGGGAGCCAGTGTTGACGGTGTCCGAGCCAGGCTGCGTGCGTTCACCGACTCACACGTTCCTGGCACCATGAACGGCTCGCCGTTGTCCAAAGCCTACACGTTTACGCTCACTCCGATTGCGGACATTCATCTCGAACCTCGAAGCGTAGGCGAACCGAAGCCTGGAGCGGATGTGCGGGTATTGAATGCTCTGCTTGCCGTTACCCTGCTCATCCTGTTCGTCGCATGCGGCAACTTCGTAAGCATGATGACAGCGCGTGCCGCGCGGCGTGCGGTCGAAGTGGGCGTTCGCAAGGCCGTTGGCGCGACGCGACAGCAGCTCATGATTCAGTTTGCGGGTGAAGCGCTGTTCTACGCCTTGCTCGCCATGATACCCGCCGTCATGACGGTGGAATTCGTTCTCCCCGCATTCAATGGCTTTCTACGGCGCGAGATTACCTTCAACTATCTAGTCGATCCAATGCTCGCCCTGGGCCTTGGTGCCTTGATGGTGTTCACGGGATTACTAGCAGGAGCCTATCCGGCGTCGTACCTGTCACGGTTCAAACCGGCTGCGGTGCTCAGAGGCGCCACGTTGCTGCCGAACTCGATCCGCGTGCGGCAGCTGCTGGTCGTATTTCAATTCGCGATCCTGGTTTCGCTGCTCATCGCGACTCTGACGGTCAATCGTCAGATCCAGTATGCGATCGAGGATCGGCTGCGTTTGCCTACAGAGCAGATTTACATTGGCAGCGCGGCGGCCCGCTGCCCGCCTGCATTCGCTGGCGCGGTTTCAACCCTCAAAGGCGTGAAAGCAGCAAGTTGCGCGTCGAACTCCGGGCTAGGGTTCGGCCACTTTTCCGCGATCCTTTCCTCACCAGGCGATGGCCATACAGTTGCCGCCAGGGCAGCGCCGATCGACTACGAATTCTTCAAAGTATTCGGCATTGAACCTCTCGCAGGACGCTTGCTTTCCGCGCAATACGGGCAGGACGACATGCTTCGCAAGGATAGTGCTGCTCGCGAAAATCCGACGCTCGTACTCAATGAGGCAGGAGCGCGAGCCATCGGATATTCGATTCCAAGCGAAGCCGTCGGAAAATTCGCTCGATGGCAACGCGGGGCGATCGTCGATGGCCAGATGCAGATCCTCGGTATGGCCAGTTCCAAAATCGCGGGCGTCGTTCCCGATTTTTCCATCGGCTCGGTGCGCGACGAAATCGAACCAACCGCGTATTACATCGACAACCTCCCGTTTTCTCGTGTGGTGATACGATTCGATGGCGGCTCCTTCGTGCAACAGATCCTGGAATCGGCACGCAACCTCTGGGCGCAACAGCAATCCACCACCCGTCTTGACGGGCAATTTCTCGATCAGTATGTCAATGCCTTGTACGTGGACGTGATCGCTCAGTCGACGATTTTCCTCGTGTTCTCGGGCGTGGCCGTGGTGCTGGCCGCACTTGGTCTTCTGGGCCTTGCGATCTTTACCGTCGAACGGCGTACCAAGGAAATCGGTTTACGCAAGGTGATGGGCGCGCGCCGCAACGACATTCTGTTATTCCTCGGCTGGCAGTTCACGCGTCCGGTGCTTTGGGCGAACCTCATTGCTTGGCCGTGTGCGTACTTTGTGATGCAGCGTTGGCTGCAAAGCTTCGCCTACCACACCAACATCGGGCTATCGACCTTCGTCATCGCTGGCTCGTCGGCACTCGGCATCGCGTTGGCAACCGTTGCTGCTCACGCAGTTATGGTGGCACGCGCAAAACCCGTCGAGGCGCTTCGCTGTGAATAGTATTACAGCATGGCTGATGCGTTGCGAGGTATGCGAGAGGTGATGTAATTGTCGTCAACTGGCCGAGTCTGACCCCTCCAGCGCCTGGCTAATTCTGAAAACGTGTCCGTCCGGATGTCGCACATGCGTTTCCCGAACGCCCCACGGCATGTCGGTTGGTGGCCAGGTAATTTCGAGGCTCTCCTGAAGGCAGCGTTGATGAATGGCGTCTACGTCGTCCACCCAGATCGACATCCACACGCCCTTGTCTGCACATTCATCGCCCTCCGGCCCGAATGTCATCTTGGCAGTACCTCTCCCACGGCCGCCTTGTCCGTTCAGACACAAGAAGATCTCGCAATTTCCAGCACAGACGCCGCCAAACGTCGGAGGACTACCCCAGTCCCACTCCTTGTGCCATCCAAGCTTCTCGAACCAGGCAAAGCTCTGCTGGATATCCGAAACGTTCAGTATGGGCGTCAGCTTATGCGCGAGCATGATCCCGATCCTCCAGGTCCTGGTGACGACGCTGCGTGCTCAATGAACCTCGAGACCCGGATTCGACAGTTGAGCCCACTTGAATAGTGATGACGCTCGGAGCATGCGTGGATATACAGCATAGTTCAATAAATCGGTGGTGAGTCCCTTTCGGCTATTTGCGCCGTCCCATAGGGCTGCTGCATAGTTTGCGTAGAGCAGCGGAGGCGAGGAGACGAACTGGAGGGAAAGCCCAAAAGTTTCTTGTACCACCGCGTCAGACTTCCGCCAGGAGCAATTGCAGGAGTACCAGGATGTCCAGTTCGTGCACGCTTCTGAAGCATTCGCCCCGTCTCGGGGCGAAGACTGCCCTGGTTCTCGTCGCGATCCTAATGGTCTCATCGGTACACTCGGAGCAACAGACCATTCCAGACACCCCGGCCGGGCGGGTGCTCGCCGCATGGCTGGACGCCTTCAATAGTGGTGACCGGTCTCGCATCGGGGCTTATCAACGGGAGTACGAGGCGGCACAGGCCCTGCCGCTGGATGCGGTGATGGCGTTCCGGGCGAGAACGGGTGGATTCGATCTCATCGACATTTACAAGAGTGAACCACTGCGGGTCGAGTTTCTGGTCAAGGAGCGCGCCACCGACACGCGCGGCATTGGCAGGTTCAGCGTAACCCCCTCCGACCCTCCCAAGGTCACGACCTCGGGGCTCAGAGCAATTCCTCCGGGTGCAACCGCCATCGGTTTCGAGATCGATGCGGCCGTTCGCGAACGGGTGATCGCCGCGTCGATCGCGAAGCTGAATGAAAACTATGTGTTCCCCGAGACGGCAAAGAAGATGGAGCAAGCATTGCGACGTCACCAGAAGCGCGGCGAGTACGACGCGGTGACGGACGGTGAGAAGTTCGCTGGCCTCTTGACCGCACACCTTCAGGAAGTGAGCCACGACAAGCATCTCAGAGTGAATTTCAGCGCGGCCCGCTATCCAGCCGATCTTGCCGCGCCCAGTCCGCAGCAGGTTGCGGAGAACCGCAGGATGACCGAACGCGCCAACTGCGGTTTCGAGAAAGTGGAGCTGCTGGCGGGGAATGTCGGCTACGTGAAGTTCAACATGTTTGCGAACCCAGATCTGTGCGGCGAGACCGCGATTGCCGCAATGAATTTTCTGGCGAACGTCGACGCCATCATATTCGACCTGCGCGATAACGGCGGGGGCCACCCTGCCATGATCGCGTTGATCTCGACATATTTGTTCGACCAACCCACGCACCTGAATGATATCTGGACTCGCAAGACCGATGCCACGCAACAGTATTGGACCCTCTCAGTGGTGCCCGGCAAGCGGCTGCCCGCCGCGCCGGCTTTCGTGCTGACATCGTCCCGGACGTTCTCCGGCGCCGAGGAGTTCAGCTACAACCTCAAGAACCTCAAACGCGCCACCATCGTTGGAGAGACGACGGGCGGGGGCGCCCACCCGGTGCACGGCGAACGAATCGATGATCGGTTCGTGATTGGAGTACCGTTCGCGCGTGCGATCAATCCAATTACGCGCACGAACTGGGAAGGCACTGGCGTCGAACCTGATGCAAGGGTGCCGGCCGCCGATGCGCTGACCACTGCGCAGAAGCTGGCAGCCGAAAAGCTGGCGTCGTCAGGTTCTGCTCCGCGCACCGGCACGAACTGATGTGTACTCGATGGGGCGAAATGCGTTCAAGGAGCGACCCGGGGTGTGGTGAACCTGGTCATCAGCCTTGCCGACCGCGCGGGGTAGGGTGGATTAGCGGCCGTGAGTCAACTAGTCGACGGGTATGGAGTGTGCGATCCGGTTGGCAATGAAAGTCAGGAATCATGGCCATGCATGTCTCTGGAGCCAGAGTCCTTATCACTCTAACGCTGCTGCAGGTGGCAACAACTGGCGTCTGCAGCGAGACGTGGCGGGATGCGTCACCCCACAGAGTTCGATTCATCGAGGTGGAGCCGAACGTCAAATTGGAGGTGTTGCAGTGGGGAGGGAGAGGCCGAGCCGTCGTCCTGCTTGCCGGCGGAGGTCATACCGCGCATGTCTTCGATGAGTTTGCTACGCGGTTGACTCAGCACTACCGTGTGTTCGGCATTACTCGGCGCGGCTACGGTACTTCGAGCGTCCCTCAGAATGGCTATTCCGCTGACCGACTCGGAGATGACGTCCTCGCTGTCATCGAGAGGCTCAAGTTGCAGAAGCCAGTATTGATTGCTCATTCACGCGGCGGCGCGGAGCTGAGTTCAATATCGTCGCGGCATCCGGACAAGGTGGCTGGCGTTGCGTATCTGGACGCGGCGTATGCATATGCATTCTTCGACCCCGACGGTCCCGGTCTATATGGAATGCTGGATTGGCAGGCGCACCTCGCCTCACTTCAGGAGGGTCTGCAGTCGCTGGCAAAGGAGCCGTTCGATGCTGTTCCATCGGCCCGCGAGTTGCTCGATCGGCGTTGGCCTGAATTCGAGAAAGACCTCCGATTGCTCATGAACGTCGAGCGTGGCCGTCCTCCGCGGCCCGATGCAGTGGAGGCGGATCTCCAGACCTTCAAGACCGTACAGGATTGGTACGCGCGCGGGTCAAAGGTGACTATTCCGGAGGCGGAATTTCGGCAGATGTTGGTTACCGATGCAAGCGGACATCCCACGATGACGCGACGCTCGCCCCGTTTCGTAGGCCAGGCGATACGCGAGGGCGACGGGCGCTTTACCGATATCCGCGGTCCGGTACTTGCCATCTTTGCCGTTGCTAACGATCCTGGGAAAGTCGACACGAGTGATCCGGCCGCCGTCGAGGCTGCGAATGCCTACGTCCAAGTTCAAACCGCCAGGACAAAGCGCCGGGCGTCTTCTTTCCAGCGAGGAGTCCCGCAGGCACGAGTCGTCCTGATAGATCGTGCGGACCACTATGTTTTCCTGTCGAACCAGGCGGAAGTGATACGGGAGCTAAGAGACTTCATTGCGTCTCTGGAACCGTGAGGCGTGTATGCGGACTATTCCACTGATTGTTGTTCTCCTGCTTCCTTTGTGTTCGATGGGCGAGGAAAACCATGAGTATCAGTTCGCGACGATAGCGGGCAACGAAATTGCGTGGTCATGCCGTGGAGCGGGATCCCCGACAATCGCACTGATAGCAGGAATGGGACTGGACGCCCACGCTTCCTTCAGTCGGATCTATCACAACTACGACGGCACCGGGCGCATCTGCATGTACGACCGTGCGGGAATGGGCAAAAGCACCTTTCCTAAGGCACGGACGCGAACTCTAAACGAGCTCGTCGAAGAGTTGCACGAAGTTAGCGTTCGGGCGGATTGGGGGAAGCTTGTGCTGGTTGCCCATTCGTTCGGCGGCTTCATCGCAAGAAGTTACGCCTCCAAGTATCACGAAGAGACGTTAGGAATTCTCCTGTTGGATGCGCCGCATGAGGATTGGCTGCCTCGCCTTCGAGCTGAAATGCTGCCGGCTGATTGGGCCATCATGGAGCGGACCCTCGCGTGGAATATCCGAAATTTCCAGGAAGACTACCTCGAAGCTCAAGAGGCGGTTAGAAGTACTCACGTCGCGACCGGCCTCCCGATAACGGTCATATCTCGAGGTATCCCGCACGTTCAAATCAGGCTCGAGAAAATGAGCTATGAGGGAATCGAGCTTTTCGACGGCGAGCACAATGTTCTCCAGTCGCAACTTGCGCGGCTCTCGTCGAATACGCAGCATCGTGTCGCACGCTATTCGTCACATATGATCAATGACTTCGATCCCTGGCTGGCAGTGGATGAGATCAAGCTTCTCGTCGGGCGCCTGCCGAACTGAATGGGATTTTGCGCAGTCTGGCTCCCGTCGCAGACAGGGCGCGGTTTACTGACCTCAAGCATTCTGCATTGGACCCAAAAGTCAGCGAAGACGCTGCTTCGAGAAAAGTGCACCAGCGTGACGCCTTGTGTTCAGGTGAGAGCACCGCCTCAGTCGATGGCATCACATGCGCGTAGAAGACGCGTTCTTCCACGACGTCCGGCTCAGGTCCATAGAACTGACGCCACTCAGGGCGTATTGGATAGAAATGACGGAAGCCAGTATCAGTCACACAATCCAGAACGATGCCGGTCTCTTCTGACACTTCACGAAGTGCTGCCGCCGAAAATGTCTCTCCCGCCTCGAGTGCGCCGGAAATACCCTGCCAGAAGTCTGGCAGTCCAAGTTCTGGGCGCTCGTTCCGATGCAGTATAAGGTACGAAAGCTCACTTTCAGCACCTCGAATCAGGAACACTTGAACTGAGAATGGTCGACGCATCTGTTCGAGAATTGATTTGATCTATGCGACGGGGTGTGTGCATCGTACCCCTTGAGCAACTATGCGCGAGGTTTACTTCGATGCCGCTATGATCCCGGGCCATCCAGACACACCGCATCTTTCATCTCCTCATTCCAACGCCAATCGGGCATTCCAGGCGCGATTCGCACACCGCCGACCCAACGGTTCGGTGGTCTTAGCGACAAAAGATCCACGTCACCCTTCAACACCGCGCGTCCGAGATCTGTAATCGTCAACACGTCAGTCCACGGCGGGCGAGCCTCGCCATTGGGTCCGACACCTGAACGACGCTCATAAACTCGAGCGCTCGCGCCTTCCATATTCAGCACGCGGTCACGCAACTGGAGGTCGCCCTGGCCGGGGAGCGGATCGCGTTCGTAGGTCAGGCGTCTATTGAGGTGAGCCAGATTGATCTCGCCGTCGACGAGCAGTTGCAGCGCCATCTGCTCGGTGAAGGACAGGCTGCTCAAGCTCGACGGCAGCTCGCGCAAATGCCGGTGCAGTGCCTTGGCGAGCAGCGGCAATACTGGCGTGCCGCTGCGCATGATGGCCGCAAGTGGGCGCGGGTCGGGGTTGACGAGGGCGCGCCAAGCATCGAGGCCGAGCTTCAACGTAGCGGGCGTTGCCTGCTTTCGCGTCGTCCAAAGCACGCGTAGCGCCTCGGGCGGTAGTTGCCCGAGACCGATGAAACGCACTGCGCCCGGAAACTCGCCGATATTGATCAACTCCAGTCGCGGCGGACGGTGGTTCGTTGCGTAGTGTCCCAGCAGCCGCACCAGCACGAGTTGGTCATAGCAGTCGAACTCGGACCAGATCACGACTCGGTCGTAGCTTGCTGAATCGTGCAGCCCCTGTTCATCGCGTTCGAGATCACGCAGCACGGGCTCGTACTGAAGCGGTGGGTCGCGCGAGGCGGCGTAGCTATCGACTAGAAACTGTGCCCGCTCCTCAAGACACCCCGGTCCCTCGCACACAGGACCGATCAGATAGGGGTAGTTGTGTTCATAGAAGTCGCCACGAAAGCCGGCTTCCAGCAGCGGCGCCTTGAGATCGCTGCCACATCGAACGTGCAGGGTGCGCATTTCTCCGTCGATCGCCGAGGGCGCATCCGGCGATAGTGCCGCTTGTGCCCGCACAGCCTCATGCTCACGAGTCATCGCTGCGATGTGGCGTTTGAGTGCGGCCCAGTTATCGAAGCGCAGCTCCCGTGCTATCAGGTATTGCGCCTCGGCGAGCTTTGGTGGTGACTTGAAGCGCGCAAGCGCTCCGGGCTCACCCGCACGCGCGGCTTTCAGCAGCTCCTTGGCACGCTTACCCTGCTGTTCGAAATTGAAACGGAATTGAGGATAGGACCCGAGCGAGTCGGTCATGGCAGATTCCCCTTATCGGTTACCTACGTCCGCCCAGGCAGATAAGGGAAACATGGACCTACGAGCAGGTCTTGTTGTCGTGGGCGCAGCCCTTTCCGCGGACGTGGATGCTCCGACCGAGCGGAGACATTGTGCGAGTGTCCAGCCGAAGCCGTCAACCTTCAGCAGCACGACTTAGGTGCGCACGGTATTCAAAGCAGGACGGCTGGATGGCGCTCCCGGCCGAACCGGCCTTTCGCCGCTATGATTTACATGCCTGAAAGACGCCATTCGTGGCAATGTGCACGAATGCGGAGCTACCGAGGCCCCCGACGACGTTGCCCGACAGGACAGATTTAGCCCTAAGTACTATTTGCAATGATCATCGCCCACCGTCCTGCAGCGCCGCTGGCGACGTATGTTGACGCGATCTGGTTCACGTCTCCTTTACGATTGCGACCTGTGATCGCGCTCACCACCCGCCAGCATCCGAGCCGCGGCCGGGCCGGGTAGCCCGTGCCGCGGGCGGCCCAGGCGGTGGTCGGCGAGCACCTTGCGCGGCGGCTGATAACCGGCCAGTTCCCCGACCTCACCGGCTGCGAGCTGGCGCTGCTCGGCGCCGGTTGGGACAACACCGTGTGGCTGGCCGACGGCCGCTGGGTGTTCCGGTTC
>Ga0207675_100001646_pt1 | contig 22365 bp, 14 predicted proteins | sample KBSSwiS42_FD_184305 | JGI IMG/M metagenome (GOLD analysis project Ga0207675, IMG submission 184305) | Switchgrass rhizosphere microbial communities from Kellogg Biological Station, Michigan, USA - KBS Switchgrass S4-2 (SPAdes) (version 2) | ecosystem: Host-associated > Plants > Roots >...
CGAGGATGCGGTGCGCACCATCGGCCGATGAGAGATCGGTACTCGTGCGTCTCACGTGCCGCTTCGGCCGGCTGCTCACGAAATGGAATGCGCTGCGGGCGTCGCGCCGTCCTGACCGACTGGATTGGTGGGCTGGTCAAGTGTCCTCGCTAGTGGTCCCCCCATATATCATGATGCGCCGCTTGGCGGTGGTAGAGGTCGGCGTTGAAGTACTTGTCGTAGAACTCCAACTCGAGGTGCGAGAACTGCAGCCAGATGCCCGGGAGGTGGAAGGCATTCACGTGCGCAGGGAAGCGCCCGTACGTGTCATAGATGTAGTTGCAGATCTCTTTCGCGTACTCGACGACCTGCGGTGTCGGACGCTTGTTCGCCATCTTCAGGAACGCGTCCCCGTATTCGTCTTTCTTGTAGGCGCGATCGAAGATGGTGCTGTCGCCGTAGGTGCCGACCGGCCCGTACTTCTCCTCGATCACCTTGTCCACCGCCGCACTCATCGACGGCACGTAGGGTGGCGTCAGTGACTCGAGCAGCCCATCGATGCCGATTGGGTTGTCGAGCGGCGTCGGCAGCGGAGGCCATCGCCGCCACTTCTTCGGCTTCTGCATACGGAACTCGATGCCGAACTTCCCTTTGGCTGGGTCGCGTTCGAACACGTACGGCGAGCCGACAGCGGCGTGGAGCCACCCCCCCAGGCCCATGCCTTGCGCGATCAGCATCAGGTTCTGCAACTGAAAGAACGTTTCGTAATCGGTGCGCAGCGTCCCGGCAAAGCCGATGGGCGCCGGGTATTCGCTATTGAGCCAGTTTCCGCGTGCGCGTCGAGCGCCGCCGATGATCTGATACGAGATGTTCGGAACGATGCCGACGAGGCTGGCGAACCACGCGCCCCAGTCGAGCAACGTCCGCGGGCGGAATCGCTGCCAGTCGTCGACGAAGAGCGGCCGCTGGCCGTCTTCCTCCGACAACAGGCTGATGATCACATTGATGAACTGCCGGGTGAGATCGACGATCGGCAGCAGGATGGTCGTTCCCGGGCGGTTCGAGATCTGCCGGTTCCAGATGAAGTAGTACGGCCAGTGACGAGGGAAGTCGAGGCGCTCCTTGTACAGACGATGCTTCACGCTGGCGGCGGCGGCGATCCAGTCCGCTTCGCTCCAGTCTTCCCACCGCGGTGGCAGCTTGCTCAGGAGTGCGAGCGCGTCCTGATTGCGAAACTGCCTGATCAGCCAGGTGCCTTCATCGTTGATCAGGAAAAACGAAACAGCATGCGCGTTGTCGATGCTGCTGGCCGATCGCGCGAGGACGTTGATGAGCGGCGCCGAGAACCGATCCGTGCCATCGTCGTTTTTGGCCGGCACATCGTGCATCGTGGTCTTGCCCGTCAATCCCGTCGACACCACCAGCACGGCCTCTTCGAGCGGCGTGAGCGGCGCCGGTTTGTTCGGACTGGTGTAGCCGAGCGGGCCGGAGACGATCGATGTACCACGGGCCACCCTGCGCGTCCGTCGATCGAAGATGGCGGACATCAGCGGATACGTGAACAGCGCTTGCAATCCCTTGTGGGATGGAGGCATTGTGGCTCCTCGGTTACGAGACGTGAGCGGCGATGCGCTCGGCGAGCGCGGCGATGGTGTGTGAGGGGTTGCGCACTGTCGGCGTCGGGATGATGGCGCCATCGGCGGCGACCAGGTTCCGGTAGCCGAACACCCGGCCAAGGTGATCGACGACACCGTTCTCGAGCGCCGTGCCCATCGGACACCCGCCGAGCGGATGCAGCGTCAGCAGGCTCTTGAAGAGCGTCCAGGTCGGGAGCGACCTGAAACGTCCGGCGGTGGCCTCCGTCAACTCTTGATGCATCGCCTGCATTGCGTTGAGCACGCCTTCGGATGGCTCGACTTCCCAGTTCAGGTTCAGCACACGTTTCCATGGCATGAACCATCGTCGCTTCAGGTGGAGTTGGCCGTCGCCGGCATCCATACCTGCGCCCAGCCAGAGCAGAAGGTTGCGAAGCGGGTTGTCCTCGCGCAGGTGCTCCTCGAACTCCTTGAGTAGATGCTGGCCGAATCGCGTCCTGACTCCGTCATCGAGGTATGCCTTGATTGCGCCGAGGAGGACATTCGGGAAGCCGTCGTCTTCCACGACGAAACGTTGACTCCTGAACCCGCCGTCGCTGAAATCGAGGATGCTGGAGATCGTCGGGCCCGTGGACTGCCGAACGCGGTCCTTCTCCGAGTAGGTGGCCATCGAGATGAAGTTGGCGTTGCCGCTCCAGCGCGTGCCGAGCGTCGGGCTGAGCGCGCGCAGCGTCCGATACTGATCGCGGCAGCGAAGCAGGAGCTCCGTCGTCCCGAGACTTCCTGCGGCGAGGATCACCCGCTCGGCCGTCTCTTCCCCGGGAATCAGCCGCCCGTTCGCCAGGCGATCGAACACGACGCGGTACTGACTGCCTCGCGGCTCGATGAAGCGCACCAGGTGAAGCGGCCGCACCTCCGCTCCACGCTGCTCGGCCCGTGGAATGTAGTTGACGTCCAGCCCGTTCTTCGCCCGGACGTCGCAGCCGATGTCGCAGTTGCCAAGGTGAATGCACGTGCCCTGGCGCTGCCCGTGTGCGTTGACGAACTGGCGTGAGTGTTTGTGATTGAACGGGTCCTGGAGCTGGTAGTTCCAGTCCTCGGAGAAGCTGACGGCGAGTGGCGCCTTGGAGAATCTCTCAGCGTGCCCGAGGTTTCGCGCCGCCTCTTTCGCGAGGATGAAGCGCTGCGTCAGTTGTCCATCGGGAATGACCTGAAGGTCCATTTCCCGGGCGACGATGTCGTAATAGGGCTTCAGCTCGGCGTAGGTAATCTCTTTCGGCCAACCGTGTGTGAAGACGTCGGGGTTGGCTTCCACGGCGACGCTGCTGTAGGTCAGCGAGCCACCTCCAACACCAGCGGCCTGTGCGACCGTCATGCGCCGGAAGAAGCGCATGTCCAGCCAGCCGTTGTGGCGGGCAGGGTGGTCGGGATTGAAGATCCAGGCGTCGCCAGCCTTTCGTGGATACTGAGCCGGCTCCCAGCGCCGGCCGCGCTCCAGGACCAGGACGCGCATGCCTTTTTCGGCGAGGCGGCGCGCCGTGATCGCTCCGCCAAAGCCGCTGCCGATGACGATGACGTCGAAGGGTGAGGGCATGCTGACGCTCGGTCGATTCGTAGCGGCTCAGCGGCGCACGCGTTCCTCGTTGACGCGGACGTACGTGGAGGGATCGTTGCGATCGTCTCGCCAGCCGGGATGATGGAACTGGACGACGTGGTCGGAGTTGTACGACGCGACGGCCTCGGTGAAGCGCAGTTTGCCGATGCGTTGCCAATCAGTGACGGTCACGCGTGACAACCCCTGGACGCCGCTCTTGCGTCCGTAGCTCGAGACAGAGATGTCGAATTCCATGACACCGGTCGGTTGCGCATCGCCGGGCTTGAAGATGTGACTGTAGATCTCCTCGCGGAAATCGAGGTGACGCCCCTCGATCTTTCGCTGACCGGGTGTCATCTTCAGCAGCATGTGCTCGGGACAATTCGCCGGATCGCCGGCCGGCTTTCCGAGCTCGGCGACTTCGTGGAGCTGGCGACTGTCTCCGACCTTGTCCAGTTGCTGAAAGATCGGACCGGCGCGCAGCATGATGAGGAAATAGATCCCGCGGCGATAGGCATGCACGCTCGGAGCGTTGACCAATTCAGCATCGTTGACGTAGTCGGTTCGCATGCCGCCGAGATCTTCCTGCACGATCACACTTGCTGGAATCAGCGGTGTCGGATGCTCAGGATCCATCGTCGGATAGATCTTCATGCCGAGGCTGATCGATCGACGCTGCCCGCGCCGCGTTTCATTGCCGTCCGACGAGAACCTGCCGATCGTCAGACCCCTGGAGCCCTTCCTGTAATAGCCGGTGTAAGGATTGTCCTCGGTGATCTCCCAGTTGCCGAGGACGCAAATGCCGTTGGGTGCGATGATTCGCCGCCATCCTTTTCCGTCGGTTCCCCAGCGAAGGTCGGCCCGGGAATCGACGGCGCGCGCCGACGCCTGGCGAAATTTGTTCTCACCGAACAGCGTGCCGCGCCAGGCGTTGCGAATCGTCGATTTGAACATCGGCAGCGGTCCCGGTTGTTGACCGCTGGTGCCGCCTCGATACGGATTCGCATAGATCGCTTTGCGGACGTCCGCATAGCGTGAGCCACGATACGCGCGGTCCTCAGCAGTCATCTCCTGCGAACCGTGGAGGGCGACGAGATCGAAGTCCCACTGCGTCATCGCGAAGCCCTCACGACTTCTTTCTCTGCCCGTGTCTTGATGTTTTTCATGGCGGAGCTCATGTAGCGATGCCAGAAAATCCTGATGACTGGAAAGAGGAGTGGGGTCGCGAGGAAGTTCCTGCTCTCGGCGGTGTAGGTCCACTTTGCATGCGTGCCGGAGCCTTCATCGGTAAACCACCACTGACCGTTGGCCTCACGGACGAGCATGCTGATCACGCGGCTCGAAAACTCGGTGAGCCGGTATGCGAAGTAGTCGGGCGCAGTCGCGGTCCTCACCGTCTCCCGGCACGTTGTGCCATCGCTCAGATGGACGATGCGCGTCGACCCCGCCACGTCCCAGGGTCCGGTCGTGCCCGTTGTCCTGGTGACACCAGGAAGCCCCGCCTCATCGCGAAGCACAGTATCAAGTTCGGTATAGAACACGCCGGGGACGAGCCACGCGTAGAAGGCTCTTCTCGGCACACCGATCGTTGAGATCACAGTCGTGGCAACCTTTGCCATCCGGTTCCACCTCTGATTTGCGTCGAGTTGTTCTTTCGGAGGGAGTCATCATACGAGTACGCGCACACGTCCGCGCAAGCTCATCCGTGTTGTTTTCTCCCCTTGTCTGTCATTAACGTGCGGTCGCGCGTATTAGTACGGAGTCGCAGCGCAGACCGTGCGAGGAGACCGACGACAGGTGTGAACAGGCTTATCGCTGGCGCAATCGGATCGACGAGATGCAGTCGTCCCACTGGCCGCTGCACGGACCTGACTGTTGATGCAGGTCGGGCACGTCGGCGGTGAACGTGGCGCTGGCACCCGTGTAGACGTCATGCTCGAATACGGTGACCTCCCAGCCATTCGGCACGTGGATCGACGAGATACAGTCATCCCAATCAGCGCCCGCGCCGCCGCAGCCCGGGAGATCGTCGAGGTCCGACGCGTCGCCCAGCATCGCCCGGCTATTTCCCCTGAAGTTGGTATCTGCGTAGATCACGACCGTGTTGCCGGTCGGCCCGGTGGGATTGTCGTCGTCGCTGCATGAAGAGCCCAGAACAGCGAGTAGGACAACAAGCGCAGCGCAACAGATCCTGGTCATTAGCAACCTCGACTCGTCTTGTATCACAGGCACATCCCGTACCTGCGACTCCATGTCAACGTCGAGGTGAGTAGAATGTGCGCGCAGAGGGAGTCTGTGAAACCGATGACCGATCCGATCTTTCAACCGCTGACGATCAACGGACTCAAGCTCAAGAACAGAGTCGTGCGATCGAGCCTGGGAGGACGTGTCGACTTCTACGACGGGTCGATGTCCAACGCCCGGATTGCCTGGGACCGCCGCTTCGCGCGCGGCGGCGTCGGCGCGATCATTTCGTCGAATGCCGGCATCAGGACGGACGGGATCGCGGTGCCAGGGTACGCCAGCATCGATCACGACCGGACGATTCCGTCCTGGCGCAGGCTGATCGAGGCGATCCACGAGCAAGACTGCCGCTACATCATCCAGCTGCACTTTTCGGGTCGGCAACGTGACCTTCCACGCAAGGAATTCATCGGCGTGCTTGCGCCAAGCGCAACCGACAGGCCAGACCTGTTGTACGGATTGCGTGCACGCCGCATGACGATTCACGAAATACGCGAGCTCGTGCAGGACTACGGCCGTGCGGCGCGGCGCGCACGTGAAGCCGGCGCCGACGGCATCGAAATCGTGGCGTGCAACGGCTACATCCTCCATCAGTTCCTGTCGAACGCCATCAACGACCGCAGGGATGAGTACAACGGCGATCTCAGAACACGCGCACGAATCCTGCTGGAAGTTCTTGGTGCGGTGCGCGCCGCTGTCGGGCGCGACTTCTTCGTGTCGATGAAGCTGAGCGGAAGAGACGAGCACAACGCGTATACCGCGCCGATGAATCGACGGGTCGGTAACACGATCGACGACACGATGCAGGTCGCGCGCTGGCTCGCCGATGGCGGCCTCGACGCCATTCACGTATCTCAAGGCGACTCTTTTCCGCATCCGTTGGTTCCTGCCGGGTCACTCCCCATGGATGACTCGAGATACTCGCTCGCGGCGATGTTCTACGAGGGGACGCGCGTACCGTTGCGGTTCTTCCTCATGCAGCTGTCGCTGTTTCGCCGGTTCACGGAGTGGAACTGGGGAAGGCGCATGGCGTTCAAAGAGCACGGCAGGCTTCTGCCCGAGAAGATCGAGGGCATGAACCAGGACGATGCCGCAAAAATCAAGGCTGCCTCAGGTTTGCCGGTCATCTGCGTCGGTGGTTGGCAGACAGCGAGCCGTATCCGCGACGCGCTGCACGCGGGCCACTGCGACGTCGTCTCGATCGCGCGAGGGTTGCTGGCCAACCCCGATCTGGTTCACCGGTTTGCAGCTGGACAGAACTCGCCCGACAAGCCCTGCACGTACTGCAACAAATGCCTCGTCAACGCGCTGTTGCAACCGCTCGCCTGCTGGGAGGAGAGCCGCTTCGCGAACCGCGACGCGATGTTCGAGGAAGCGTACCGCGTCTATAAGGAAGCGGCGGTTGGTCATGAGGCCGCTCTTGACGTGGATGTTCCACTCGGCTCATGACGGCGTTCTTCCTGCGTGGTCCCTGGGCCTGCGTTCCTTTTTGATCCAGATCAATGTCCTCCGGAGCAGGGAACGCGCCCTGCTACAATCCAATCGGGTTTGCGAGAGTGGTGGGACCGCTTATGCGACGATCGTTTGGGTGCATACTTTTTCTTTTGACCTGCACCTCATTGGCAGCGGCGCAGGCGCCAACGCAGGCGCCTGCAACACAGGCGCCGGCGCGGCGGGTGTTGCTGCTGTATTCGTACGAACGCGAGTTCGCCCCGCATCTCGACTTCGCCAAGCTGTTCCTCCCGGAGTTGAGCCGCACATCGATCGAGCCGGTCGATTTCATCGAAGTGGCGTTACAGCCTGTCCGTGTGAGTCGGAGCGCGCCGGAAGACTCGATGGTGCGTTACGTGCAGTCGATGCTGGCTGGGCATCAGGCAGATCTCGTGGTGCCCATCGGCGGACCGGCAGCGGAGTTTGCGCAGCGCAATCGTCAGCAGCTGTTTCCCGGGGCGCCGATGTTGCTCGCCGGCGTCGATCGGCGTTTTGTGCAGAGCGGCACCGTCGGCCCGAACGACACCGCGGTAGCCGTGGACCACGAGCCTGCACGGCTGGTCGACAACATCCTGAAGGTCCTCCCTGACACGAAGACGATTTTCGTGGTGGTCGGAGCATCACACCTCGAGCAGGTCTGGCTTGCCGAGATGAGGCGTTCGTTCCAGCGCTTCGAGGGGCGGGTGACATTTGCCTGGGCTGACGAACTGTCGTTTGCCGACATGGTGACTCGCTCTGCCAATCTGCCGCCGCATTCCGCGATCCTCTTCGCCATCCTGTCGCTCGACGCGAAGGGCGTTCCTCAGATCGAGGAACGTGCGCTGACCGAGTTGCACCGGGCCGCCAACGCGCCTATCTTCGGCCTGCGCACGACGCAACTGGGCCTCGGCATCGTCGGCGGACCGCTGATGTCCATGGAGGACTTGAGCCGCAATACCGCGGCGGTTGCCCGTCGTCTGCTCAGCGGGGAAGCGCCGCAATCGATTCACACCACAATCCAGCCTCTCGCGCCGCCTGTCTTCGACTGGCGAGAGCTCCAGCGTTGGCGCATCGACCAGGCGTACTTGCCATCAGGGAGCGCGGTCCTTTTTCGCGAGCCGACAACGTGGGAGCTATACAAACCTCAGATCGTGGCAGCGGTAACCGTCGTCGGCGTCCAGGCGATGATCGTCGTCGCTCTCGTGGCGAATCTGGCGAGACGGCGGCGCGCCGAGCGTACACTGCGCGAAAGTGAAGGGCGTTTACGCCTGCTGTCGAACGGGGCTCCGGTAATGCTGTGGGTCGCCGGCCCAGATAAGTTGTGCACTGAGGTCAATCAAACATGGCTGGATTTCACGGGTCGCTCAATAGAGACGGAGCGGGGACGGGGCTGGGTCGATTCCGTTCATCCCGACGACCTCGCGGGTTGGCTCGCGACCTACGAGGACGCGTTCGCACGACGTGAGGGCTTCCGGCGAGAGTATCGCCTGCGCCGATCCGACGGCGAATACCGGTGGGTCCTCGACACAGGTGCGCCTCGCATGCTCGAAGACGGCAGCTTTGCCGGCTACGTCGGCTCGGCGATCGACGTCACCGACCTGAAGCTCGCGCGCCTCGCGCTCTCGAGCCTGAGTCAACGGCTGATGCAGGTCCAGGAACACGAACGAGCCTGGATTGCCAGGGAGATTCAGGATGATCTCTGCCAGCGCTTGATCGTGCTCACGGCGCAGTTGCACGGCTTGGGTCAGTCGACGATTGGTATCGATGACGGCAAGATGCGCAGCCGTGTCGAAGAACTGAGTGGCCGGTTCGGTGCGGTGGCGACGGAAATGTTTGCCGTTTCAGACCAGCTGCATTCGTCGAACCTTGCGCGGCTCGGACTGCCGGCCGCAACGAGGATCTTCTGTAACGAAATATCCGCGCAGCACGACATGGTGTTCCACCTGGACGACGAAGGGATGCCGACCGACGTGAGGAACGACATCGCGCTGACAATGTTCCGCGTGATGCAGGAGGCGGTCCGCAACGCGGTGAAACACTCAGGAGCTCGGAGCGTGACGGTCGCGTTGCGCGGCAGCCCCGGCGAGATCGAGCTCGAGGTCGCGGACACGGGGGCCGGTTTCGATCCCGAGGCGATGCCGACAGACCACCGTCTCGGGCTGGTCGGCATGCGGGAAAGGCTCAGCCTCGTCAACGGCGAGTGTGCGATCGACGCGCGGCTCGGTCGTGGAACGACGATTCGGGCGCGCGTACCCTTGCGTCAGGACGCGGCCGCGCTCACGACTGAAACAAACGCGTTGTGGCGCGTTCGCGACCACCGCGAGCCACTGGCGCCTTAAGCGCGACGTGGCTTTTACGCCGCGACCATGTCCTCGGCGTAGAGGGCGTCCCTCAGCGCGATATCGCGTCGATCACCTGTGAGTGACGTGCCCATCTGGCTCGTGACGTAGGCGTATCCGATGCCGGCTTCGGGATCGGCAAAACCAAGCGAGCCACCGGCTCCGGGCGATCCGAACGAAGACGGGTGTCCGAACGGCCAGGTGGCGCTTGGCTTCATGAAGCCAAGTGAGAACTGCGGTTCGCCTTTCAGACACTCGTCGTGGAAGCCGTGGGTCGGCGGGATCGCGGGCGCGGCCAGCAAGTCCAGGGTCTCGCGGCGTAGTCCCAGCTCCCGGCCTCCCGTGGCGAACACGCTGTAGGCGCGCGCGATCGCGCGCGCGGAGCCGACGCCGCCACCGGAGGGTACTTCGAGATTGCGCGCGTACACACGCGCGTCATCGAGAGGCAGCCCCGATCCTGGGTTCGTGACGAGAGCGCGGTAGATATTCGATCGAGGATTCATCGAGTCGAGCGTCAATCGAATCGGGAACCCAACGAGCATCTGCAGGCGCCCTGGCGGAGCGAGCGTGGCGAGCTTGGAGTCGGAAATCGATTCCGGCAGCCGGATGTAGAAGTCGAGGCCGAGCGGCGACGCGATTTCATCCTGAAAGAACTGGCCGAGGCTGCGATGCCGCGGATCGACGCGGCGCAGGAGCTCGCCCTGATAGAAACCAAGGCTGATCGCGTGATAGGCCTGCCGCGTTCCCGGCTCCCATGCGGGTTTCTGTCTCGCGAGTACGGCCGCCAGGCGATCGAGATCGGCCACGACACTCCGATCGACCGGCTCGTCGAACGCGAACAGCCCAGCCTGGTGCGCCAGCAGCTGTCGAACGGTGATCGCGGATTTTCCGTTCTGCGCGAATTCCGGCCAATAGGCGCACACCGGCTGCTCATAGTCGAGCCACCCTCGAGAATGGGCCAGTGCCAATGTCATCGCGGCCAGACCCTTGGTCGCCGAGTACACGAGGACCATGGTGTCCTGTTCCCAAGGCTCACCGGTGCGTTTGTTTCGCACCCCGCCCCACAGATCAACCACCTTCTGTTCGTTGCGGTAGACACAGCAGGCGCCGCCGAGCTCGCCGCGGCGAACGAAGTTTTCGACAAACGCAGAGCGCACTGCATCGAATCCGCGGCCCACATACCCATGGACGTTGACTCGCTTGGAAGTCATGACGACGTGCCCTTTCAGGCATCGTTGAACGCACGAATCCTGCCGACTGGAGCGACCCTCGATCGGCGCGATTTCGGTAGGAGCGTGGCTACCGACCGGCGTCTTCAGCGGATTAATTCACAGGGACTGCGGGATTGTCCAAATGTTCCCCGGTACGAGCATCGGGGAAATGCAGGTCACCGAACTGCGCGCAGTCCTGGCAATCGAGTCACGCGTGCCTCGGCACCACGGCGGGCAAGCGTCTGATCGTGCGAGGTCGAGAGCGGGAGACGTATCTTCGCGACGATGTCTCCATCAGGTTCGATCTTCATCCACAGATGGCCGCCGCATTCAGTCACCAGGCGCTGAAGCGTCCCGACGTCGACACCTGGCCGTGCTGCTGTTCGTCCCTGTGAGCGGGCCGAACTCTCGTCGCGAAGATGCGGAGCTTTGTCGGTGCGGGCCGGGGCTCCGGTCCCGGTGACCGTGATGAGCGCGTGGAGACCCAGGCGCACGTGGCGGTGCCTGGCGGCGAAGTGTCGATCCACGACTTCGGTCCCCACATCGACTCGCAAGCGGCCGCCGGACGGCATGCGTTCGCGTCCGTAGCTGGCGAGATTCACGAGCAGCCTCTCGACCCGTTCAATCTGAGCCTCGACGTTCAGTGGCGACGACGAGTGGCCGATCTGGACCTCGACATGGTCACCGGCGAGACGTTTCAGAACCGGTTCGAGATCGCGTATCAGCGTGTTCAGGTCGACGAGCTTCGGCGTGCGCGCCTGTTCCTCGCCAAACGTCGCCAGTTGATGCAGGAGACCGGCTGCGCGCCTGACTTCGTCGATGAGCAGTTCACCCTGTTGCCGGATATCAACGCGCTCGCCAGCCGTGAGCCACTGCCGGCCGTTCTGGTGAATGTCGTTCAGGAGGGTGCCGCAGGTCACGGCCACCTCCGAAGCGAACCGGCCGACGGCTTCCATCCGGTGCGCCTGATCGAGCCGCTCCTCGAGGACACGCAGACGCGTCAGATCTTCGACGACGACCTCGATCGTGTCGGAGGGCAACAGCCGCGCCAGCAGGCGAACGTGCAGGCGGCCGCCATCGTTCCGCCGCCACGCCGTCTCGATCGATTCCTTGGCGCGCGTGCTCAGGCAGCGCTCAATCAGCCACAACAGCGCATCTGGAGCTTCGAAGACAACGGAAGCGAAGTTCGCCGCCGGCTGCTCGAGCACCCGCCGGCCGACCAGGGTCGTGCACGCTCGATTGGCGTGGATCAGCGTGCCTTGCGGTGTGCACCGGAACATCGCCAGCCCCGCATGCTCGAACAAGCGATTGTTCTCCGCTCGAATCTCGTCGAGTTGCGCGCGCAGCCGCGGCAGTTGGTCGGCTTCTTTCTGCAGTGTCTCGGCGCGGTGGGTCGCCGCTTCGAGCCGGCTGGCCGTTGCTCCCAGCGTTTGCTGAAGCTGCTGCGCTTGTCCCTGAGCGATCGTGAGCGACTGTTGCAGGCCGTCGCGCTCGACTCCAAGCTTGCGCGCGCATTCCTGCATATCGGCGAGGCGACTCTCCTGCTCGAGCTGTTCCTGGGCGAGGACGACTTCGAACTGCGCCGCTTGTTCGAGTCCTCGGGTGCGGAGGGCGTCAGCCTCCGCCTGCAGGGAACGCTCGGTGTCGAGCGCCGCTGCGCGCGCATCCGCCAACTCCGTGGTGAGTGTCGCGCGCGTGGCGTCGAGCTGGGTGAGTTGCGAGCTCAGCTCGGCTTCGCGTTGCGTCAGACTCTGAATGCTGGAATTTGCGGCGTCGTGATCGCGCCCAAGCTGCTCGAGCGTGCGCTCGGCTTCGCTCAATCGCTGTGCGGTATCACTCAGTCGCTCGGTGAGGTGATCGCGATCGGCGGTGAGCTGCGACAACGCGCGATCTGATTCGGCTCGATGTTCGGCGAGCTCCGCAGCCGCGGTCGACAGTTCGGCCTGGTGCTGCTGTGTGGCGTCGCGCAGAGCGGCTTCCGTGCTCGCAATCGTGTTCCTGGCTTCTGCCAGTTGATGGTCGAGGGTGTCGCGGGCGGCTTGAACGTTGGCCAGCTGAGAGCTGAGATCGGCTTCGCGCTGCGCGAGGTTCTCGATGCGGCTCGTCGCCGCCTGGAGATCGCCCCGAAGCTCTTCGGCAGCGCTCTCGGTTTCTGTCAATCGCTGGGCAAGGTGGTCGCGAGTCGCCGTGAGCTGCGATATCGCGCGATCGGATTCGGCCCGATGTTCCGCGAGCTCGGCAGCCGCCGTCGATCGTTCGGCGTCGTACCGCTCTTCGGCGTCGCGCAGCGCGGCGTTCGCGTTTGCGATCGTGCTGGTAGCCTGGGCCAGTTGAAGATCAAGTGAGTCGCGCGCAGCCTCGAGGCCGGCCTGGATTGCAGTCAGCTCGGCTTCGCGTTGCGTCAAGCGCTCGACATCGGCAGTGCTCGACTGATACTCACGGCGGAGGTCGTCGAGAGCGGTCTCGGTCTCGCCCAATCTTTGTCCGAGCCGGTCGCGTTCGGTCGCCGCCGCTGATAACTCAGCGTCGAAATGCGCTTGTCGTTCGGCGAGTTCGTCCCGGGCCGCGGTCAGCGCGTCATCGTGGCGCTGTTGCGCCTCGCGTCGCGCGACTTCCGCGTTCCCGACCGCCAGCTCCAGGGCGGCGCGCGCCTCTCGCTCGTGTAGAAGTTGTCCATCGAGTTCGCTTTGGCGCGCGACGTGTTGCTCGATCGCACGAGTCGCATCTGCCAATTGGCGCTCGAGGCCATCGCGAGCAGCCTGGACCTCGACGAGCCGTGTATTGAGCTCTCCCTCGAGTGCCGTGAGCTGTTCGAGGACTGCGGTGAGTGTCTCGCGGTCTCGTTGAAGCTGTGCGATCGTGCTATCGGCTTCGGTCAGCTTCTGCGCAAGGTCGTTGCGATCGGACGTCGCGTAGGAAAGCTCTTGTTCGAAGTGGGCCCGGCGCTCGGCCAGCTCGATGGCCGCCTGCGCCAAAGCCGCGTCATGGCGTTGCTGCGTCGCGCGCTGCGCCACCTCCGCATCGGCAACGGCTTGTTCCAGCGACGTACGGGCCGCGCGCTCCTGGTGAAGCTGTCCATCGAGCTCGGCTTCGCGGTCAGCCGCTTTCTTGCTGGCTGCAAGGCGATCGCGCATGGCACGCGTCGTCGCATCGTCGAACGCTGCCTCTGTGGCGGCCAGGCGGCGTTCCAGGTCGGTGCGACGCCCGGTGAGCTCGGCGAGTGCCTGTGACAGATCGTTCTCGCGCTCCGTGAGGCGCTCGATATCGGCGACCTTGGACTCAACCTCCAGCCGCGTCAGGCGCAGGTTGGCTTCCAACTGGCGAGACTGCATCTCCGCGTTTGCGATCGCCTCGGCGTGTTGCTGCTTTGCGTTGGCGATCACTTCGGCGTGCAGCTTCTCTGCGTTCGCGATTGCTTCGACGTGTTGTTTCTCTGCGTTCTCCAGAGCGGTAACTGCTTGCGCCAGGGAGTTCTGGATGCCGCAACGTCTCTCGTGTTCCTGCTCGAAAAGTACCTGGAACTCCCGCCGCTGTTCGGCCAATTCCTCGGCGGCGGCAAGCCGTTCGCGTTCGTTGCGTGACTGCGCGGCTTCGACCGCAGTTTCTGAATCAGCGAGCTTGCGCTCCAACACGCTTTGCGTCGCGGCGGCGCCGGCCAACTGCGACCTGAGCTCGGTTTCCCGCTGCGAGAGCCGATCGACGGCGGCCGCGGCAGCGGCCTGTTGTTGCCGGGCACGCTCCACTTCGATCGCGGCCACGCGAAGCTGCTCGTCGACCATCTCCCAGTTCGCCGTGGCTTTCGCCATGCCAATCTCGTACTGGGCCTGGCGCTCGGCGAGCCGTTGTTCGGCAGCGTCGATAGTGGCTTGATGCCGGCGTTCCGCCTCGTGGAGGGAAGTGGTGGCGGCGGCGAGTCTCTGCTCGAGATCGGCGCGCGCAGTCCGTTCGAGATTGAGGAGCGCAAGGCTCGTGCCCTCCTGGGCTACGAGCCTCGCCTCCCCCTGTGAGCTGGCAGGCGCCGATTGCGCGCGCTCGTGCGTGCGCGCGACTGCGCGCGTCACGACCGCAAGCAGATCGCGCGGCAGCGAGTCGTTTCTGACGATGTAGTCGTCAGCCACGGGGTGAAGCGAGTCGAATACCGGGCCGGGACCGTCCGGCACGATCACCACCACGGCAGGCCGTTGCGAACCGCTCAGCACCGGCTCCAGGATCGATGGCCAGCTCTCAGGGCTGGTCTGTGCTTCGACGATGACGGCCTGAAGGTCCTGGTTGTCGCGCAGCCACCGGACGGCGTGCTCGACGCGAGGCGCCCAGGACACGTTGACACTGTGATCGACGCCGCGTAAACCCGCGGCGACAGCCTGTGCGTCCCTCCGTTCGTTGCCGATGTAGAGGATCTTCATGCACTCCTAAGCAGTGGCGAGACAGTGTGCGCTCTTTCTATCGGTCAAAAGGTGAGTTGGCTGCACCCCTGAAGCCGGGCCTTCCTGAGTCGGGCGTTCAACGCACGGCGGAACGCCTGCCGCGCACGGGACAGTCTCGACATGACGGTACCCATTGGAATGCCCGTGACGCCGGCAATCTCCCGATAGGAGAGTCCTTCGAGCTCGCGGAGCACGAGCAGTTCGCGAAACCGATCGGGCACACTCCGCATCGTCTGCTCGATCAATGTGATGTCGTCAGTTTGCAGCAGCAGCATCTCGGGATCCAATGCCCGCTGCGTGCGGCTGTGCCGCTCTTCATCGAACGAGTCGGTGGACGAGGGGCCGGCGATCTGCCAGCCGCAACAGGTGTTGCGCACGATTCGCAGGAACCAGGCGCGCGCGTTTCCGCCAGAGAACGTCCCGAAATATCGCAGCGCGCGCAACGCAGCCTCCTGCACCGCATCCTCGGCATCGTGATCGTTCCGCGTGATCCAGCGCGCCAGGCGGTAGGCGGCATCAAGATGGGGGAGAACGACCTCATCGAAACTGTTGCTGCCGATCGAGGGTGGCGTCGAATTGCACTCACTTGCAGTATTCATCGAGCGCTCCAAGGACTTGCTGAAGTCCGCGTTCCAGCGTCGGGTAGTTGAAGCGGAAGCCGATGCCGCGCAGACGGATGTTCGAGAACACTGCATCGGCGAGGATCTGGTCGGCCAGGATCTCTCCGGCGAGGATCCGTGCTGTAGCTTCCGGAAAAGACCAACGGCGCAGCGTGCGATCGGCAAGGCGGGCGAACGTCGTCGCGAAGTCATGCAGTCGGATTGGATCGCTGTTGACGATGAAATACCGGCCGCCGACCTCGCCGCGCTCGGCAAGATGCACCAGCCCGCGCGCGCAATCCTCGACGTGAATCGGCGACACCCACGGGCCGGTGCTGCCGAAGTGGAGCACGCGACGGCCGGACATGACCGGCTCGATGACGCGCCGGCGAAACCACGAGGCGTTGCCATAGATCCATCCCGGGAATGCGGTGACGATCGGCAATCCGGCGAGGGTGTAGCCTTCGACTCGATCGAGCGCTGGCGCAAGACAGCGACCCCAGGCCGATGGCCGTGGCGGGGCGTCCTCGGTGATCGGCCGCGGCCCCGTCGCGCCGTAATAGCTCGCGTCCGAGACGTATACGATTCGCCGCGTCGCAGCCGCCGCAATGGCATCCAGCAGATGCGCATCCATTTGGATCTGACGGTGCATTAGGAAGTCAGCGCGCTGCGCCGTCATGCGGCCACCATCGAACGGATACGTCGAAAGGTGAAAGACCCACTCGGCCTGCGCTTCGTCCTGCCACGGACCAGGTGTCATCAGATCGCCAATGACCGCCGTTGCGCCGGCGCGGCGCACCTGTTCGGCGGCGTCGGGCGAACGCGCCAGGCCGCATACCTCATGGCCGCGCGTCACCAGGACCTTGATCAGTTCGGTGCCAAGGAAGCCGTCAGCTTCAGTGACGAACACGGTCGCTCGCGGTAAAGCGTTCACACAGTCAGTGTGGATGCGAGCGCGCCGGGGGAACAGCGACAGAACCCTTACAGGACCCGTACGACACCTTTACGTCTGGTCTGCTATGGCGGGTCTAAAGAACAAGACCCGCCCTACGTGAGCGGGTCTCAACTGCGTAGGCCGGGTCTTGCTTTCCAAGACCCGGCGTCGTGAATAAGAAACCGTCTGAGCGGGCTATGTACCCATCACCTCTGGGGCGCGTGCGCTGTCGATGTCTTTCAAGAGCGAGTCGATCGAGGCCGTGCGGCCGGCGGCGTAAGCTCGAGCCCAGCGGGCAGCGCCGAGACGATCGCGGACTTCCTGTTCCGTCCGTTCTCGCAGGTCGCGAACCGTCTTGTCGACCGCGGATGCCCCAGTGCGTTCGGTCACCGCATCCCACGTGCCCAGCACGCGCGCTGCCCACGCATCGTCGCCCTTCAACGCTGCAGCGGCGGCCAATGGTGTCAGTGCGAAGACGAACGCGAACTTGTCGTGGATCTCGCGGCTACAGCAGAGACTTTCACGGATCAAGGCGATCGCTTCGTCGGCTTTTCCGCGGCGCAGCGCAAGGTTGGCGCGGATGTAGAGGGGGAGATTGAGGAACCACGGGCCGGCATCGCGAAATACCAGCGTCGCATCATCGAGCGCCCGCTCGGCGGCATTCATGTCGCCCGTCGCCAGGGAAATACCGGCCATACCGAGCAACGCGTTGCCAATGCCCCATGCGCTCGAAATGCTCCGCGCCCGTTGAATGCCGCGAGTGAATCGTTCGCGCGATCGGTCCAGATTACCGCCAGCCTGCTCGACGTGCCCGAACAGGATCTCCGCCATCGCGAGGACATCGGCGTCTGCCGAGTCGCGGCCGACCGTCAGGGCGCGCGTGAGGCCTTCTCGCGCGTGTCCCAGTTGCCCCTGCGTGTACCACATGACGGACGCTCCGACGAGCGCCTTGGTTTCGATCGCCGGCCGAATTCCGGGTACCTTCGCCATCTGCTGGAACCACTGCAGCGCTTCCGTACCACGTCCTTGAATCAGCCAGAAGAACAAGAGATTCCACGCAATCGTCGCGGCTTCGGTTGCCCGCTGACTCTCGATCAGCCATCCCAGAACGGTGCGATAGCTCTCCAGATCGTCTCGGACGCGGTCCAGCCATTCGGCCTGCGCTGGCCCGATCAGTCCCGCTCCGGCGCTTGAGGCTTCGGCGATGCAATGCCGCACCAACCCCTCGAGCGCGTCGTCGCGTTCACCCGCGGTTGTCAGTTCGTGTGCCGCGTATGCGCGTACGGTTTCGAGCATTTGATAGAGCGGTCGAGTCACGACGGACGTTTCCGCACGCAGCAACAGGCTCTTGTCGATCAAGCCGGCGACGATGGTGAGTGCGTCGGCGCTGGTCGATGACGAGGGATCGCGGCCAGCGAGGACGGCCGCCGCCGCCTCGATTGAAAAACGGCCGGGCAGCGCGCCGAGCCGCCGGAACGTCCGCTGCTCGTCGCCGCCAAGGAGCTGATAGCTCCACGCGATCGTCGCGCTCATCGTCTGCTGGCGTTCGGGGAGATCGCGCGCGCCAACGGGGGAGAGCAGCACGTCGCGTTCGAGCCGCCGGAGCAGGCCTTCGACCGTCAGCACTTTGATCCAGGGCGCGGCAAGTTCCAGCGCGAGCGGCAAGGCGTCGAGCCGCCGGCAGATCGCGGTGACGATGGCACCGTTTTCTCGCGTGAGCCGGAAGTCGGATTGCACGTCGCGAACGCGTTCGAGGAACAGCCGCACCGCTGGAACCCGCGCCAGATCGGCAGGCGGCTGCTCGCCCGCATGCGAATCCATTTCCAGTGGCAGCGGACCGAGCGCGTATTCGCGTTCGCCGCGCACGCGCAACGGCGCGCGACTGGTGACCACCAATTTGAGCGTGGGGATCGCGGCCAGCAGATCCGCCGCCAGTGCGGCCGCCTCGAGCACGTGCTCGAAGTTATCGAGCACCAGCAAGGTTGCGCGATCGCCGCATGCCACGCGAGCGCGCGTGGGTAGATCGAGCGCGGTCACATCCGACAGACCGATGGCCTCGGCGATTCCGAGGGCGACGAACGCCGGGTCGCGAACAGCGGCCAGCGGTACGAGCACGACGCGCGTCATCCCCTCGCCCGCGATCCAGCGCGCAAGCTCGAGAGCCAGACGAGTCTTCCCGGCGCCGCCCGGGCCGGTCAGCGTGACGAGCCTCGTGGACGGCTCCATGAGCCAGCGTCGCAGCGTCTTGAGATCGGTGTCGCGGCCGATCAGTACCGTCGGAGCCAGCGGCAGTGGAGTCCCGCTCAATTCGTCGACGGCAGCATCGATTGCCGGAGCGCGCGCGCTTTCGAGGAGGGCATCGCGTGCCGCCCCATTCAGGTCGAGCGCGGCAGACAAGGCGCGCACGGTTTCGGGATGCGGTCGTCGGCGGTGGCCGCGCTCGAGAGCGCTGACGGCATGGACGGAGAGGCCAGCGATTGTCGCCAGTTCTTCCTGCGTGAACCCGGCCGTCTCGCGTAGCGCTTTCAGGTGCGCACCAAATGATCCCGGGGCGCCAGTCTTCAAGACTCTTTTATCTTACTGCCACAACTCGAGGAGATCTTGCTTCCCGGACTGTACGAGCTTTGTCCGGCCTTTGTATCGCCACTGTCGGTGGCCGAGATCGAACGGAGCTGGCCACACTGGACTCATGTCTGTCCACACACGAGTCACCGCATTCTCGCCATTCCTTGTTTACGTTGTGGTGTTTCATCTCTGCTGGATTGCATGGCCATTTGTCGTTTACCCGAGGGTCACAGCTCTCGGCGACTCAACTCTTGCGTACGCGCTCGTGAACATCAGCTTCCGCCTCCTGTTGTGGGTTGCGCCTGTTGTCCTCTACTTGCGGCAAGTGGATCGAATTGAGCCGCTCGGTTATTTGAAGCTACGCCACCACGTCGGGCGCGGCATTGCCGTCGCCCTCGTCGTGACCGCACTGAATCTCGCCGGATCGGTGGCGCGCTTCGGGCTGCCTCACCTGTCGATGGAGGCGCTCACATGGAACAGCGTGCTCGGGACCTCCTTCTTCGTCGGGTTCATCGAAGAGATTCCATATCGTGGTTTCATGCTGCAGAAGTTTACGGAGCGGCTGGGCTTTGGGATGGCCACCATGTTGACGTCGTTGTTGTTTGTCGCCATTCACGTGCCGGGCTGGATCGCGCTGCACATGTTGACGATCGATCGCGCGGCGTCAATTTTCATTTTCGCGGTCGTGATGTCGATCGTATTCAGGTATGCACAGTCGTTGTGGGCGCCGATCGTCGCCCACAGCGCAAATGACTGCATGTCGTTCCTGCTCTTTCACGTCTGAGCCCGTTCACGATTCACTGCCTGACACCTGGCACCAGTGGCACTCCGACGAGCAGCAGGGTAATATCCCCGCTACCTCTGACACCTCCTACTGGTCGTTCGCGAACCGGACAGGTCGCGGTGCTGGCGCTGGCGGCCTTCGTCGGCGCAACTCACACCGCGGCCGCGCAGCAAGCCCCGGCAGAGTCCGGCAACGGAGCCGCACCATCCGCGAAAATTGACTACGACACGGCACATCTGCAGCGCCGGCTGCCGGCGGTTCGAGCGACGGGTCCCATCGCCATCGATGGAATGGTTGACGAAGCTGCGTGGAGCAGTGCGCCCGCGGCGAGCGGCTTCATTCAAAACGAGCCTCGTGAAGGCGCGCCGGCGACCTACGACACCGAGGTTCGAGTGCTCTATGACGACGAGGCGTTGTACTTCGGTGTGTTCGCCCACGACGACCAGCCGTCGCGGATCATCGTCAATGACCTGAAGGAGGATTTCGCCACGAGCAACAGCGACGGGTTCCGGATCGTTCTGGATACGTTTCATGACGAGCGGAATGCGTATGTGTTCGCCATCAATCCTGCGGGGGCGAAGTGGGACGCGCAGATGTCGAACGAAGGGCGGGAGAACAACGCCGATTGGGACGGCATCTGGGAGGTGCGCGCGCGCATCGCGGAAACGGGTTGGTACGCGGAGATCAGAATTCCATTCCGCACGCTGCGGTTCCGCACCAGCGATGTCCAGACGTGGGGCGTCAACTTCGAACGCAAGGTGCGGCGGCTCAACGAAGACAGTCATTGGGCGCCGCTGCCGAGGATCTACAATCTCGAGCGCGTGTCACTTGCCGGACGCGTGGATGACTTCCGCGGTTTGCGGCAGGGACGGAACCTGCGAATCAAGCCGTACGCGGCGGGCAGTTCCAACACGATTGGGTCGAGCAGCTCGCGCGGTGATTTCGATGCCGGCTTCGACGTGAAGTACGGAATCACGAACGGACTCGTCGCGGACTTCACCGTCAACACGGATTTCTCGCAGGTCGAGGCCGACGAGCAGCAGATCAACCTGACGCGATTCAGCCTGTTCTTTCCAGAGAAACGCGACTTCTTCCTGGAGAACTCAGGCATCTTCCAGTTCGGCGCGGGTGTCACCGGGTTTGCCGCCGGCGGCGGTGGGGGAGGCGGCGGCGGTGGCGGAGGCGGCGGCCGTCAAACCGCGGATCTGCAGATGTTCTTCAGCCGCAGCATCGGCCTGTCGGAAGATGGCCAGGCGATTCCGATTCTCGTCGGGACGCGATTGACAGGTCGGCAGGGCGCCTATTCCATTGGCGTCCTGAACGTGGAAGAGGACGGGCACGGCACCGAGCCGCGCATCAACGATACGGCGATTCGCGTTCGCCGCGACGTGCTCGCCAACTCGGACATCGGGGCAATCCTGCTCCTCAGGGAGCCGGGCGGGCCTTCGTACAATCGCGTTGGTGGCGTGGATGCGAACTTTCGCTTCGGCTCTTACTTGAACGTGAACGGCTATGCCGCCAAGTCCTTTTCACCGCTAGTAAGCGGGACGAGCACCGGCAACGACTTCGCCGAGAAAGCGGGTCTCAACTACGCAGGCCGTATCTGGCAGGTACAGGCCAACGTCGAAGGGATCGGCGAGCAGTTCGTGAACGATCTAGGATTCGTGCCTCGTCGCGGCGTGAACAACTATTTCTCGTTTCTCGCGCGACGGTTCCGTCCGCTCGCCGTGTCGGGGCTGATCCGCGAGATCAGGCCGCACATGCAGTTCGACGCCTTCTACCGCCAGGAGGACGGCGCGCTCGAATCCCGTTACCTCGACTTCCACTTCCCGATCACGTTCCAGGACAGCTCGAACATGGAGATCGGTGTGAACCCGAACGTCGAGGTGATCAGCGAGCGCTTTCGGCTCAACACCGCGCACGATGTGTGGGTGGAGCCCGGTCGCTACGACTTCAACGAGTACTTCATCTTCTGGAACACCAACGCGGCGGCGCGCGTGTCCGTGAACACGCGGTACGCCATGGGGCCGTTCTACGACGGCTACCGGCGGGCGTATATGATCTCGCCCTCGCTTCGGCTCAACGCGAACTTCAATGCGTCCGTCGGGCTGCAGATCAACGACATCTCGGCCCCGACCGACGGGTTCGTCTCGAAGTTGCTGACCACACGCGTGAACTACAACTTCAATACGAAGATGTTCTTCAACGCGCTCGTGCAGTACAACAGCGATACGCGGCAGTGGACGTCGAACCTGCGCTTCAACATCATCCACCGCCCCCTCAGCGACTTCTTCCTCGTGTACAACGATCGCCGCGATGAGCGCACTGGCACGTTGCTCAGTCGAGCCGTGATCGCAAAGCTCACATACCTGGTGGCCTTCTAGGTAGCGGAATGCTGAAACACATAAACGCCAAAATCGCGGAAGTCTCTTGCAAGTGTATTCACCACGAAGAACACGAAGAACACGAAATCGACTAACCGCGGAGTCGCGAAGACACGGAGGCGCCACGCCGGCGAGGCTTCGCCTCGGATGGATAGCGCTGATGGTCGCAACGAGATAAGTGTCTCCCGGTTTCCGCGGGTCCGTGGTTCGTTGTCCGGTGACCTTCGTGGCCTTCGTGGCCGT
>Ga0207675_100001648_pt1 | contig 22353 bp, 21 predicted proteins | sample KBSSwiS42_FD_184305 | JGI IMG/M metagenome (GOLD analysis project Ga0207675, IMG submission 184305) | Switchgrass rhizosphere microbial communities from Kellogg Biological Station, Michigan, USA - KBS Switchgrass S4-2 (SPAdes) (version 2) | ecosystem: Host-associated > Plants > Roots >...
CAGGGAGTCGCGCCCGACTCCCTGGGACTAAGCTCATTGGCGAGGCGCTCGCCTCGCCTGCGCTTGCCGGTAAAGGAGCTGCCCACATGCACATTCCACGACGATCATTGCGTGGCGCGCTGCCGTTCTCCAGTCTCGTGGTAACCGGCTGGCTCATCTTGAGTGGCTGTACTTCGGCCCCGCCCCAACCCACTTCGATGCGTGATCCCCAGGCGAACTTCGACGTCCTCAAGACGTTCACCTGGGGTGACAGTCAGGGCGGCCCGCCTGCCGACGAACCTTTGACCATCGTCAACAGCCAGATTCGCGCGGCAATCACCGGCGAATTGCAGCGCAAGGGTTACGCGGAAGCGGTCGCCGGGGCCAAGCCGGATCTCGTTCTGCATTACGAAACCGCGGCGGCGGAGAAGATCAAGACCAGCCCGGTCCGGATCGGTGTCGGCATGGGCGGTTACGGCAGCAATGGAGGCGCCGGAGTCGGCGTCAGCAGTTCCGGCGCGAAAAACATCAGGGAAGGCACCCTGGTTCTGCGTGTGATCGACCCGGCCCGCAATGCCGAGGTGTGGAACGGGCGCGTGTCGCGTGAACTCGGCAAGGGCGGCGTCCCCGATCAGGCGTTGATCCAGGAAGCCGTGGGCGATCTGTTGCGCGAGTTTCCGGCCCATCAGTGAATCGCGCCGCTTGCGTGTCGGCAATCCCTGTGTTTTGATACTGAACCATATGGTTCAGTATACGCAGGCCCACTTCAATGCCTCGTTCGCCGCACTCTCGGACGTCACGCGTCGCGGCGTCCTGGAGCAATTGGCGCGCGCCGACGCATCGATCACCGACCTGGCCGAAAAATTCCAGATGACCCTCACCGGCATGAAGAAACATGTCGGCGTGCTGGAGCAGGCGGGGCTCGTCACCACGGAGAAGATCGGGCGCGTGCGCACCTGCAAGCTCGGCGTGTGCCGGCTGGAGGAAGAAGCGGCCTGGATCGAGCGATACCGCCAGCTCTGGGACGCGCGCTTCGACGAACTGGACCAGGTTGTCGAGGAATTGAAACGGAAGGAGAAGGCCAATGGAAGCAAGAAGAGAAAGTGAGCCTGTCCCGATGAAGGAACAGACGACCGCCGAACGGAAGTCCGATCGCGAGATGGTCATCAGGCGGACCTTCAACGCCCCGGCGCGCCTCGTGTTCGAGGCGTGGACCCGGCCCGAGCTGTTCCAGCGTTGGTGGGTGCCGAAGTCGCTCGGCATGAATCTGCTCTCCTGCGAATTGGATGTCCGTGTCGGCGGCGGGTACCGACTGGTGTTCGCGGGGAACCCGGAACCCATGGCGTTCTTCGGGAAGTACCTCGAGGTGGTCCCCAACTCGCGCCTCGTCTGGACCAATGAAGAAGGTGGTGAGGGCGGGCCCGTCACCACCGTGACCCTCGAGGAAAGAGGCGGCAAGACCCTGCTGATCCTGCACGAGCTTCATGCTTCGAAGCAGTCGCTCGACGACAACCTCGGCTTCGCGGATGGGTTGCGGGAGACGTTCGGACAGCTGGACGAGCTGCTCGTCGCCCTGCGCGCCTGACTACCCGGGTACGGGCGGCGGCCCCTCCGACTCACTTCGTGTAGTAGACGTGCGCCCAGGCGGTCATGCGCCTGGGCGCCTGTTCGCGAGCGCTGACGCCGGGCCTGGCCTCGAGCCACGCACGCTGCGTTTCGCTCAGGGCCTGCGCTGCCGACATTCCCGCGGTATACCGCTTGTAGAATTCCGTGGCGAACTGACTGGCGTACGCGTCCTCGATCGGCCACAAGGTCGCGATCACGCCACGCGCGCCGGCGCGCAGGAATGCGCGCTGCAGGCCTGGCATGCCGTCGGCGAAACGCGCCGGACCGACCGCGGTCTCACACGCACTCAGGTAGACGAGATCCGCCTCGCCGCGCCAGCTCTGCACCTGGCCCGCGGTCAGGTAAGTGGCGTTTCCGGCACTATCTACCGCCGGCAGCATCAGGAGGGAGGCGAGCGGCTGGCGCAGATCGGCAAGGCCGTGGGTGGCGAAATGGAACACGTCGGCTCCGCGAGTCCACGCGGCCTTGACTGCCGCGGCGCTGCCCTCGTCTCCGGTAAGTAGCTTGACGTCCGGCGCGCTGCCGTCGGGCGAGTACAGCGCCGCGATCGCACGTGCCTCGGCGCCGGTCGAGCCGAGCACGGGAAATAATCCGCGCTTGGTGAGCACCGGCGCTTTTCCCACGAAACCGGCGAGTGCCACCAGGCGCATGGCGTGCTTGCTGCTCGCGGCGCCGCGATTCGCGTCCTCGAGCGTCGAGGTAATCATGTCGATCGAATGGGTTTCCGCCAGCCGCCGGGCGCGGTCCACGGGCGACGCCAGCGCGGCAAACGGCAGCCCGGCGAGTTTCCCGTCGGCGACTATTTCGAGGCGCGTCGTACCAGGTGCAATGGCGCCTTCCGGCAGCAACCAGGCCGAAAGTCGCGCAAACTGCGCGACGCTGTCGTCCGGCTCATGCGCGCGCCGCAGCGACGCGAGCCGATCGATCTCCCTCTCGATCGCCGACGGAGTCGCCGCGAGCACGGTGGCGCGAATTCCGGCGGAGTCACGGATCCACAGGTATGCATGGTCTCTGCCGAGCGCGTAGGAGAGCTGGGTGACTTCGGCGGCGATCGCCGGCCACGGTCGGGACACCTGTTGCGGCAGCAGCTCATCGGTCTTCGGCGCACTGCCACGCGCGAGCTCGGTGTCGATTTCGGCGCGCAATCTGGCGATCTCGTTCCGCAGCGAATCCATCGAGGGCGTGGAAGTCGCGTTATTCTCCAGCATGTTGGCCAGGGCCACGCGTTTGGATGCCATTCGCGCCAGGAGCTGATCGACGCGGCCCTGCGTGGCCGCGTCGACGTTGGATACACGCACGGCCTCGAAACTGATCGTCCGCACCGACTCGAGCACGCGCAGCGATTTTTCTTCCGCTTTGCCCGCCGCCAGCAACTTGCTCGCGCCGCGCGCGACGACGTCACGCATCAGCAGATCGGTGTATCCACGATAGGTGTCCTGCAGACGCGTCAGGACATTGGCTTGCTGCTCGGGGCTCGCGCTCATGGCCCGATAGCGCAAGATCAGCGCGATCGCGCGCTCGTACTCGCGTTCCGCCTCGGCGGTTTCGCCGCGGGCCGCGCGCGCCTCCGCCAGCAGCTTGCGTGCCTGCTGTTCTTGGCCGATGTCGCCGTCGGCAATCGCACCCCGCAGACCTTCCGCGGCGATCCCGAATGCCTCTTCGACATCGCGCGGCGTCCGCCCCTTTCGCGCCAGCAGCGACTCGGCCAGGTAGAAACTGAGAGTACGCGCCCGGAATGGGATCGGTATTGACTGCTTGAGCCCAAGCGCGTCACGGTAGATGGCGATAGCCCGATCGTGGTCAGCGGCGGCCGCGTGGTCGCGGCCAAGGCTTGCCATGTTGAGCATCCGCGAATCGTTGTTGGCGCTCATCTTTAGCGCTTCGCCATGCAACCGAATCGCCTTTTTCAGATCGCCGGCCCCGCGCGCCATGTCTCCGGCCAGGGCGACATTGAACATGAGACCTTCCGGTTCGTCGAATTTGACCCGAAGCTTTCTGGCTTGTTCGTTGAAATCCTCCGCCTGGACACTGTCGCCGCGTTCCCAGTACGTCTGGCTCAGTCCTTCCATCGCAAAGACCTCATGCAATTCCTGTCCATGCTGACGGGCCTCCTTCAACACCCACAACCAGCGCTCGACCGCGATATCCGAATTTCCCGCGGACATGTGCGCGTAGGCATTTCTCACGATGACTTCAACCCGTCGGTCCGGCCTCTGAATCTCGTCAAGGTGCGTGAGAAGCTCATCGAGAGTCCGCAGCTGTGACTGCCAATCGCCACTTTCGCCGGCATACACTGCGTGGTATCCCAGCGCCGCCCGCGCTCCATTGATATCGCCGATGGCGCGGAATTCCTCCACCGCCAGCGCTGCAAGGCGCATCGCTTCGGGCAGGTTCTTTTCGTAATAGGCGAAGGCCCCCAGGCTGTCGAGCATGCGCGCGTGCTCGCGCCGGCTGAGCGCCTTGTCCTGCTCGAGTTCGACCAGAATCTGCTTGCAAAGTGACATTGCCTCGTCGGCCGTTGGATTCTGCGCGCTGGCGTTCCTGCCGATTTCAGCCAGCGCGCCCGCCTCGGCGGCGCGCGCGCGCGCGCGGTTGTGCGCGTCGCCGATCCTGCGAAACGCCTCGACCGCCTTGCGGGCATCGGCGAGCGACTGCTTCATGTCGATGTTGTAGGAGCCGAGGGCATTGGCGCGATCCAGGCGCATCCAGGCGGCCAGGTATGGATCGCCATCTATCGATTCGAAGTGTGCGAGTCCGGAGTCGAAGCGGCGCAGCCCGCTTTCGCGCATGACGTCGGCCGTCATGCCGAACGCAATCACGGCAGCGTAGTCGTGGTAAGCCTGCACACGGGCGCGCACCGCCGGTTGCGCCATCGCTGTTGCGTCGTAGCGCAGCACCTTCACCTGGATGCGCGCCGGCTGTGTGAACTCGTGATTCCCCTGCAGACTCAGCACCAGCCGATCACCGCGTTTGACGTCGAGCGCTGCGACTTCGATGCCTGTGCCGCCGTGATGCGACTCGACCTCCGAGAACGCAAGGGGTTGTGCGCCGCCGCCGAATCGCTCGAGCTTGAGCTGCACATCGACATCGGTTTCGGTGACGATGCCGACGAAAGTGCCGTCCGCAGGCACGGTGTATTCACGACGCCCCGTATCGCGGGTTTTGCCGCGATCCAACGGAATGAGACCGTCGAATACGACGACGCCATCGATGAGGGAACGCGGCGTTTGCTCGCATGAAATAAGGAAAATTGCCGCGCATGCGGCCGCCAGGCGCAACAAAGCACCCTTGTGCTCCAAACTCAGGATCATCCCCGTTCCCCCGCCCCAGATCATACCGATTGGATTTCGAATGGTGGGCCTGCTTGGATTCGAACCAAGGACCAAGGGATTCACGTTGACCGGAAGGTTTCCCTTCCGCGTGGACTATCTCTTCACCCTCTCGGTGTCTAACTAACACCCAGGTGGGGTGCGGGACGCTCTAGCCTGTCATCAAGGGCGCTCGAAGCCCTCAGGTAGTCTCTGCACCTTCCGGAACTGCAGCTCCGGCTTGGCTCAGGGTTGCCAGGCGTGACTCCTCATCAAAGAGGGGCGCCGCTGAGGTTTCCCTGAATTCATCCCGTCCACTGCGCAGGTCATCCCTGCGCAGGCACCTATATAAAGATGAGTCCCCTGCACTAACCGCTGTGCTACAGGCCCAACCGGCGCGCATTGTACATGGCGGCCGCGCTGCCACTTGCATTCAAAGTGATATCACTTTACTATCACACTCACGGTGCATCAACCTGCACCCGGGAGAATGAAAATGAATACGCCTCTTGCTGGTGCCACACAGGAAATCGACTTCAAGAGCACGAGTGGCTACGCGGCACTGACGTTCGCGTTCCTCTGCCTGGCGGCGGTTCCGGTGTTTATCTTCATGCGCTCGCCACCCCTCATCATCATCGCCGTCCTCACCTTCGTCTTCCTGTTGAAGGGCATCTACATGCTGCAGCCGAACCAGTCGGCGCTGCTGATGCTGTTCGGCGCATACCGCGGCACGGACTATTCGACCGGACTGCGCTGGGCGAACCCGTTCATGAACAAGACCAAGGTTTCGCTGCGCCTGCGCAACTTCAACAGCGAGAAGCTCAAGGTGAACGACAAGCGCGGTAACCCGATCGAAATCGCGGCCGCAGTGGTCTGGCGCGTGAGCGACACGGCGCGCGCGGTGCTCGACATCGACCACTACGAGCAGTACGTGCCCATCCAGGCGGAGGCGGCGCTGCGCCATCTCGCCAACGAGTACTCCTACGATCACATCGACGAGGCCGACAGCTCACTGACGCTGCGTGCCGGTGGCGACGAGATCATCAGCAAGCTCAAGCGTGAGCTGCAGGAGCGCTTCGAGAAAGCCGGCCTGCGCGTGGAAGACGCGCGCCTCACGCACCTCGCCTACGCGCCGGAAATTGCGGGCGCCATGTTGCGCCGGCAGCAGGCGGAAGCCGTCATCAGCGCGCGCAAGCAGATCGTGCTGGGCGCGGTGTCGATGGTGGAGATGGCGCTGAATGGACTCACCGAGCGCGGCGTGGTCGAGCTCGACTCCGAGCGTCGCGCGGCCATGGTGTCCAACCTGCTGGTGGTGCTGTGCGCGGAAACCGAAGCGCAGCCCGTGATCAACGCCGGCACGCTCTACAGCTAAGAGGCCGATGAGCGAGCCGCCAAATCGCAAGGCCTTCCTGCTGCGCCTCGATCCGGCCGTCGCCGCCGCGATCGAGGCGCTGGCGGCCCAGGAGCTGCGCAGCGTCAACGGCCAGATCGAATGGCTGCTGCGCGAAGCGCTGGCCAAGCGCGGCCGCACGGTGAACACGCCTTCGCGCACCAACGCGCGCCGGATCAAGAAAGACGAATGACAATATCGGGCCGGCTCAGCCGTCCGACTCGAGCACCATCGCCTCGACTTCCTCGTACGTCAGGTACTCGATGGTGGCCAGCTCATCGGCAATGCGCTCGATGAGCCGCCAATCGCGTTCGATGAGCTCGGACGCTTCGCGGTAGGCTGCCAGGAATTGCTCTTCGGTGAGCCCGAGCTGAGCGACGGCCTCGCGGTCGTCGCCGGCGGCCACACCCTGGAACATGCGATCGGCCCTCAGTCCGCGGGCGCGCGCCTCGGCGCACGGGCCGGCCAGCGACACCACGGCCATGAGTTCGGGCGCCATCGCGACCTCGCCGGATTCCTGCAGCTCGGTCCAGTACAACGCACCATCCACTTCCATCCCTTCGTCGGGGACGGCGGAGACGTTGTCGAATACCAGCCCGGCGCGAATCGCGGCCACGGCATGCGCGGCCTCGTGGATGGCAGTGATGCGCTCGACGTCCACCACGCCGGCCGCCCTAACCCGCGGCGGCCACCGCGCTACCGAAGTTGCGGCAGCCGGCCTCGGCGGCGATGTCACCCGGCGTCTTGGCGCAGGCCTGCGCAACGCTGGACTTGAGCTTCGCGATGACGGCGGCGCGCTGCGGCGTGGTGTTCCACTCGCCGAGCGCCTTGTCGAGCCGCGTCAGCCGCGACAACGTGCGGCGATGGATGCGGTTCGGACCGTCGAGCTCGCCGATGACTGCGATTCCCACCTTTTCGATGGTCGCGGTGTCGTCGGGCGACAGGCGCAGCAGTCCGTCGAGATACTGGTAGCCCCACTGGAAACGCGACGCGGGGCCACGCGCCTTCTGGTAGGCCTCGGCCAGCAACTCGAGCGCGCGTTGCTTGTTGCCGAGTTGCTCCTCGACGTCCGCGAGATCGCCGATGTAGTAGTGAGGCGTGTTCGACGTCGACGCCTCGAGCGCCAGCAGGTCGCGGGCGCGCACCCAGTCATCGAGCGCGATGTAGATGTTGATGGCGGAGTTCACGACGCCGGCGCGCACGTAGGAATCCTGCTTCACGGCGAGCATTTTCGCCGCGGTCTGCAGCGCGACGGTGCGCACGTCGGTGGGCACCTTGCCGTCCGGCGCGTAAGCCTCCGCCACGCGGACTTTCATGAGCTGCGCGGCGAGCTGATCCGCAGGAGCGAACTGCGTATTGGCGGTGGTCGCGTCGGCGATGCTCAACATGCGCTCGCGGATGCCCGGGGCAATCTGCGGCAGGGTCTGGCGCGCCGCCCAGTAGAACGCTTTCGGCAGGCCGCGCAGCGCATCCGCATTCGCCAGCGCGAGTTGCCTGTTGGCCAGGATCTCGTTCACGCGCACGATGAGCACCGTGAGGGTCTTGTCGGCCTTGCCACCCTTCTCGATCGTTTCGCTTTGCTGATCGGCGGCCTCGGCCGCGGCGAGAATGTTGAGGCGCGCACGTTCCTTGGCGAGCGTCGCGGGGCACAGGCGGGCGCCGTTGTCGAAGGCCGCCAGTAGTTTGGTGGAGTCGAACAGGCCCTCGTCCTCGAGCCCGAAGGCGTGGTAGGCCAGCCGCCGGCAATCCACCGCCGAGAGCGGCGCCGCGGCCTTCACCGCGAGATCGAGCACGTCTTTCACGGGGCGCACGTCGGCGAGCGCATCGTCGAGCACCGCGGCGTACAGCGACAGGTCCATGTTGCCGGCGATGCGCGTGATCTCGCTGCGGTCGGGCTTCAGCACCACCACCGTGGGATACCCGGTGACGCGAAACACGTCGCCCCACTTCTGCGCATCCGGCAGATCGCCGTCGAGGAAAACCGCGACGAACAATTTCGATTTCTCGATGAAGTCCGGCCGGCTGAACACCGACGCCTTGATCTGCTTGCACGGCGGGCACCATTCCGCGCCCCAGTACAGCAACACCGGCTTGTTAGATGCTTTGGCCGCCGCGAACGCGGCATCGACGTCGCCCTTGAACCAGGCGATACCTTCGCCGTGACCGTGCGCGGCCTCGGCTGGCGGTGCGGCGGGTGCCGTTCCAGCCTGACCGGTTACCGCCTCGCCGCGCGCGTACGCGGCGAGTACCCATATCGTGACGGTTGCCACCGCTGCTGTGAGCGATTGGGCCTGACGCATTTTTAATGTTCCCCGTGCTCATTCGCGCTAGGCGAAGAAAGGGATGCCACGTTAGCATGCGCGGCCATGAAAGGGCTGCCCTTCGGGGAAATACTGACCACGCGGCTGTCGCGCCGCGCGTTCGTCCGTGGTGCGACCGCATCGGCTGGCCTGGCTGCGTGTGCGGGGATTCCGACGAGCAGCAATGCCGCGGCGCGCGCCCGGGCCTTCAAGAGTATCGCGCCGCAAACCGCTGACGAATTCGTCATCGCGAAGGGTTATCGCTACAACGTCGTCGCACGCTGGGGTGACAGTCTTGTCACCGACACGGTCGATATCGACACCGCGCGCATGACCAATACCGACTGGCTGACCGCGTGCGCCGTCGGTGAGCAGACCCGGCAATTCGGCAGCAACTGCGATGCGGTGGCGTATTTCCCGCTCAGGAAGGGCCTCACCGCCAGCGGCCTGGTGTGCGTCAACCACGAATATTTCAGCGGCGAGCTCACGTGGCAGGGACACGGTGGCGTGGGCATGCGCTCCGACGTGCGCAAGCTGTGGATGGACAAGCACCCGTACGCGGTGAAGTTCATGCAGGCGGCGCATGGCGTGTCCGTCATGCAGCTGCGCCGCAAGCACGGTATCTGGACTCGCGATAGGCAGTCGAGCTACACGCGACGCATCAGCGCGCTCTCGCCCATGCAGATTGCCGGACCCGCGCGCGGGCACGAACTCCTGCGCACCAATGCCGATCCCACCGGCACGCTGGTGTACGGCACCTTCGCGAATTGCGCGGCGGGCAAGACTCCCTGGGGCACGTATCTCACCGCGGAAGAAAACGTCGACGACTATTTCGCCGGTGCGCGCAGCGCCCAAGCCAACGAGTCGGGCGCCTGGATCGATGCGATGCGCCGCTTTCCGTTTCGCGAAAACAGTTTCTACGGCTGGGACATGCAGGACCCGCGTTTCGACATGCGGCAAGAACCCAGGGAGCCGCTGCGTTTCGGCTGGATAGTGGAGATCGATCCGCACGATCCCGCGTCTGTGCCGCGCAAACGCACGGCGCTCGGCCGCTTCCAGCACGAGGGCGCCAACACCATCGTCGGCAAGACCGGCCACGTTGCCGCCTACATGGGCGACGACGAGAAGTTCGAGTACATCTACAAGTTCGTGACGCGCGATCGCTTCGATCCGAAGAATCCGGCCGCGAACCGCGACCTGCTCGACCAGGGCACGTTGTACGCGGCGCGTTTCAACGCCGACGGCAGCGGCGAGTGGCTGCCGCTGGTGTACGACAGGAACGGCGCGCTGAATCCCGGCGCCGGCTTCGCCAGCCAGGGAGACGTCGTCATCAAGCCGCGGGCCGCCGCGGACTTGTTAGGCGCCACACCCATGGATCGGCCCGAAGACGTCGAGCCGAGCCCGGTCACCGGAAAAATCTACGTGGCCTGCACCAAGCTCGAGGATCGCGGCATCACCGGCACGGCCATGCATCTGAACGGACGTGACGTCGACTCCAACCCCAACGCCGCGAATCCGCGACCCGAGAACCGCTCGGGTCACATCATCGAGATCACCGAGGACGGCGACGACGCCACCGCGACGCGCTTCCGCTGGGAAGTGTTCCTGCTGGCGGGGAACCCCGCCACCGGACGCTTCATCGTCGATGCGCATGAGCTCGCGGCCGGCAAGTTGGCGGCGCAGGACACCTACTACGCCGGGTATCCGCATCGCGCCGATGTGGCCGAGGTGCACTGCCCGGACAATCTCGGCATCGATCCGCAGGGCCGCCTGTGGATCGTGTCCGACACCGACGATCACACGCTCCCCAACAATGGCTGCTTCATGGTGCCGGTGAGTGGACCGGAACGCGGCCGCCTGCGACAGCTCGCGAGCGGGCCCGCCGGTTGCGAAGTCTGCGGCTGCGAGTTCACGCCCGACGGCCGCACCTTGTTCCTCTCCATCCAGCATCCGGGCGAAGGCGGCAGCATCGAGCATCCGCGCAGCCACTGGCCGGACGGCAACGGCCTGCCGGCGCGCGCCTCACTCATCGCCATCGAGCGCGAGGACGGTCAGCCCGTCTGACCTTGTTAGGCGGCCTGTTAAGTTAAAGGGCGCCATTCAGGATTCGTTCAAAGCGGCTGTCCTACAGTGCAGCCATGAACACTCGGTCTCTGCTGCGAATTCTTGGGGCGCTGGCCATACTCGGCTCACTCGGCGGCTGCGCCAGCATGTCAAAAAACGAATGCCTGGCCGCCAATTGGGAAGACGTGGGCATCCGCGACGGCGCCGACGGCCGCCCCGAGGAATACCTGATCCAGCATTCCAAGGCCTGCGCCAAGGTGAACATCGTTCCCGATCGCGGCGCCTGGTCACACGGCCGTGAACAGGGGCTCGACCGCTTCTGCGTGCCGTACCGCGCCTACCAGCTCGGCGAGAACGGCTACGGCTTCGACGTCGCGATCTGCCGCAACTACGACCAGGACCGCCTGTTCTCGGCCTACGAGAAGGGGCGCGACGTCAACCGGCTGGGCGGACAGCTCGCCTCCATCGACAGCGAGATCGCCAGCATCCACGACCGCCTCGATGACGAGGACGTGGAGAAGAAGGAGCGGGTCGCGCTCGGCTTCCGCCTCGGGCAACTCGCCTACGAGCGAAATGACACGGAACGTGCCTTCGAAGACGCTCGCTTACGTGCGCGCAACCTGTAACCCGCATGGCTAAAATCTCCGCCGGCCAGGTTCCTGGCCGCCGGAGGTGGACATGCATGCGGTACCGCGACTCGCAACCTGGCTCTCGTTCCTGGTGCTCGCCATGAGCGCACAGGCCCAAACTACCCAGAAGCAGTACCAGCTGCAGAAGACCGGCGATGCGCCGCTGGCGCTGAAACTGGTGGAGGCACCGGTACGGCAACCGGGCGAACGCGAAGTGCTGGTGCGCGTGCACGCGACGTCGCTCAATCGTCGCGACATCTACGTGAAGGCCGCGCAATACCCGGGCCAGATGAAGCCCAATCTCGTGCCGCTCTCCGACGGCGCCGGCGAAGTGGTCGCCACGGGACCGAAGGCGACGCGTTTCAAGAAGGGCGATCGGGTCGCCGCGATCTTCTTCCCGATGTGGATCGACGGACGTCCCAAACCCGAATACCTGGGTTCACTGGGCGGCGGCGGTGTCGACGGCATGTTGTCGCAGTACGTCACGCTCAACGAGAACAGCCTGGTCGCGATTCCGAAACATCTGTCCTGGGAAGAAGCCGCCACCCTGCCCTGCGCCGGTGTCACCGCGTGGAACGCACTGGTGACTCGCGGCCACACGCAGCCCGGCGATTTCGTGCTCCTGCAGGGCACCGGCGGTGTTTCAATTCTCGGCCTGCAGTTGGCCGTGGCGATGGGCGCGAAGCCGGTGATCACCAGCTCCCACGACGACAAGCTCGCGCGCGCCAAACAACTCGGCGCCACCATCACGATCAACTACAAGACCACGCCCGACTGGGAAAAGGCGGTGCTGGAGGCCACGCAGGGCGGCGTGCAGCAGGCACTGGAAGTCGGCGGCAAACAGACTTTGCAGAAGACGCTCGCATCGCTCGCGCCGGGCGGCCACGTCGCGCTGATCGGCGGCCTGAGCGAATTCGGCGGCGACATCCCCGCTTACGCACTCATGGGCAAGAACGCCACCGCCTCGGGCCTGTACGTCGGCTCACGCGCGGACTTCGAGGCGCTGAACGCCTTTCTCGAAAAGCACCGCTTCAAGCCGGTCATCGACAAGGTGTTCGATTTCGAAAATGCGCGGGCCGCCTACGACTACATGGACTCCGGTGCACTGTTCGGCAAGGTGGTCATCAGGCTGTGACGGGGCGCGTGATCGCGTTCACCTTCCTGCCGAAGAGCCAGCCGTTCAGCGCTTGCAGCGGGCCAATCAGGAAATAGATGACGCCGGGTATCCACGAACTGTCGGTGACGAGCGCAAGCACGACTGACAGCAGGCAGACGAGCACGTAGACGAAGTTGGCGAACAGGTCCATGCGCGTCATGAGCCGCTCCGCCTCGGTGAGCTCGAGCTGATCGCGCTTCCGCCAGGCGTGCCAGTACAGCAGAGCGTACAGGGTCCATACCCCGGCGAATCCCAGGCCATAGATGAAGAACAACACGTCGCCCTGTGCGTTCGACTCAAGGTGCGGCGCGTCATGCATTTGCAGCTGGAACAGGTTCACTGTGACCATGGTGAACAGGAACTTGAGCGGATAGACGAAGAACAGCACCAGAACCAGGATGGCCATGGTCATGACACGGGTGAAGACGTCCTCCATCCCGTAACGCCGGTGGAAGCGGAAGTGCGCGTTCCAGAACGTCATCAGGACGGTGAAGCAGATGACAAACGCCGGGAAACCGCGCAACACGTCCAGCAATCCCTGGTAGTCATGCGGGACCTCGAGCGCCACGACCAGCAGCGTCACCGCGAAGGCGAACACCGCGTCGGTGAAACCTTCGACACGTGACACGTGTTCGCCGCGCCAGCGGAAGTTGGCCTCGATCTGCGGAGCGAGTGGAAGACGCCCGCGCAACCCCCGGGCGGATGATTCGTTCATGCCGGCTCCCTTGATACGTTGAATATTAGCCTGAACCTGGCATCAGTGGCGCGGCTTGGCGCGCCGGGTGGGCTCGGCCTGCAGCGGATCCTCGGGCCAATAGTGTTTCGGATATCGCCCCCGCATGTCCTTGCGCACGTCGACATAGGCATTGCGCCAGAAGCTAGCCAGGTCGCGCGTGACCTGCAACGGACGATGACCCGGCGACATCAACTGGAACGTCACCGGCACGGCGCCCCCACCGATGCGTGGGGTGGCCGCCAGGCCGAATACTTCCTGCATGCGCATCGACGCGATCGGGGCGTTGTCGCTGAGATAGTCGATGCGCGCGCGCGTGCCGGTGGGCAGGGGAATGTGCGTCGGTGCGAGCTCATCGAGCTTGCCCAGCTGCTCGTATCCCAGCCGGGCGCGCAGTGCATCCATCAGCGGCAAGCGCGCCAGGTGCGAACGCCGCGTGATGCCCTCGAGAAACGGCTCGATCCAGGAGAAGTCCGCGGCCAGCGCGTCGCGCGTGAATTCGGGCCAGGCCGCGAGGTCCTTGCGTCCGAGGCTGCGCACGAATTCGGCGCGCGCCAGGAAACTGCGCGTGTCGTCGTCCCAGGGCAGCGCGTCCAGTCCCAGCGAACGCAGGCCCGTCAACATCGCTGCCGCGGCCTCGCCGCGCGACACCTCGGCGAGCGGCTTCTCCTCGACGATGAGTTCGCCGAGCCTGGCGACGCGCCTTGCGATCACCGCCTCGGTGCGCTCATCCCAGGCAAGCTCGTCGCCACGACGGATTTCTGCCTTGAATGTCTGCAGCAACTCCTGCTTGTCGAGCGGAATGGCGAGCCGGATGCGCGCCTCGCGCTCCCGATCGTCGAGATCCACCGCCACGATGAATTCCGCGCGCGCCACGGATTCGGCACTTTCGAACACGGCGCCGCGGCCATTGGCGAGCTGGTAGCGATTCTCACCACCGGCACGCCGGCGCCCGATGCGATCCGGATAGGCCAGCGCGAGCAACACGCCGGCAGCGTCCATCGAACTCTGGTCGTCACGCGCCTCGTGGCCTAACAACCTCAGAAACGTCCGCCTCGCGTTCCGGATGCGCTCGAGCGTGCCACGATCGCCGCCGCGCTGGTGAAGCACTTCCAGCCGCGTGCGCACGTCGCTGTCGCGCGGCTGGCCGGCGCCCGCGCGCAGCAGGTCGCGGTCCGACAGCAACGCGGCCAGCTCCGCGGCCAATGGCGCGGCGTCGAGCTGCACGGATTTCAGCAACATGTGCGCGAGGCGCGGATGCGCGGGAAATTCCTGCATGGCACGGCCGTGCGCCGTGACTTTGCCCTCCGGGTCGAGCGCGCCGAGCCGCTGCAACAGCTCGCGCGCACTGGCCAGCGTCGCCGCCGGTGGCGGATCCAGCCAGCGCAATTTTCCGGCCTCGGTGCCCCACACGGCCAGATCCAGCGCCAGCGGCGCAAGGTCCGCGACGCACACTTCCGGCGGCGCGTACGCGGCGAGACTGCGTTCAGCTCCTTCTCCCCAGAGCCGGTAGCTGACTCCGGGCGCGGTGCGCCCCGAACGCCCCGCCCGCTGCTCCGCCGACGCGCGCGAGATGCGCTGCAATTCCAGGCGGTTCATGCCACTTGCCGGATCGAACAGGCTGCGCCGTTCGAGTCCCGCATCCACCACGATGCGCACGCCGTCGATGGTGAGGCTGGTCTCGGCGATGTTGGTGGCCAGCACGATCTTGCGGCGGCCAGGCCGCGCAGGCTTCAGCGCCGCATCCTGCTCGCCGGCCGCGAGCTCGCCGAACAAGGGCAACACGTCGACGTTGGCGCCGGCGTCGCCGAGCATTCCCTGCAGGCGGCGGATCTCTCCGGCGCCGGGCAGGAACACCAGCATGTCGCCTTCGGCCTCGGTGAGCGCGCGCTTGACGGCGCGCAGCACCAGCAGCAGCGGCTCATCGCGGCTTGCGGACGCCGCTGGCAGCGCCGGCAAGCCGCTGCCGGCGTAATACACCTGCACCGGGAACATCCTCCCTGCCGCCGTGATTCGCGGCGCGTTGCCTAACAACTTCGCGACGCCTTCGCCGTCGAGCGTGGCCGACATCACCAGGATGCGCAGTTCCGGCGACAGGTTCTCCTGCGAGTCGAGCGTGAACGCGAGGCCGGTGTCGGCGTGCAGGCTGCGTTCGTGGAATTCGTCGAACAGCACCGCCGCGATGCCCTCGAGCGCCGGATCGCTCTGCAACATGCGCGTGAACACGCCCTCGGTCACGACTTCGATGCGCGTGCGCCTGCCGACGCGCGTTTCCAGCCGCATGCGATAACCGACCGTCTCGCCCACGGATTCGCCCAGTGTGGCAGCCATACGTGCCGCCACTGCGCGCGTCGCGAGCCGCCGTGGTTCGAGCATGACGAGTTTGCCGCCGCGCACCCACGATTCGTCGAGGAGCGCAATCGGCACAACGGTACTTTTTCCCGCGCCGGGAGGCGCTTCTACGACGGCATTCCGGGTGCGTTGCAGGACGGCACGCAACTCGGGCAGGACTTCGTCGATGGGCAAACCGGACTTCACGAGGACAGCGATCATACAGCGAGGGCTGCTAACATCCGCCCCATGCGCTGGCGACAAAGTCGAGAGAGCCAGAATGTCCAGGACTACCGCGGCCGCCCGACGGGCGGCGGTGGCGGTGGGATGAAGCTTGGAATCGGCGGCATCATCATTGCGATCATCGCCTACTTCGTCGGCGGCCCCGAGCTCGTGATGAGCCTGTTCAGCGGCGGCGGCTCGCAGCCGCGCAGCGAGCAGCCGGTCGGGAACAGCAAGCCCGGCGACGAAGCCGGGCAATTCGTGACGCACATCCTCGGCGACACCGAGGACACCTGGCGCAAGATTTTCTCGCAGGCCGGCCAGCAATACCAAGACCCGCAGCTTGCGATCTTCGAGCATGGCATCAACACCGCCTGTGGCCAGGCGAGCTCGGCGATGGGCCCGTTCTACTGTCCCGGCGATCACATGGTGTACATCGACCTGGCCTTCTTCCGCCAGCTGGAAACCGAGTTCGCAGCGCAGGGCGATTTCGCCAAGGCCTACGTGATCGCGCACGAGGTCGGCCACCACGTGCAAACCTTGTTAGGCACGTCCGAGAAGGTGCACGCGGCGCAGCAGCGTGCGTCGGAGGCCGACGCCAATGCGCTGTCGGTGAGACTCGAGCTGCAGGCGGATTGTTATGCCGGAGTCTGGGCGCATGATTCCGAGACGTCCCGGCAGCTCCTCGAGCAAGGCGACATCGACGAGGCGCTGAACGCGGCATCCTCCGTGGGCGACGACACCATCCAGCGGCGCGTGCAGGGCCAGGTAAACCAGGAATCCTTCACACACGGCTCCGCCGCGCAGCGCCAGCAGTGGTTCCGCACGGGCTACTCCAGCGGTTCGGCCAACGACTGCAACACGTTCAAGTGAGCGGCGCGGAGTCACGAACGCCGGTGGCGACCGGCGGCTGCCAATGCGGCGCCATCCGCTATGCCTTCTATGCACCGCTCGAGAATGCTCACGTGTGTCATTGCCGCATGTGCCAGCGCGCCTCGGGTGGCGTGTTCGCCGCGCTCGCCGGCGGCGCAGCGGCCAACTTCGCGTGGACGCGCGGCACGCCCAGCTACTTCGCGAGCTCCAGCCTCGCCAGGCGCGCCTTCTGTGCCCAATGCGGCACGCCGCTTTCGTTCAAATACGACACGCCCGAGGCGCGCATGTACACCACCATCGGCTCGCTCGATCATCCCGAGGATGTGAAGCTGGTCAAGCAGTACGGCATCGAGAGCCGCCTGCCGTGGGTGAAGTTCTGCGAAGAAGTGCCGGAGGAAATCACCGCCGCGTCCCCGCAGGCGCAGGAATTCCTGGCGAAGATGCACAACAACCAGTCGCAGTAATGCCCGCCGGCAAGGCCACGGATCTCGTCCATCTCTTCACGACTTCTCGCGCCGACTCGCGCGTGCCGTCGTGAAGTACCGCAAGGCACTCCGGCCCGACGCCACGATGTGGATTTCCTGGCCAAAGAAAACATCCGGAGTCGCCACCGATGTTACCGAGGACGCGATTCGCGCCGCTGCATTGCCGCTCGGATGGGTCGATGTCAAAGTGTGCGCAGTCGATGAGATCTGGTCCGGCCTCAAACTGGTCGCCCGCAAAGAACTTCGATAAAGGTGTCCGCGATGAACCTGCAGCGCCCCGTCCCCATCCTGCGCATGTTCGATGAAGCCGCCACCAGGCAGTTTTACGTTGACTTCCTCGGCTTCAAGATCGATTGGGAGCATCGATTCGACGCGGCCGCGCCGCTGTACATGCAGGTGTCGCACGGCGATTGTGTGCTGCACCTTTCCGGGCATTTCGGCGACGCATGCCCCGGCGCCGCGATGCGTATTGCGCTCGATGACATCGATGCTTTTCAGAGCGGCCTGCTGGCGAAGAAATACAAACATTCGCGGCCCGGACCGGCTCAGCTCATGCCGTGGGGAACACGGGATCTCACCATCGCGGACCCTTTCGGCAACCGCATCACTTTCACGCAGGGCCCACCGGCTGCAAATGGTTGACGCGCGCTACGCGCCGCTCTTGCCACCCGCCTTCAGCTGCACCAGGTCCCACAACGTGCCGTACAGGTCCTTGAACACGGCGACCGTGCCGTAGGGCGCTTCGCTGGGCTCGCGCACGAACTCGATGCCGCGCGCCTCGTAGGTTTTGAAGTCGCGCCAGAAGTCGTCCGTGTAGAGGAACAGGAACACCCGGCCACCGGTCTGGTTGCCGACACGAGAGACCTGCTCGGGATTCGCGCCGCGCGCCAGCAGCAGCCGTGCGCCGCGGCCCGCTGCGCCCGGCGGCTCGATCACCACCCAGCGCTTGTTCTGCTCCGGGACGAAACTGTCCTCGATCACTTTGAAGCCGAGTTTGCCGACGTAGAAATCCAGCGCCTCGTCGTACTCACGTACCACCAGCGAGATCATGCCCAGCGCCTGGGAAGTCATGGATTCCCGCTCATGGAGTTGCCGGCGCGTTGCGTCGCGAGTCGATGCGCGACCGTTGACGCTCACGCCGTGCGTTCTGGTTCTCCACCGACTCACGGTACTGGCGCATCTGTTCGGCGTTGAGCAGCGGCTCGACACTCGCCTGCACGCGACGCGAGTAGTCGGCCTGCCAATCGAGGTAGCGCATCTCGTAGTCGGCATCGAAGCTGTTGCCGGGGGGTCGTTGCGGTGGCGGCCCGGCATCCTGTTCCTTCACGAAGGCGGTGATCATGGCTGTCTTCTGTGCATCGGTCAGCGGAACGTTGGCCGCCGCCATGGTCTCGCCGACGCGATTCACCTGCATGCGCGCCGGCATGGATTTTTCGTAGGACTGGAACTCCGCGGCCTTGTCAGGCCCTAACAAGGACTCGATGGCCGCATTACGTTGCTCGCGCGCCGAAGCCTCGATGGAGGCCCGCGCGGCGGGATCGTCCACGTATCCGCGCATGTTGTTGATCTCGGACATCTCGCTGTCGGCCAGCAGGTCGAACAATTTGTCCGCCTGCGCGGCGTCGAGCCCCAGGGTCGCGGGCATGTCCGCATAGAATCGCCGCAACCGAACCTCCTGCTGCAGGCGCGTGGAATTCCGGGCTACTGGCGAGTTGTTGAAGCCGCCCGGCCGCTCGACTGCCGGCGGCGGCATCCATGATTCGGGGCCGGCATTGGCCGCGGCCCGCGATTCCCTGGCGGGCGGCGGTTTCGGGCCGGGCGTTGCCGCACCAGGGCCGGGCGGGGGCAAGTGCGCCGTGGCTTGACGCGCATGCAGCTCGTCTTCGAGCTGGCTGATACGCGCCGCGTCCGCGTTGCGCGCCTGCCGCTGCTGCTCGAGCTGCGCGCGCGCGCCGGAGAGTTGCACGGCCAGGTAGATAGACGCGGCCGCACCTGCCGCCGCGATGACCCAGGAAATGGGGACATTCCTGATTTTCATCGTCACATTGTGACGCGGAAAATCAGGAATGTCCCCATTTCGCCGTCACTTGCCCGTCGCGGCGCCCCCGTTCGGCTTGATCGGGCTCAGCCCGGCCCAGGGCTTGATGCGGTTCAGCTCGGGGACGATGGCACGGCGCATCTTGAGGAAACTCAGCGCGCCGGACTCGCGATACACCACTTCACCCTTTTCGTTGACGATGATGGTGTACGGCAGCTGGCCCTTCCAGACCGTCGCCGGGTCGATGGCGTCGAAGAACTTGTCCTTGATCTCCGCCGGGATGATGTAGTTCTTCATCGAGGCGTGTTTCTTGCCGAGGAAATCCTTCACGACCGCCTCGTCGCCGGGAGAGTCCGCCGATATCGTCACCATCTCGAACTGCCGGATGCGGAACCGCAGGTTGTGCTCCACCAGCTCGTCGAACTCGGAGATGCAGGGGCCGCACCAGGTGGCCCACACGTTGATGAAGCGCAGCTTGCCGGAGTCCTGGTTGGCACGGATCGCCTTGAGCATCTCGACGTCCGCCTTCTCCAGCGACACGGGTTCCGCGGCCCAGCGTTCCTTGAACTTGGCGTATTCGACCACCTTGTCGGCCCACTTCACCGAGCAGCCGAACACGCGCGTCGACGTCACCGGCGGCTCCTTGCCCGCGACCAGCGCGTCGAGCGCCGCACGCGTGTCGTGCGAGGTTGCGAGTTTCTCGTTCTCGGAATCGTCGATGCGCCCTTCGAAGCGCAGCTTGCGCGACTTGTCGAAAATGAAGACATGGGGCGTCGCTACCGGGCCCATCTTGTGGCCGAGTTCCTGCTTCGGGCCGTCGTCCAGCCAGATGAAGTTGAACTTCTCCTGCTTCGCGCGCTCCTTCATCTCGTCGAAGGAATCCGAGAGATCCGAGTACGCGAGCTCGTCGAGGCGCACCGACTCGGGATGATTCGGATTGATGGCCACGAGCTTCACGCCCTTGGGCGAATAGTCGTTCACCAGCTTCTTGATGCGTTCCTGGTAGGCCTGCGCGGTGGGGCAATGCGCGCAGGTGAAGATGATCATCAGGATGTTGGAGTCCTTGAAGGACTGGTCGGTGTAGGTCTTGCCGTCGATGCCGGGCAGCGAAAACGCCGGCAACGCCGCGCCGATAGTTAGAGTCGGCGGCTGCTCGGAGGCGAGGCTCGCACCGGAGAAGCCCAGTGCCAGCGAGACGAGAATGCCGCGGCCGACGGCAGCCAGGAGAGTGGAACGCATGTGGACCCCCTTAGAGAGGAACGGAGAATATCGGAAATGGGGACATTCCTCATTTCCGCTGTCATGTGACAGGGGAAATCACGAATGTCCCCATTTCATGACGGAAAATCGGCGCTCGCGAGTCCCGGCGGCGGCCGCGCTAGACAAATCCAAGATTCGTGTTCGAAAAATTGCCGACGTTGGGCAGGATCCCCGGCAACTCCGCCGCCGAGCATCCGAACCAGCGCGCCAGCGTCGCGGCGAACTGATCGACCGACGTGCTCGGCAGCAGCCGGCCCTGCCCCACCTGGTCGTCCGTATCGACCGACACGTGCGGCGCAGTGCCGTAGTACCGCCCGCCATTCACCGCGCCACCCATCACGAACTGGTGCGAGCCCCAGCCGTGATCCGAGCCGTCGGCATTCGAGGTCAAAGTCCGGCCGAAGTCCGACGCCGTGAACGTCGTCACCCGGTTCGCCAGGCCCATCTCGACGGTCGCGGCATAAAAGGCGCTCATCGCGTCGTTGAGCCGCTGCATCAGCCGCGGATGGTCCTGCATCAGCAGGTTGTGATTGTCGAAGCCGCCCATCGACACGAAGAACACCTGGCGGCGCATGCTGAGCGCCGCGCCGGCGCCGATCAGCCGCGCCACGATCTTGAGCTGGTCGGCGAGCGGATTTCCCGTGCCGAAACCGGTCGCCAGGTTCACGTTGGTGAGCGCGCCGTTGACCACGCCCTCCATCGCCATCGAGCGGCGCGTGACGATGGCGTATTCGTTCTCGAACACGTGGTTGCTGTTGCGCGTGATGATGGCGTTGACCGCGTCGCGCAACCCGCCGTTGAGCGCGTTGATCTTGATCGCACCGCCCGGGCTGATCTGGTACTGCAGGGCGTCGCGGCCCGCGACGAACACGGCGTTGCCACTCGCGGAGATGCAGGTCAACAGCGAATTCGGCAGGTTGCTGCTCGACGAAAGCGCGATGTCACCGAGCCGCCCGCCCCAACCGATCGTCGATCCCTCGGTGCCATTCGACTGCCAGACGGACTGCTGGTCGTTGTGCGAGAACAGTTTCGGCGGCAACGGGTTGCTGGTGCGATCGCTGCTCCGGTACTGCGCCAGCGTGGTCGGCTGGATCAGCGGCCCCACGTTGAGCTGGACGGCGAGCCTGCCCTGGTCGAACAGTGATTTCAGGCCCGCGAGCTGCGGCGCCAGCGCGTATTGCAGGTTGTCGGTGAGCACCTGCCCGCCGCCCGGCGTGAGCGCCGTGGCCGCGAGCTCGGCGCGGCCCAGCGCGATGCCGCCCGCCGTCTGCCCGGCCGCGCCGCCGCGAATCGCGCTGTACAGGTTGTAGTTGATGTTGTCGTAGGGCACGACGGTGTTGGCGTAGTCGTTGCCGCCGTACATGAACACGCACACCAGCGCCTTGTAGTCGGTGTTGTCGAACGCGGCGGCTTCGCCCACCGCCGCGAGATTGATGGCGAGCGGCGTGGCGACGCCCATGGCGCCAATGTGCATTGCCCGCTGCAACACCAGTCGACGGGTCCAGAGGTTTGAGCCACTCATTTCTGCACCAGGTATTCGGGTGAGATGAGAACCAGGAATGAGAGCGTTGCCAGCATGTCGAGCTTGGCGCTCTCGGCACTGGTCGCCGTGATGTTGAAGGCCGCACCCACGGCCAGCAGCACCGCGACGGTGTCATTCGAAAGCTGGTTCGCGGTCAGCCTCAGGTTGAGCCAGTTGACGACCGCCGGCAGGTCCTGCGCGATCGCCAACAGCGCTGAATAGTTGGGGCGGATGCCGCGGTCGACGTTGCCCCAGCCGTAGCGCGTCGCGCCCTGCATGAAATTGATGTAACCCGCCGTGGTGGTCTCGTTCAGGAGCTGGAACTCGGGCGCCTGCTGGCCTGCCGTGGCGATGTCCGTGTTCGGCGGCACGTACCCGGGCCTGAAGAAGTTGAACACCGACGGCGAGCGCAGCGGACTCTGGCCGAGCGCGTTATC
>Ga0207675_100001649_pt1 | contig 22349 bp, 22 predicted proteins | sample KBSSwiS42_FD_184305 | JGI IMG/M metagenome (GOLD analysis project Ga0207675, IMG submission 184305) | Switchgrass rhizosphere microbial communities from Kellogg Biological Station, Michigan, USA - KBS Switchgrass S4-2 (SPAdes) (version 2) | ecosystem: Host-associated > Plants > Roots >...
AATCTCTACCGTGCGCTCCGTCGGCAACTTCGTGGAGACGCAGATGACGAATCGACGCACATTTATCAGCATGGCTGCGACAGCGGCCGGCGCTGCAACCGCAATGGCGCAGGCGCCGGGCGCCAAGGCGCAGGGGACCAATGCTCGCAACCACGCGGGAACGATCCGGACTCGCGACGGTGCAGAGCTGTTCGTGAAGGACTGGGGGTCGGGCCGCCCGGTCATCCTCACACACGCCTGGCCCCTGTCTGCGGATTGCTGGGATCATCAGGCGGTCGCCCTGGTCGACGCCGGATACCGCGTGATCGCATACGATCGCCGCGGATTCGGTCGCTCGAGTCAACCCGGCAGCGGCTACAACTACAACACCTATGCAGACGATCTGGCGGCGGTGATCGACGCGACCGGCGCGAAGGATGCAACCCTGATCGGCTTCTCGATGGGCGGCGGCGAAATCGTCCGTTATCTCGCGCGTCACGGCAGCGGCGCGGTCATCAAGGCGGGACTGGTGGCAACGGTGGTGCCGGGGCTGGCCAGGAGCGCCAACAATCCAAACGGCGTCGACCCGTCGTTCTTCGACGGGCTCAAGGACAACTTGCGCAGGGATCGCGCCACGTTTCTCTCGGGGTTGCTCAAGGATGTCTTCTACGACGTGGAAACCAGCAAGAAGAGCACGAACCCGGTTTCGCAGGCAGTACTCGACTGGTCGCTGCAGATGGCGATGCAGGCGAGCATTCGCGCGCTGATCGAATCCGTCGACGCCTTCGGCAAGGAGGATTTCACTGCCGACCTTGCCGCAGTCGAAGTGCCGACGCTGATCCTGCACGGCAACGCCGACAAGCCGGTGCCGCTCGAGCTGACCGCGAAGCGCGCGGCGGCGGCGATCAAACAAGCGAAGCTGATCGTGTATCCCGGCGCCACGCACGGGCTGCTGGTCACGGAACGCGAACGTGTCACGCATGACTTGCTCGAGTTCCTGCGTGCCTAGCAGGCAGACAAAGGCGCGGGCGGCACCGCCGCCCGCGCCACCGAAAGAACGACGCGGCCAGTCCGGGTCCGATAGAATGCCGGCCCCCATCCGCCGGGCCTCCACCGGCGACCCTCTGACCGCGAGAATTCCGTGTCAACCGATCTCCCTACGGCGCCCGCGCCCCTGGCGTTCCGCGACCTGTCATTGAACGAAGCCCTGGTCCGTGCGCTCGCCGACGTGGGCTACGAATCCCCGTCGCCGATCCAGGCGGCGACCATTCCCCGCATGCTCGACGGCGCGGACGTCGTCGGCCAGGCGCAAACCGGCACCGGCAAGACTGCAGCTTTCGCCTTGCCGATCCTGTCCCGCATCGATCTGCAGCAGCGGGCCCCGCAGGCGCTGGTGCTCGTGCCCACCCGCGAGTTGGCGATCCAGGTTGCCGAGGCCTTTCAGCGCTACGCGGCGCACCTGACGGGCTTTCACGTCGTGCCGATTTACGGCGGACAAAGCTACACGCCGCAGCTCCACAGTCTGCGTCGCGGTGTGCACGTGGTGGTTGGCACGCCCGGCCGCGTGATGGATCACATCAAGCGGGAGACTCTGCAGCTCGCGACGCTGAAGTACTTCGTGCTGGATGAGGCCGACGAGATGCTGCGCATGGGGTTCATCGATGACGTCGAGTGGATCCTGGAACAGGCGCCGAAGGAACGGCAGATCGCGCTGTTCTCAGCCACCATGCCGGCAGCCGTGCGGCGCATCGCGCAGAACCATCTGCGCAAGCCCGCCGAAGTCACGATCAAGAGCAAGACCAGCACCGCTAGCAAGATCCGGCAGCGCTACTGGGTCGTCAGCGGCATGCACAAGCTCGATGCGCTGACGCGCATCCTCGAAGCGGAACCGTTCGACGGCATGCTGGTGTTCACGCGCACCAAGCTCGCGACCGAGGAGCTCGCCGAACGTCTGGAAGCGCGAGGCTTCGCGGTCGAAGCGCTCAACGGCGACATCGCGCAGCCGCAGCGCGAGCGCACGATCGCTCGCCTCAAGGCCGGGCAGATCGACATCGTCGTCGCGACCGACGTCGCCGCGCGTGGACTCGATGTCGAGCGCGTCAGCCATGTCGTGAACTACGACGTCCCTCATGACTCGGAAGCCTACGTGCATCGCATCGGCCGCACCGGACGCGCCGGCCGGAGCGGTGAGGCAATACTTTTCATCGCGCCTCGCGAGCGCAACATGCTGCGTGTGATCGAGCGCGCAACGCGACAGACCATCGAGCAGATGGAATTGCCGAGCATCCAGGATGTGAACGATCAGCGCGTCGCACGCTTCAACGACCGCATCAGCGCCGCGCTCGCCGCCGGCGAAGGCGCGGCGTTTCGCGAGCTCATCGAGCGCTTCGAAAGCGAGCACAACGTTCCGGCCGTCGAGATCGCCGCGGCGCTGGCGAGCCTGGCGCAGGGGAAGAAACCGCTATTGCTGGATGTAGCGAGCGAAAAGCGCGAGCCGCGCGCAGAGCCCGAGCAACGCCGAGAATCCGAGCATCACAAGCATCGAGCACGTGACGAATCGCCGCGACCAGCTCGTCCCGCGCGTGTGGACACGAACCTGGCGGATGCAGACATGCAGACGTACCGCATCGAAGTCGGCCGCGCGCACGGGGTCCAGCCCGGCAACATCATTGGCGCGATCGCCAATGAAGCCGGTCTCGACGGCAAATTCATCGGCCGGATCGTGCTTCGCGACGACCACAGCTTCGTCGACCTGCCCGCCGGGATGCCGAAAGAGATTTTCCGGCAGCTGCAGAAGGTGCGCGTCGCCGGCCAGCAGCTGCAGATCAGTCGCGCGTTGAAGACCCAGACGGAGCGACTGCGCAGCGAGCGAGCGCATTCGGACAAGGGCCCACGCAAGGGCAAGGCGCCACGGCGCTGAGCACGGGATGCAGATCTGGGTCGACGCCGACGCGTGTCCCGCTGCGATCAAGGAGATCCTGTATCGCGCGGCAAATCGTGCGCGCGTACGCGTGACGCTGGTCGCGAATCAATCGCTGCGCATTCCCGCGTCGCCCTACATCCGATTCACGCAGGTTGGTCCCGGCCTCGATGTCGCCGATCGACGCATCGTTGAGCTGCTCGAGGCGGGAGATCTGGTCGTGACTGCCGACATTCCCTTGGCGGCTGCGGCCATCGACAAGAATGCGCACGCGCTGAACCCGCGGGGCGAGCTGTACACGAAGGACAACATTCGCGAGCGGCTGTCGATGCGGAACTTCATGGACGAGCTGCGCGGCAGCGGGGTCGCGACCGGCGGCCCGGCTGTGCTGAATCAGCGCGATCGCCAGGCATTCGCGAATGCACTGGACTCGTTTCTGGCGAAGGTCAACCTCTGAGCGCGACCGCGAAGAAGGCGATAGCCATCAGAACCGCGGCGATGTGCATGAAGCGCGCTAGGTGAGACATGGCAATGATCCTTGAGGCATTCGTACAGTGCGCGGGAACTGTACGGTGCGCGCTCACACGGACCAATCCCACGGGCGGAATTAGACTGCGGAATACAGGTCATCAATGCTTCGGCGCAACCGACGCTACGACGCAGGCGATTCCTGCTCGACCCAGCGCAAGGCGTCGTCGAGGTCCTGCAGCAGCTGGTCGCGCGCGTCGCTGAATCCGTGGTCCTTTGCTTCGACCGTGTAGAGACGCAGCGTCGGCGTATCCGGGCCGAGCAGCTCGCGCGACTCGACTGCGGGAACGTAGTCATCGTTGGTCGACTGGATCACCGCGAGGCGCGCGGCGCCCATGTACTTCAGCGCCGGGTACAGCTGGATGCGCCCCTGATCGTCGACCTGGATTCGCGGGTCGTCTTTGGGCGCATGCAGGTAGTCGGCTTCGCGTGTCAGCGCGATGGCAACCGCGCCGCCGATGCCGTCGCGCAGATCCTTATGCACTGCCGTGAATGCCACAACGGAAGCGCCGCGCGAGAATCCGACGATGACGATCGGTGTCGTCTCCGGCAGACCCAGGTGTTGCTTCGCCTGCGCGTACAGGTCCTTCAGCTCCTGCGCAGCCCGCTCGGCGCTGATGCGCTCGCCGGAGCGTGCGATTTCCTGCAGCGCCGCGGGCGAGCTGTACCCCATCATCGTGTAGCCCTGTTCGGCAAGATGTCGGAATACAGCGTGACTGGTGCCAAGCCAACCGTCGTCGCCGGTGGCAAACACCACGAGATAGCCGGGATGCCGGTCGTGCACCGGGCGAACGTCGATTGCGTCGATCTCGCGACCCAGCGTGTGGACCGGCTGCACGGTCACGTCGTACACGCCTGGCACTGAGGTCAGACGCGGACCGAGACAGCCGGCCAGGATGACGGCCAGGCAAACAGCGGCGAACAGTCGAATCGTGTGCATGCTGCGGAGCGTACGCCCGCCGCGCCCGGCCTGCCTACGTGATAAGGGCACCGCTCACGTCAACCGCCTTGCCACTCCCGCGTTCTCCGCTTCAGTACCAATCACTCCGTGGGGAACTCTTATGTTCACTTCAGGATTGCGAGCGGCGTTGCGGAGCTGCGGCTTCACTCTGGCCTTGTTTCTGGCCGCCTGCGGCGGAGGCGGCGGCAGCATGCCCTCTTCGAGCAACGCTGCTCCCACCTCCAACTGCAGCGATTGCGGCACGATGTTCGTCGCCATCACCGACGCCGACGGCGACTTCCTCAGCTACTCCGTCGACGTCACCTCGCTCAAGCTGAAGAAGGCCAACGGCACGCTGGTCGAGACGCTGCCCGCGACGACGCGTATCGACTTCGCGCAGCTCGTCGACCTTACCGAGTTCTTCACTGCCGCCACCATCCCCAACGGCGAGTACGTCGCGGCCACACTGCGACTCGACTACTCAAACGCCGACATCAACGTCGAGCAGAACGGCGCGCCGGTGGCGGCGCGCGCGGTGGATGCGAGCGGCAACGCGCTCGGCGCCGTCGACGTCACCGTGACGCTCGACAACCGGCATCACCTCATGGTGGCGCCGGGCCGACCCTCGTTGTTCACGCTGGACTTCAATCTGGCTGCGACCAACGCGGTCGACCTGACCACGACGCCCGCCACGGTAACCGTGACGCCGGCGCTGGTCGCATCGCTCGACCTCGTCGAGCAGAAGGACGTGCGCGTACGAGGTCCGCTGGTGAGCGTGGACAAGACCGCCGGCACGTACATCGTCGACCTGCGTCCCTTCGACATGCGCGCCCAGCGTTTCGGTGAAGTCACCGTGCACACGGATGCGAGCACTACGTTCGAGGTCAACGGCACGAACTACACGGGCAGCGCCGGTCTCGACGCGCTGGCCGCGGCGGGCGCTGGCACGGTCACGGCCGCCTTCGGCACACTTACTACGGCGACGCGCGAATTCGACGCGGCCTTCGTGTTCGGCGGCACCAGCGTACCCGGCGCCGGGATCGACACCGTGATGGGCGAGGTGATCTCGCGTGCGGGCGACGTCTTGACCGTGCGCGGCGGCAACGTGATCCGCGACCGTGACGGCGCGCACTTTGCGCGCGGCAACGTCAAGGTGACGATCGGACCCAACACCAAGGTCGTGAAGGGTGGCACGTCGCCGGCGGTGATGGCGGCACCCGAGGACATCTCGGTGGGTCAGTCGATCGAAGCGTTCGGCGCAGCGACGCCGATGGTTGCCTCGTCGATGTCGGGAGACTGGACCCTGGATGCGACCGCGGGCCGCGTGCGCATGCACCCCACGCCGATCTATGGCTTCGTGAAGTCCGCATCCACTGATGCGCTGACGCTGCAGCTCGATTCGATCGCTGGTCGCAAGGTGTCGGCCTTCGAGTTCGCGGGCACCGGCACGAGCACGGCGATGGATGCCGATCCCGCCAACTACGAGGTCGCCACGACGGGCCTCGATCTCTCGGGCCTGTCGACCGGCGAGCCAGCGAAGGTGATCGGCTTCCCGACGCCATTCGGCATGGCACCGCCAGATTTCACCGCGCGCACCCTGGTCGATTTCCCGAGGCTGCCGGCGATGCTGGCGCTCACGTGGCTCCCGGGCGGCACCACCGCACCGTTCGTGAGCCAGAATCCGGCCGGCCTCGTGCTCGATCTCGCCAACCCGGCGATCGGTCGGCTGCACGTGCTGACGATCGGGCCGCGCGTGCTGAACCTGCAGACGCTGCCGTCGTCGCCGAGCATCGTCCCGCCGACCGACGGCCCGAGCGCGTACCTGATCGTGATGCGCGACGAGTCGCACGCATTCCGCGATTTCGCGGACTTCGTGACCGAGCTCGGCACGCGACTCAACGGTTCGACCGTGATGCTGACCTGCAACGCCACCGGTTCCTACGACGGCGACACGAACGTGATGACTGCGCGTTCGATTACAGTGATCCTGAAGTGAGGGTCACGCGCTTCCGACGCTCGGCTCGATTCGTTTTGGTCGAAGAGTGCGCTGAGGCGTCGGAGCGACCTTCGCCGGCTGTGCCCGACTGCAAGCGGCAAGAAAAACCTCGCCGGCCTTCGTCAACCGAAAACCGTCCTCACCTTCGTCCGCGCCCAACGTGCGATCGACGAGGCTCAGCTTCCGCAGCGTCCCCAATACCACCGCGACGTCGGCTGCGCGCATGTCGAGGGTGCGCGCAATGTCGCTCGGTGTCAGCAGGTGTGCGGGCGGCAGGTTGGCTTGAGATTGCAGGATACGGATCTGCAGCGCACTCAGGGCAGGCTGCTCGAAGACTTCCGTTCGCGCCGCGCGCGCCTGCCGCTCGAGCGCGAAGGACTTGAAGGCAATCGCCAACCGTCTCGCGGCGACTCGCCCTGTCCGCTGCAGCTCCTCGTACAGACGTACGACGAGCGCGGTCAGTGTTCGGTCCAGATTGCGAATGAACCTGCAGACACCGACGATCAGGATGATCGCGCCAAGCCAGATCACGGTGGAAAGCAGTCCCGATACGACACGGCCGTGACCGGCGACGTCGAGCTCAGGAAACTTCGCGAGGAACTGATCGCCTGGCGCGAAGAAGGCGTGATAGAGCCAGAGTGCGACGTCGATCAGTGCGCTTTGAACATCGGTGCTCATACGGCGACCCCGCTGTCGTAGACGTGTGTCTGTAGACCGGAGGCTTTGCGTCCCCACCTTTCGATGGGTTTGCCCTTGTCGGCGCCGACTGTGGAACAGCCGGCAGCGGAAAACAAATCGGATTTAACAGTAAGTGCGGGGTCAACCGTGCAGCTCGACGATGTCCCCGTCGGCAACGACGTGCCCGGGCCCGACCTGCTGACCCTCGAACCCGGACGCTCCCCACATGCGCGCGTGCTTGAGCGACCGTGCGAGATCCTTATGGACCAGGCGTGCAACATCCGCCACCGTCTGTCCACGACGCAGCGTGTACGGTCGGGAGCGATCTGCAGGCTTGCCGGGTGCCTTGGTATAGACGCGCACGACGCCGAGGTGATCGAAGAGCCACGCGCTGACTTCACCAAGCCCCTGCCCGCCGATTGCGGAGACGGCGAGCGCCGGATAGTGCAGGCCCACGAGCTCTAACAGCGTTTGCAGCTCAGATCCCGCATCCGCAACTGCATCTGCTTTGTTTGCGAGCAGCAGCGTGGGTAGAGACAGCGCGAACGGATCGTCATCCGCCGCATCCTCACGCACCGCCTGCACGCCCTCCTCCCAGTGCTCTGCAAGCGTCACGCCGCGCTCGCGCATCATGTCGTGCACGGTCGCGATCTCTCCGACACAGTCGGGATCGCTCAGATCCACCACCAACAGACACGCGTCTGCTGTCTGCAGTGCGCTCGCGAGCCACGGCGTCGGATGCTCGGGCGAAACGGCCGGCAGATCGACGAGCTGAAAGTGCACGTCTTCGTGCGGCATCATTCCCGGCTCTGGGAACTGGGTCGTGAACGGATAGGCTGCGGCATGCGCGTTGGAACCGGTGAGTCGCGCGTGCAACGTCGACTTGCCGGCGTTCGGCGGACCCAGCAACGCGATCTGAGCGGCGCCTTCCGGCCGCACCACCAGCGCGGGGCCGCCGCGTGCTCCGCCTTTCTTCGGTCGCTCGAGCTCTTCGCCGAGTTCGTGGATGCGCCGCTTGAGGTCGGCCTGAAGATGATCGGTTCCCTTGTGCTTGGGAATCACCCGCAGCATCTCGCGCAAGCAGTGCAGACGCTCGCTGGGGTCGCGCGCCTGCCGCAGCGCGGCCTGCGCAGCCTTGTACTCCGGAGACAAGTTCGCGGGCATGAGAAACCTGCCCTGGACCGATGGCACGCTGCGGCGCACCGCGCGCATCATGTCGACGCAACCGACCCGCCCAATTGTCCCACCACCACAAACCGTGTGGAGGACCACCATGAGTATCGCAGCAAAGGTTCAGACTTGCCTGTCACTGTCAGGCGTCCAGTACGACATCGTCGAGCACCCGCGAACGTCGAACAGCACTCACACCGCGCAGGCCGCGCATGTGCCCGGCGCAAGAGTTGCGAAAAGTGTCGTGCTCGAGGATGGCGACAAGTATCTGATGGCAGTCGTGCCAGCCACTGACCACGTGGACCTCGGAGCGTTACATCGGCGACTCGGTCGTGCGATCGGGCTGGCAACAGAAGAGGAAGTAGCCAAGGTCTTCGCAGATTGCGAGCCCGGTGCGGTGCCGCCGTTCGGCCAGGTGTATGGCATCGAGACCATCCTGGATGAGGCGTTTGTTGATGCCGAAGAGGTGTACTTCGAGGGTGGCGATCATCGCGCGCTCGTGCACGTCAACGGCAGCGACTTCCTGAAGCTCATGCACGACGTGCCGCGGGCGAGGATCGGGCTGCGTCACTGATCGAAGTGATTTTCGCGAGATTGTCGAGCAAGCCGTCCGGGCGGGCAGCTGCGAGCACGTCGTAATCGCCATACCCGTAGGTGACCGCCACGACGCGGCATCTCGCCGCGCGCGCTGCGGCAATATCCGAAGGAGAGTCGCCGACGTACAGCAGATCTGCAGGCTCCACGCCCAACTGACGGCAGGTGGCGAGCAGCATGCTCGGACTCGGCTTCCGATCCTCCGGACGGTCGGCGCACACTGTTACCGCAAAACGTTCGCGCAACCCGGCCGCCTCGAGCAACGGCAGCGCGAACCGGCTCTCCTTGTTTGTGATGCAGCACAAGGGAAGCGCAGTGTTCTCGAGCACCTGCAACGTCTGCACGACGCCTGCGTAAATTCGTCCGCGAGCGAAGAGCTGCTGCTCGTACAGATTCCGAAACAGAACCCGGGCCCACGGCTGGAGCGTCGCATCGAGCTGCGACGCGCCGCCGCCTTCCTCGAGCACCCGGGCGACGAACGAATCCACGCCGTCGCCGATCAACGCGGCGACGCGATGCTCGGGCACCGGTCGGCCGCCGAGGATTCGCAGCATCGAGTTGGCGGCAGCGGCCAGGTCAGGCGCCGTATCGATGAGCGTGCCGTCGAGATCGAACGCGACAGCCTCGATGCAGTCGATGAGCCGCACGATTGCCGGCTACTCTGCTGTCGCAAGCTGCAACGCGGGCGCGAGACCGGCTGCTCGAGACGAAGAGCGCTGGCGCGCGAGCGCTTCCTTCCTGCGCTCGATGAGGCGCAGGATCATCGGCGTGAGAATCAGCTGCATTGCGAGGTCCATCTTGCCGCCGGGGCACACGATCGTGTTGGCGCGCGACATGAAAGACCCATGCAGCATCGACAGCAGATACGGGAAGTCGATGCCCTGCGGCTTGCCGAAACGGATCACGAGGAAGGACTCGTCCTGCGTCGGAATGAACCGCGCGATGAAGGGATCCGAGGTATCGACGACCGGCACGCGCTGGAAATTGATGTGCGTGCGTGAGAATTGCGGGCAGATGTAGTGCACGTAGTCGTGCATGCGCCGCAGGACGGTGTCGGTCACCGCTTCGGCGGAGTAGCCGCGCGTCGACTTGTCCCGATGCAGCTTCTGGATCCACTCGAGGTTGATGACGGGCACCACGCCGATGAGCAGATCGACGTGGCGCGCGACATCCACTTCGCCGCACGCGACAGCGCCGTGCAGCCCCTCGTAGAACAACACGTCCGTGTCCTCCGGCAGCTCTTCCCATTCGGTAAACGTTCCCGGCACCGCGCCGTAGCGCGCCGCCTCCTGCTCGTCATGCAGGTACTTGCGGTGTTTGCCGCGCCCGGTCAGGCCGTAGTTGTCGAACAGACTTTCGAGCTCCTCGAACAGATTGGCGTCGGGTCCGAAATGGCTGTAGCGATGCTCGCCGCGAGACAGGGCGTCAGCCATCTTCTGCTTCATCGTCGCGCGGTCGTAGCGATGAAAGCTGTCGCCTTCGATGAATGCGGCGGTCACTCGCTCGCGGCGAAAGATCTGCTCGAACGTGCGCATGACCGAGGTGGTGCCGGCGCCCGATGAACCTGTGGCTGCGATGATGGGATGCGTGGCTGACATGGGTACTCCGCCGCGATTACGCGGGATTGCGCAGAACGTTGCGCGCACCGAACAGAGGCGCTTCGTATTCGAAACCGTTGTGCTCGCCGTGGTAGCGCTCGATGCGCTCGACTTCGGCCCGCGCTCCGAACACGAAGCCGACGCGCTGATCCAGGCTTTCCGGTTCCATCGTCAGGATGGGTTCGCGGCCCGTGCTGGCGCGCCCGCCCGCCTGTTCGACCAGAAAGCCGATCGGGTTCGCCTGGTAAAGCAGGCGCCGCCGACCGGCCTCCGAGAGGTCCTTGCGGTCGCGCGGCGACATGAAGACGCCGCCGCGCATGAGGATGCGATGCGTCTCCGCCACGAGCGAGGCGATCCAGCGCATGTTGAAGTCGCGGCCGCGCGGACCCGCGGCACCGGCCTGGCACTCATCCACGTAGCGGCGGATCGGTCGTTCCCAGTGACGCGAGTTCGATGCGTTGATCGCGAACTCGGAGGTGCTCTCCGGGATGCGCAGATCCGGATGCGTCAGCATGAACTCGCCGATCTCGCGATCGAGCGTGAAGCCATGCACGCCGCGGCCGGTGGTCAGGACGAGCATCGTGGACGGACCGTAGATCGCATAGCCGGCGCACACCTGGTGAACGCCCGCCTGCAGGAAATGATCTACGATCGGCTCGCTCACTCCTTCGGGACACCTCAGCACCGAGAAGATGCTGCCGACCGCGACATTCACATCGGCGTTCGCTGCGCCGTCGAGCGGGTCGAACAGCAGCAGATATCGCCCGCGCGGATACTCCGCCGGGATCACGTAGGGCGCGTCCATCTCCTGCGACACCATGCCTGCGAGTTGCCCGCCCCATTCGTTGGTGCGCATGAAGATCTCGTTCGCGGTCTCGCCGCGCGCGTCGGCCAGCGCGCCCTTGCCGATGAGCGTGGCAATGCGCTTGCAGGCGAGGCGGATGTCGTTGACGAGCACGGTGAAGTTGCCGGACGCGTCCTTGTGACGGCGCTGTTCCTCGATGAGGAACCGGGTCATCTGTTTCATGAATCGCTCCCTCGCGCCGCCTGCGCGAATACACGGCTGGCACGGATGTCCTGCGCTTCGATGGTCATCAGCTCACGAGCCGACAGAGCTTTGTTTCGCTGGGCGAGCAAACGCGTTGCCTGCCGCAGCCGTGCACGATCGAGCGCGTTGCGGATCGAGCGCGCGTTGGAAAAGTTCGGCTGCGTCTGCCGCAACTCGATGTATTCGCGCAGCACCGCTTCCGCCTCGCGGCTCAACGCGTACTGCATCTCCTTCAGCATCAGCTGCCCAATCTCGAGCAGCTCTGCGGACGTGTAGTCCGGAAAGTCGATGTGATGCGCGATGCGCGAGGACAGACCGGGGTTGCTGCGGAAGAACTGCTGCATGCGGTCCTTGTAGCCAGCGAGGATGACGACCAGATCGTCGCGATGGTCCTCCATCTGCTGCAGCAGCATTTCGATCGCCTCCTGGCCGTAGTCACGCTCGTTTTCCGGTCGATACAGGTAGTAGGCCTCGTCGATGAACAGCACTCCGCCCATTGCGCGCTTGAGAATTTCCCGCGTCTTCGGCGCGGTGTGACCAATGTATTGGCCGACCAGATCGTCACGCGTGACGGCGACCAGGTGTCCCTTTCGCGCGTAACCGAGGCGATGCAGGATGTCAGCCATCCGTAGCGCGACCGTAGTCTTGCCGGTGCCTGGATTGCCGGTGAAGCTCATGTGCAGCGATGGCGCGCCCGTATTGAGATTCAATCGGCTGCGGAGCCGGTCGACGAGCAGCAATGCGCAGATGTCCCGAATGCGGCTCTTCACCGGCGCGAGCCCGACGAGCTCCGCGTCGAGCTTGTCGAGCACCTCCGCTACCTGGGATTCGGCGAGCTCAGCCTCGAGGCTTGGCTCGGTCGCTGCATTCATGCGCGCCGCCCAAGGGTGTAGTGAATGTTGCGGCCTGCACCTTCTTCCCGGATGAGGCCGAACCCCGGCTCCTCGGCCGGGCGATTGACGATGAAGGACAACCGCACGGATTCGACGCCGCGCGTCGCATCGAACGCGTTCACTTTCACGTAGTGATTCGGGAAGGTGCGTCGGCACGCATTCACCTCCTGCAACACGCCGGCTGCGTCCTTCAGGTCGAACATGGGCATGCCGAACATTTCCCAGTAGGTGTTGCGTGGATGCGGATCCTGCGTGTACTCGACCGACGTCGCCCAGCCCTGCTGCAGGCAGTATTCGATCTGCGCCGCGATCTGCGCATCCGTGAGATCGGGAAGGAAGGAAAAGGCACCTTGGGTGAGTCGCATCGTTCGTTCCTCAAGCAGCAGCAGTCGGAGTGGGAATGAAATCCGGAGTGTCGGTACTCGCATAGTTGAACGTGACCTCCCCCCAGGTATCGAGCGCGGCCTTGAGCGGCGTGCAATGACGCGCGACGTCCGCCAGGATCTGCGGACCTTCGTTCCAGATGTCGCGGCCCTCATTGCGCGCGAGCACCATGGCTTCGAGCGCGACGCGATTCGCAGTGGCGCCCGCCGCGATGCCCATCGGGTGGCCGATCGTGCCGCCGCCGAACTGCAGCACGGTGTCGTCCCCGAGATAGGTGAGGAGCTGGTGCATTTGTCCCGCGTGAATACCGCCGGAGGCGACCGGCATCACGCCGTTCAAACCGGCCCAGTTCTGCTCGAAGAAAATCCCGCGCGGCAGATCGACGGCGTTCAGCGGCTGGCGCAGCACGTTGTAGAAGCCTTGCACCGTGCTCGGATCGCCCTCGAGTTTGCCGACGACGGTGCCCGCGTGCAGGTGATCGACGCCTGCCAGCCGCATCCACTTCGCGATCACACGAAAAGAGACGCCATGCGTCTTCTGGCGCGTGTACGTGCCGTGCCCGGCGCGATGCAAGTGCAGGATCATGTCGTTCCTGCGCGCCCAGCGGGACATCGACTGGATGGCCGTGTAGCCGATCACGAGATCGATCATCACGATGACCGAGCCGAGCTCGCGCGCGAAGTCGGCGCGCTCGTACATATCCTCCATGGTCGCGGCGGTGACGTTCAGGTAGTGCCCCTTCACCTCGCCGGTCGCAGCTTGCGCGCGGTTCACCGCTTCCATGCAGTACAGAAAGCGATCGCGCCAGTGCATGAATGGCTGCGAGTTGATGTTCTCGTCGTCCTTGGTGAAGTCGAGGCCGCCCTGCAGCGCTTCGTAAACGACGCGCCCGTAGTTCCTCCCGGAGAGGCCGAGCTTGGGCTTGACGGTCGCGCCGAGCAGCGGCCGGCCGAATTTGTCGAGCCGTTCGCGCTCGACGATGATGCCGGTCGGCGGTCCTGCGAACGTCTTCACATAGGCGGTCGGAAAACGCATGTCCTCGAGGCGCAGCGCCTTGAGCGGCTTGAAGCCGAACACGTTGCCGATGATCGATGCGCTCAGATTCGCGATCGAGCCGGGCTCGAACAGGTCGAGGTCATAGGCGATGTATGCGAAATACTGGCCGGGTGCTCCCGGCACGGGTTCGATCCGGTAGGCCTTGGCTCGATAGCGCTCGCACGCGGTCAGCCGGTCTGTCCAGACGACGGTCCAGGTCGCGGTCGACGACTCACCGGCGACAGCTGCTGCCGCCTCCCGCGGCTCGACGCCGTCCTGGGGGGTGATTCTGAAGAGCGCGAGGACGTCGGTGTCCTGCGGCTCGTAGTCGCCGTCCCAGTAGCCCATATCGGCATATTTGAGTACGCCGGCGCGATAGCGGTCGGCTCCAGCGGGGGTGCGCGCGGCAAGTCGTTTGATAGTCATCGTTGCCTCAGGCCATTGCCGGCCGTTGATGGGTCAAGGCTGCCGTCCTCCACGCATAAGATCCAATTGGATTTTCTTCGTTTGCGCATAAGATTGGCTTATGCGCAAAGTCACCCTCCGTCAGCTGCGCGTCTTCGCCGCGGTGGCACGCTACCGCTCGTTCACTCGCGCAGCGCGCGAGCTGCATCTCACTCAGCCAGCCGTGTCGCAGCAGATCAAGCTGCTCGAACAGGAAGCGGGGCTGCCGCTCTTCGAGCACATCGGACGTACGATTCACGTCACGGCGGCGGGACAGGAGCTGCTGCGTTACGCGACGCAGGTGACAGATTCACTGCGCGAGGCGGGTGAAACGCTCGCGGCGATGCGGGGCTTGAAGCGCGGCGTGTTGAAGCTTGGCGCGGTGAGCACGGCGAAGTACTTCGCGCCCTCGCTCCTGTCCGCTTTCGCGCCGGCGTATCCGGACGTCACGATCCGCTTTTCGGTCGGCAATCGCGAGGAGGTCATCAAGCTGCTCGCGGCGAACGAAATCGATCTCGTGATCATGGGCAGGCCGCCCCGCGAGCTGGCGACGGTTGCCGTACCGTTTGCGAAGCACCCGCTCGTGATCATCGCCGCGCCCAATCACCCGCTGGCGAGCAAACGGCGCATCCCGTTGCAACAGCTGGCCAACGAGAATTTCGTCATACGCGAAGAAGGCTCCGGAACGCGCGCGGCGATGGGGCACGTCTTCAAGGCGCATCGCGCCAGCTATCGCACCTCGATGGAGGTCACCAGCAACGAGACGATCAAGCAGGCGGTGATGGCCGGAATGGGGCTCAGCTTCATCTCGATGCATACCGTGATGCTCGAGCTGGCGACCGGCAAGCTCGTGACCCTGAAGGTCACAGGACTTCCTCTCGTGCGCGACTGGTTCGTCATTCACCTGCGCGACAAGAAGCTCTCACCCATCGCCGACGCCTTTCGTAGTTTCCTGCTCGAGCATGGGGCGGCCATCATGAAGCAGGCTTTGGGGGCGTAGCGGCGCAGGCCGTGTAGGCGAACGGGATGACGATCTCCCGGCCATCCTCACCCGGTCCGGCAATCTCAGCGTGCAGCGCATTGCCTGTACGCCGATACTCAACTCGCTTGGGGAAATCATGCTGCGGATTTTCGAATCGTACCCAGTCCTTGCCGCCGGCGGTTCGCTTGAATGCCGTGGGCGGCGCACCTTCCGGTTGCGCGATGTAGGTTGCAACGCTGTTCACGGCATCGATGCGCAGGAATTCGAAGCTCGATGTGTGCGAACCCTTGAGCGTCCGTCCGAGTCCCAGACGCAGGCCGCCGTGCGACGACAGCCAGTGCTCCTCGACTCGCTCGTTGTCGGTGCCGCCACACCAGTCGCCCTGTATCCAGTCGAGGCCGTCGGTCTGCGCGGCGCCAGTCGCGCTCGCGGTAGACGTCGAGAGGGCCGGGATGCACGCTACGAGCATGCCGAGAAGGATTCTTTTGCTGACGTTCAAGGGGCTCTCCGGAATTGCTGTGCCGGCAGGGTGCCCGACGACTTGTCGCCTGCCTTGAAGAAAAGCGCAGATCGCTAGTTCGCTCCCGCATGGACTTTCTCGAATTCGACCCGCCCCCGGCCCTGCGCCGACATGTGCAGTGTGTCTGGCGGCTGCGCGATCCTTCACCCTCGACGGAGCCGCAGACGATCTACCCCGACGGCCGTTGTGAGCTGATCGCGCACTTGGCCGAGCCGATGCGCATCCGCGCGTCCGACGGCAGCTGGCTGCAACAGGCGCATTGCATTTTCGCCGGGCAGCACCAGGCGGCAATCCGGCTGGCAGCGGTCGGGGAAGTCGATTGCGTCGGTGTTCGGTTGCAGCCGACCGCGTCGGCAGCAGTGGCGGGCGCACGGCTGGTGGAATGCGCGGAGCGCACGGTGGACCTCGCGCAGATCGACGCTCGCTTCGCCGTTGGGTTCAATGCGGCCTGTCGCGAGTTCAGCCGCGATCCGCAGGCGCGATCATTGTGGCAGTGCCTCGAATCACGACTCCTCCCCTATGCAATTGACGAGCGCGTAGAGGTGGCGGTTGCGTATCTCGAGTCGCAGCACGGTCAGAGCCGAATCGACGCGACGGCCGCCGCTGCTGCAATGAGCCTGCGTTCCTTCCAGATCCGGTTTCTCGCGTGCGTGGGATTGAGCGCGAAGGCATTCGCCCGGGTTTTACGCCTGCAGGCCACGATCCGGGCGATCGATCGAGGCGTCGAATCACTCGCGCAGCTGGCCGCTGACGGCGGATTCGCCGATCAAGCTCACGCCACGCGTGAGGTGCAGCGGTTAACAGGACTGACGCCCGCTCGGCTGCGCGCGGCGCTGCGCAGCGCTCGCGGCGATGACCGTACCGTCCAGCTCGCGGCCGCGTTCGTGCGTGGGGCGGCGCAGAGCTAAACCTTAGTTCTTACAAGGGAAAATGGTGGCCAGGGTCGGAATCGAACCAACGACACGCGGATTTTCAGTCCGCTGCTCTACCAACTGAGCTACCTGGCCAGGCGCGAGGGAGGCGTATTAAATCGGCGGACCCCGGGCCCGTCAAGGCAAGGGTCGCGAGCCTCCCCCCGGCCATCCGCCCGGGACCAAAACCTGCCATGAGCCGTCACATATTGATGGTTCACTGCTCTCCCGTTCGAGGCATCCGCCGGAGCCCTTACCCTCGTAGAGTCGACCACAGCCGGTCAGCTTTGACCGGCCCCACGGCACCTCCGCCGCCGCCAAGTCTGCAACCTTTTCCGGTTGCAAATCGTTTGGGCTACGCGGTGCCTCGTTCTCCGCATGAACGCAAAAGTAAGGAGTCCCGATGGCGGCCCCGCAGCCGGTCCTAGTTCTTCCGGAAACCCGCCCCGCAGAAGTCCTCGCCGCCCGCTATTCGCACGTCCGTCGCGTATCGCTGGAGATCTGCGAGAGGCTACAGACGGAAGACTTCGTCGTGCAGAGCATGCCGGACGCGAGCCCGGCCAAGTGGCATCTCGCGCACACCAGCTGGTTCTTCGAGCAGTTCCTGCTGAAGCCGCTGCTCACCGGCTATCGCGCGTTTCATCCGGATTTCGAATACCTCTTCAACTCCTACTACCAGAGCGTCGGACGCATGCACGCACGTCCGCAGCGCGGCCTGCTGACGCGGCCGACCGTCGAGGAAGTGCTGCGCTATCGCGAGCACGTCGACGAACACATGCTGAAGCTGTTCCGTGCGCGCCCCGAGGACGAGAAGCTGCTCTCCGTCGCAACGCTCGGCATGAATCACGAGCAGCAGCATCAAGAGCTGATGCTCACGGACATCAAGCATCTTTTCTCGCTCAATCCGCTGCTGCCCGCGTATCGAGCGGGCGGCGCCGACGAATCGAACGATAGCGCAGCACCGATGCACTTCATCCCGTTCGATGGCGGCATCCTCGAGATCGGCGCGAGCGGCAAGCATTTCTGTTTCGACAACGAGCTGCCGCGTCATCGCACGCTGGTCGAGCCGTACGCGCTCGCGGATCGGCTCGTCACCAACGGCGAGTATCTCGAGTTCATTCGCGACGGCGGTTATCGCCGGCCGGAGTTCTGGCTCTCGGATGGCTGGAGCACCGTCGTGCGCGAAGGCTGGACCCGTCCGATCTACTGGGCCGAGGCGCTCGATAGCGAATTCACGCTGCACGGCCTGCAGCCGCTGCGCACGGCTGCACCTGTTTGTCACGTCAGCTTCTATGAGGTCGACGCGTTCGCGCGTTGGGCCGGCGCCCGCCTGCCGAGCGAGGCGGAATGGGAGCTGGCCGCGGAATCGTTGCCTGTGATCGGCAATCTGCTTAACACCGGCGCGCTGCATCCGGTCGCCGCCGGCGTACAGCCGGGAATGAAGCAGATGTTCGGTGACGTCTGGGAATGGACGGCCTCGCCGTACAGCGCGTATCCCGGCTATCAATCACCGCCCGGCGCGCTCGGCGAATACAACGGCAAGTTCATGTGCAACCAGCTGGTGCTGCGCGGCGGCTCGTGCGCGACGCCGGCGGATCACATCCGCGCCAGCTACCGCAATTTCTTCTACGCCGACGCACGCTGGCAATTCATGGGCGTGCGTCTCGCCCGCAATCTGTGAGCTCGAGGAATCTCCATGGCAAAGCATCCGAGCACGATCCCTGCCCCGTCGCGAACCGACGCACTCACCAACGGAGTGCTCGAAGGCATGCGCAAGCACCCGCGCCAGCTTTCGCCGGTGTGGTTCTACGACGAGCTGGGCTCGTTTCTGTTCGACAGCATCTGCGAGCTCCCGGAGTACTACCTCACTCGCACCGAGCTGCAGATCATGCGTCAGCATGCTGCGGACATGGCGCATCACATCGGACCGGACGCGGCGATCATCGAGTTCGGCAGCGGCACGAGCACGAAGACGCGCGAGCTGCTGACTCAGCTCGAATCGCCATCTGCGTATGTGCCGGTCGATATCGCGCGCGATCACCTGCTCGACGCCGCCAGTGCCATCGCACGGGACTACTCGTCGCTGCGCGTGATTCCGATCTGCGCTGATTTCACGCGGCCGTTCGATCTGCCCGTGCACGTGTCGACGGCGCGCCGACGAGTCGTGTATTTCCCCGGCTCAACGCTCGGCAACTTCGATCAAGAGGATGCACGTGCCCTGCTGCAACGCATGCGGCAGATCATCGGCAAGAACGGCGCCGTGCTGATCGGCATCGACTTGAAGAAGGATCCGCGAGTGCTGGAGCGCGCATACAACGATCACGCCGGGGTGACTGCGGAGTTCAACGTCAACGCCTTGCGGCACCTCAATCGCGAGCTCGGCACGGACTTCGATCTCGAGGCGTTCGAGCACCTCGCGGTGTGGGTCGAGAATCAAAGCCGGGTCGAAATGCACCTGGTGAGCAAGCGCGACCAGGACGTACACGTCGGCGACGAGACCGTGCACATCGAAAAGGGCGAGCACCTGACGACGGAGTTCTGCCACAAGTACACGCTCGAGAGCTTCGCGGATCTCGCGGCGGCGGCGGGCCTGTCGGTCAGCCGGGTGTGGATGGATCCGGCCAAGCAGTTCAGCGTGCAGCTGCTGGAGCCGAGGGTGTTGTCGGGATAGGAGACACCTGCCTCACATATATATGTACACGCGCTTCGTGCATCTTCTCAACGCGCTGCAGTCGCCGTTCGCGTTGTTGGTGCGTGTCTACGTGAGCTGGGTATTCTTGAAATCCGGTTGGCTCAAGCTCGAAGACTGGGGCCAGACGCTCTCACTATTCGAATCCGAATATCGCGTGCCGTTGCTGCCGCCGCACGCCGCTGCCGTCGTCGGCACTGCCGGCGAGCTCGTGTTTTCCGTGCTCGTCATCGTGGGCTTCGCAGGCCGCCTGAGCGCGATCGGGCTGTTCGCAGTGAACGCGCTCGCAGTCATCTCCTACGCGCACGTGCTTTTCCAGGAAGGGTCGGCGGCCGGCCTCGGGCAGCACTACCTCTGGGGCTTCATGCTGCTCGTCATCGTCATCTACGGTCCTGGCGCGCTCTCGATCGACGGACTGCTCGCGCGCCGTTCCGGCTACGTCACGCGCGATTCTTATTGACGATCGCGGCCAGGATCAGCAGGTACGAGAACAACCGCACCGTGTAGATGAGCGGGTTGCCTTCGTCGGGATGATCGACGAACAGGAACGCGATGCGGTTCACGCCTTCGATCGCGAACGCCGCGCTGAAGCACAGGAACAGCACGTCGCGCGTCTGCCTCCAGAACTTCAGGAAAAATGCGCTCGCTGCCAGCGAGGCCGTGACGATCACACCGAGTAGCAAGCCTTCGAGCATGTCAATCGCTCTCGAATATCAAGCCGTACAGCAACAGCACCATGGATGCAGCGGCGACGCTGAGCCGCCACGTGTACAACGTCGCGCTCGGTACCAGCGCGAGATCGACGAACAGGATTGCGTTCGAAACCGTCAGGCCGGCGAAGCACAAACCGCTCCACAGCAGCAGGCGCTGGCGAACGCGCGCGTAGGCGCGCAACAGCAGGAAGGCGCAGAGCCCGACTGTCAGGGTCCCGAGGATGTTGACGATGGCGAGCATCGGTTCACCTGTCCTTCTTCAGATCGAACGCGCGAGCGAACTCACGTACGGCCGTCGAGGCGCGCGCATGAATGAACGTGGCGAGCGGCACCAGATGACGCCGGTAGCTGGCCGCGACCTCGGGCATCACCTCGCCCGTCGGATCCCATTGCGGGTTGTACCGGTAGCGCACCGCCGCCGCAGGTTCGGCTGTCACGAGCTGCTGTCGTTGCAGCGACTGCAGGATCGTCGCTGCGTCCTGGCGCCCAACGTAGATGCGTCCTGCCAGCTCTTCCTCCGACCACAGGCGCTGCGGGTCTTCCCACAAGAGCAGCACCGCCTCCAGCTGGGGCACCGAATCGATCCGCTCGGCGAGGAATTGCAGGACGCGGGCGGGAATCTCCGGTGATGTCATCGGCGTGACGTTTTACTATAGGCAGGTGGGTGAGTCGAGGCTGACTAATGACAACAAAGCTCAGACCCGCCGTCGCAAAGCGCGCTGCGCAGCGTGACCCCGCGGTCGAACCACGCTCAGCGGAGCGCAAGCGGCTCGCACAGTGCACGCCGCACGAGCTCGCGTGGAAGAAATGGGGCCCGTATCTCAGCGAGCGCCAGTGGGGAACCGTGCGCGAGGATTACAGCGCGAACGGCGACGTGTGGGCGTACTTTCCACACGATCACGCGCGCAGCCGCGCCTATCGCTGGGGCGAAGACGGGCTCGCGGGATTCTGCGATCACGAGCAGCGGCTGTGCCTGTCGCTGGCCCTGTGGAACGGCCGCGATCCCATCCTGAAGGAGCGGCTGTTCGGACTGACGAACGGCGAAGGCAATCACGGCGAGGACGTGAAGGAGCTCTACTACTACCTCGACGCGACCCCGACGCACTCGTACCTGAAGATGCTCTACAAGTATCCGCAGCGCGCGTTTCCTTATGCCGCGCTGGTGGAGGAGAACCGAGGCCGCACGCGCAGCGAGCCGGAGTACGAGTTGCTCGATACCGGAGTGTTCGCGCAGGACCGCTATTTCGACGTGTTCGTCGAGTACGCGCAAGCGAACGTCGATGACGTGTTGATGCGCATCACGGCTCACAATCGCGGGCCCGAAGCCGCGACGCTGCATGTGCTGCCGCAGCTCGTCATCCGCAACACCTGGGCCTGGCGCAACAGTGCTGCCAAACCACACCTCTCGCAACTCGATCAGCACGTGCTCGTTCAGCACGACACGCTCGGCGACTATCACTGGTACGTAGACGACGGCCCGACGTTGCTGTTCACCGGGAACGAAACCAACACCCATCGCCTCTACGATGTTGCCAACGTCGGTTACGTCAAAGACGCCTTCCATGAGCGGGTCGTCAACGAGAACGACCGCGCAGTGAATCCGGCGCACGCAGGAACGAAAGCCGCGGCGTGGTTTCGGCTCGAGGTACCTGCCGGCGGATCGACGCAGATCCGCACGCGGCTCGCGAAGACAGCGCCCGCGCAACCATTCGCGGACTTCGATGCAACGTTCGCCGCGCGCGTGCGCGAGGCCGACGAATTCTACGCGGAGGTCCAGCACGACTTGCCTGACGCCGATCGCCAGCTGGTCCAGCGCCAGGCGTTCGCCGGAATGATCTGGAGCAAGCAGTTCTTCTACTTCGACGTGCCCGAGTGGCTGAAAGGCGACGAGACGCAGATCGCGCCGCCCGCGCAACGCAAGCACGGCCGCAACTGGGAATGGGATCATCTCAACAATGCCGACATCCTCTCGATGCCGGACAAGTGGGAATACCCGTGGTACGCCGCCTGGGATCTGGCGTTTCACGCGCTGCCGCTCGCGCTGATCGACGCGGAGTTCGCGAAAGAGCAGCTGATACTGCTGACGCGCGAGTGGTACATGCACCCGAACGGCCAGATGCCCGCCTACGAGTGGGCGTTCGGCGACGTGAATCCGCCGGTGCACGCGTGGGCGACCTGGCGAGTGTTCCAGATCGATCGCAAGCAGCGCGGCGACGCGGGCGACCTGAAGTTCCTGGAGCGCGTGTTCCACAAGCTGCTGCTGAACTTCACCTGGTGGGTCAATCGCAAGGACGCGGAGGGCCGCAACGTGTTCCAGGGCGGTTTCC
>Ga0207675_100001650_pt1 | contig 22347 bp, 15 predicted proteins | sample KBSSwiS42_FD_184305 | JGI IMG/M metagenome (GOLD analysis project Ga0207675, IMG submission 184305) | Switchgrass rhizosphere microbial communities from Kellogg Biological Station, Michigan, USA - KBS Switchgrass S4-2 (SPAdes) (version 2) | ecosystem: Host-associated > Plants > Roots >...
GTCGCGACCGGCGAGGTGCGGCTGACCGGGTTCGGCATCGCCTCTCGGTTGGCGCGCGAGCGTCAATCTCCTCACCCTCCTGAGACGATCGCCGGCACGCTCGCTTACATGGCTCCCGAGCAGACCGGACGAATGAATCGATCCATCGATTCCCGTAGCGATCTATATGCCGTTGGCGTCACCTTTTATCAAATGCTTACTGGAGCTTTGCCCTTTGCCGCCGGGAACCCAATGGAATGGGTGCACTGCCACCTCGCCAAGCGGCCGGTTGCACCTGTTGAGCGCCTGATGGAAATTCCCGGCGTCATTTCCGCGATCATTATGAAGCTCCTCGCGAAGAGGGCCGAAGACCGTTATCAGACCGCCGCTGGCCTCGAAAGCGACCTTCGTACGTGCCAAACCAGATGGGAGGCAAAGTGCCGTATCGATGACTTCCCACTTGGCGAACGCGACACGCCACACCAGTTGCTGATCCCCGAAAAACTTTACGGACGGCAGAGCGAGGTCGGAACCTTGCTGGCCGCTTTCGATCGCATCGTCAAAGGTGGCGCCGCGGAATTGATCTTGGTGTCGGGGTATGCCGGCATCGGCAAATCCGCTCTCATCGGCGAGCTGCAGCCGGCGCTTGTAGCGCCGGACGGCCTATATGCTGGAGGCAAGTTCGATCAGTACAAGCGGGACGTACCCTACTCCACCTTGGCGCAGGCCTTTCAGAGCTTGGTTCGTCCGCTCTTGACGAAGAGCGAGATAGAACTCAGCAACTGGCGTGATGCCCTCCGTGAAGCGCTCGGTCCAAACGGACAACTCATGGTGGACCTGGTTCCGGAGTTGAAACGAATTATTGGCGAGCAGAGTTCAGTCCCCGAGCTGCCGCCGCAGGACGCGCAACGGCGTTTCCAAATGGTTTTTCGTCGCTTTCTGGGTGTGTTCGCTAGGCCGGAGCATCCGCTCGCTCTCTTCCTCGACGATCTGCAATGGCTCGATGCGGCCACCCTTGATTTGCTGGAGGACCTGTTGGTTCAACCGGATGTCCGGCACGTCCTGCTGATTGGTGCGTACCGGGACAACGAAGTCACCGCAGTGCATCCGCTGATGCGCAGGCTGGAAGCAATTCGGGCCAGTGGAAGAGTGCAAGACATCAGGCTTTCAACGCTGACGGCCGAAGATCTGGAGGGACTTGTAGCGGACTCGCTCTGCTGCGACACGGTGCAAGCTGCACCGCTCGCCTCGCTGGTGCACGCGAAGACTGATGGCAACCCGTTCTTTGTCATCCAATTTCTCCGCGTGCTCGCCGATGAGGGCCTTCTCGCCTTCGACCCCAAGCGGGCAACGTGGATATTCGATTTGAGCGCCATCCATGCCAAGCAGTACACGGACAACGTGGTTGACCTCCTGGTCGGGAAACTGACGCGGCTGCAGAGCGACACACAGAACGCGTTGCGGCAGCTCGCGTGCATCGGCAACGCAGCCGATATGGCGATGCTTTCGATCGCTCTGGGAATGCCCGAGGAACAGGTGCATGCGGCTCTTTGGGAGGCCCGGGGCCAACAATTGGTTGAACGTCTCGATCGTTCCTACAAGTTTGTTCACGATAGGGTGCAGGAAGCAGCGTACGCGTCGATTGCGGAAGAGTTGCGAGCGCAAGCGCATTTGACAATCGGCCGTTTGCTGGTTGCGCATACACCCCCGGAAAAACGAGACGAGGCGATCTTCGAGATCGTCAGCCAGCTTAACCGTGCGGGGTCGCTAGTCACGTCACCCGAGGAACGCGAGCAGCTTGCAGAACTGAATCTAGCCGCTGGCAAGCGCGCAATTTCATCCTCGGCCTACGCGTCCGGGCTGACGTATCTCACCACCGGTGCGGCTCTCCTGACGGAGGCGTCGTGGGAGCGCCGGCAAGAGCTGGCGTTCGCCTTGGAACTGCACTCCGCTGATTGCAACATTTGTTTGGGGGCGCTGCAGGCCGCCGACGAGCGTCTAGTAGCGCTCGCAACGCGCGTGTCCGACACGGTGCAACGATGCGCTGTAGCCCGCCGGCGCGTAGATCTGTACACGATGCTTGGGGCGATACAACGCGCCGTCGCCGTGGGGCTGGAATGCCTGCGGCATGTCGGGATCGACTTGCCGGAGCATCCCACCGAGGCAGAAACCCGCAGCGAGTATGAGCGCGTCTGGTCCCGTCTTGGAAGCCGTGCGATCGAAGATGTCATTGACCTGCAGCTGATGCAGGATCCTGAGGCTCTGGGGATGCTCGACGTGCTCTCCCGCCTGAGCATTCCCGCCTTGTACACCGACCCAAATTTATACGCGCTGAGCGTTTGCAGGGCTGCCAATTTTGCCCTTGAGCGCGGTAACAGCGACTCGGCGCCGTGCAGCTACGCGATATTGGGCCTGATCGCCAGCGCCCGCTTCGGCCACCATGATGAGGGTTACCGTCTCGGGAAGATGGCCTGCGACCTTCTCGAACGCCGCGGCTGGAATCACTTTGGGGCACGGACCTACTTCTTCTTTACGGCCGTGATTCCGTGGACACGATCGTTCGGTGAGGGGGTCGATCCGATACGTCGTGCATACCATATGGGCAAAGAGTACGGAGACCCGGCATTCGCTGCCTTCGCTTCCCGAGGCCTCACATCCATTCTTCTTTCCATGGGTCATCCACTCGATCAGGTCGAGCGTCAGGCCGAGGAAGGAGCGGACTTTCTGCGGCAGGTCGGATTCTATCTAGACGGGATGTCTGCGCCGCTCGCACTGGTGCGCACGCTACGTGGAAAGGCCACGAAGTTCGGATCGCTCGACGACGGCCCGGTAACGGAGCATTCGTTCGAGCAGAGCCTTACGGGTCATCCCACTTCCGCGTTCCTGGAATGCTACTACTGGATCCGAAAGCTCCGGGCCCGCTTCTTCGCCGGTGACTATGCGTCGGCTATCGACGCGGCGGACAAGGCGGAGAGATGGTACGAGACGACAGCGGCGCTGTCGCTGTTCATGACCGACATGGCGGAATTTCACTTCTATGCCGCGCTGTCCCGCGCCGCGCGGTGCGAGCCTGTGGGCCCGGACCCTTATTCCAACCATCGAGAAGCGCTTCAACGTCACGGGCAACAGCTTCGGGCCTGGGCGGCGAATTGCCAGCAAAACTTCGACCACCGTGCGGCGCTTGTCGATGCCGAGATTGCCCGCATTGAAGGCCGGGAGTTGGATGCCGAGCGCCTCTACGAAACTGCCATCAAGTCAGCGCGCGCGAACGAATTCGTCCATCACGAGGCACTGGCCTACGAGCTTGCCTCCCGCTTCTACGCGGCGCGGGGCTTCGAAGACGTCGCTCATCTCTACCTGGGAAAAGCACGACAGGCCTATCTCCGATGGGGAGCCGACGGAAAGGTCCGGCAGCTCGATCAGCTCCATCCGCGGTTGAGGCAGCAGGACAGCGCGCAGGGGTCAAGGGGCATGATCGAAGCGCCGGTCGAGCAGTTCGATCTTGCGACGGTGATCGAAGTCTCCCAGGCCCTCTCTGGCGAGATCGTTTTAGAGAAGCTGATCGACAAGCTCATGCGCGCAGCCGTCGAACACGCCGGCGCCGAACGGGGTCTCCTGATCACACCCGGAAGTGAGGAATTGCAGATAAGCGCAGAAGCGACCACCAGTGGAGATGATGTGATCGTGCGACTGAGAGACTCCACCTACACCGCAGCCGACCTGCCGGAATCACTCCTTCGCTATGCGGTGCGCACGCGAGAGACCGTAATTCTCGACGATGCATCGTCTCAGAAGCCTTTTTCTGCCGATCCCTACATCGTAGAGCATCGCGCCCGTTCCGTTTTTTGTTTGCCCTTGATCAACCAGGGCAAACTAATTGGCATTCTCTACCTTGAAAACAATCTGATGCCGCGCGTTTTCACGCCCGAACGCATCACGGTGTTGAAGGTGCTCGCATCACAAGCCGCAATCTCGCTAGAGAATACGCGGCTCTATCGCGAGCAGAAGCGCGCCGAGGCGGCAGTGCGCGAGAGCGAAGGCAGGTTCCGCGACTACGCCGAAACCGCGTCCGACTGGTTTTGGGAGATCGATCCGGATTATAAGTTTACGTTGTTGACCGAAAATGCATTTGGCTCCGATCCGGCGGCTCGAATCGGCACTGCGTGCTGGGATCATGCCCTTGACCTTGAGACGGAGCCGGAGAAGTGGCGGCTTGTTAGGGAAACTCTTGATTCACGCAAACCTTTCCGCGACTTCGTATATTGCAACGCCGGTGGTAATGGCCCGATTTACGTGAAGGCCAGCGGAAAGCCAATATTTGACTCCAACAAACAATTTTGTGGCTATCGCGGCACTGGCACAGACGTGACAGCAATCGTTCGCGCGCAGGAAGCTCTAAGTAAAAGCGAGCAAAGTCTACGTTCGACAATTGATGGGATACCAGGCCTCGTTGGGACCATGACCCCGAATGGGGACGTCGAATCAGTCAACCGCCAAATCATCGAATATTGCGGCCAGTCTCTGGAAGAGTTGAGGAACTGGGCAACAAATGGAACGGTGCATCCGGACGATCGTCCGCATTTTACCGAAGTGTTCACGAGATCGGTCTCCGCCGGGGTGCCATACCAAATCGAACATCGTGTGCGGCGGGCTGACGGCGAGTATCGGTGGTTTGAAAATCGCGGCATTCCTGTTCGTGACGCCTCCGGGCGCATCGCCCGTTGGTACGCTCTTCTGACGGACATCGAAGATCGCACGCAAGCCCTGGCACGACTGCAGCAGGCGCAATTGGATTTCGCGCACATAAACCGTGTAAGCACGATGGGAGAATTGGCTGCAACTCTATCTCACGAAATCCTGCACCCCATCGCTACGGCGCGCAACAATGCTCGTGCAGGGATACGGTTTTTGGAAATGAAGCCGCCGAATCCCGATGAAGCGAAGGAGGCACTCGCATGCGTGGTCAAGGACGTTGACCGGGCTAAGGATATCATCGGCCGGATGCGTGACCACATCAAGAAGGCACCTCCTCAAAGGGCGGCTCTCGACCTCAATCAAGCGGTCAGGGAGGTGATCGATCTGGTGCGAAGCGCAATCGCCAACAATAGAATTGTGCTCAGCACGCACTTCCAGGATGGATCGGCTTTTGTTCACGGCGATCGCGTTCAATTGCAGCAAGTCGTCGTGAACTTGATCCTGAACGCGATTGAATCCATGAGCGTGGTTGAGAAAGGTACGAGACAACTATCGATCAGAATTGAACAAGGGCAGGTTGACGGTAACGTGCTCATCCAGATTCGGGATTCAGGCCCGGGCATTGATCCGGCAAATCTCGAACGGGTCTTCGAGCCATTCTATACGACTAAGATCAGCGGAGTTGGGATGGGGCTGTCGATCTGCCGGTCCATCATAGACGCCCACGGGGGGCGGCTATGGGTAGAGGCGAATGAACCTCGAGGTGCGGTATTTCAATTTACGCTGCCGCCCGCGCAAAAGGACTTATGAGTCTTCTTCAATCGCTCGCCGCTTTCAGCGCCGAACGAATCCATCGATCGAGATCTTCGTCGTCTACTGGCTTGCTAAGGTAACAGACCACTCCATCCTTCAGGGCTCGATCTCTGGCGAAATCATCGGGGTACGCCGTCACAAGGATAGTCGGGATTGCATACCCTAAATTGATAAGGCGTCCGTAGAGTTCAACGCCACTCATTCCAGGCATCTGGACATCGGCAATCAGGCAGGCGGTTTCGGACACGAGAGGCGATATCAGGAAATCGGCAGCTGACGGAAACGCTTTGACCGTGTAGCCCAGCAACGTTACGAGTCTTTGCATTGAGTCACGAAATGGCTGATCATCGTCGACAATCGATATCAGTGTGCGATTCAACATTTGTGACTTCCGGGAATCTTCCGTGCCTTCACGATCTCGGCGCCGGAAAGCCTCGTGCCCTCATGTATCGTAATAATGTCAGGCGCAGTCCCCACAATGCAATGCCCACGCCCCTAAGCGATGGCTTAGGGGCCTCGGCGATCCGCTTAGCCAGCAGGTGCTGTTCATATCGCCGAATTATTCGTAGGATGAGACTACTATAGCCGGAACAATGCGCTTCTCTTAGCGTGGGGTACAAGGATGGGTGACGCAAATTCCAGTGTCTCCGTCGTCGATGACGATCCTGAGTTTCGCGCCTCGGTTGCGCGTCTCCTCCGAACGGTTGGGCTGGCGACACGGCAATTTTCGTCGGTTTCCGATTTTCTCAAAGCCGATCCGACCGACGGCCCTACTTGCCTGGTGCTTGACGTAAGGTTGCCGGGGCAGAGCGGTCTTGATCTTCAACGTGAGCTGATCGCGGCGAATCGGCAAGTTCCGATCATCTTTATGACAGCACACGCCGATGTACCGATGAGCGTTCAAGCGATGAAGGGCGGTGCAATAGAGTTTCTCACGAAACCATTCCGTGATCAGGACCTCCTTGATGCTGTCGAGGTTGGCCTCGTCCGCGATCGTACGCGTCGGGAGCGCGAAGAGCTCTTACGGTCGCTCAGAGAGCGCTTCGATTCGCTCAGCTCCCGCGAGCGTGAGATCATGGGCGAGGTCGCGGCAGGTCGCCTGAACAAGCAAATCGCCAACGATATCGGTATCTCCGAATCAACCGTGAAGGTGCATCGCACCCATCTGATGCGGAAGATGAAGGCGCGTTCGCTCCCCGAGTTGAGCCGCATGGCGGATATGCTCAAGATGGTGTCAGGGCAGCCGTAGACCCGCAAAACCGGAATCCTTCGCAACTGCTAACTTGGCGCGGGCGTTCTGACTGCGTGTATTTCCGCGCGCGTGCCCCCGTTAGTTGCCGCCTCCGGCGGCCCACCTTCGCAGAAGCGGAGGACATGAGGGCTGTCCCGCCGGCTGCCCTAAGCGTTCGCTTAGGGCAGCCAACCACTGGCGAAACTGGCAGTCCCCAAGGGCAATTGAGCGGCGCGATCCGCATCGTCAGATTATTCCCACGATGATGCCTGCGGGCAAATCGCCCTCTTAACGCATTTGAGGTCATCATGGGCGCGTCAGAATCGACTACCACTTTCTTACGCCGCCTCTCGCCGCCCACGCTGACAAGGTTCCATCCCGAATCGGAACGCAACCAGACCTGTGCCGGTCAAGGTGGGGATACGAACCGGCAATCCTTTGATGAACGAACGGCATCGGTCGGCGCTGCATCAGCTGAAGTCTCATTCGGTCGTTTTCGCCTCATCCCGAGACAATTTCTTCTACTGGAAGGCGAGAAGCGGGTGCCACTGGGAAGTCGCGCGCTGGAAATCCTGATTGTCTTGACTGAACGCCCCGGCCAGGTCGTCACAAGGCAGGAATTGATGGCCCGTGTTTGGCCTGATGTCTTTGTCGAACCTTGCAACCTTACAGTCCATATCTCTGCGTTGCGTCGTGCGTTACGCGACGGGCGAGCCGGAAATCGTTTCATTATCAATATTCCCGGGCGAGGCTACAGTTTCGTCAGCCCAGTTGAGGTATCGGGACGCGCGAACTTAGCAGCCGACAGAGGTGCCGTAGCTCGCCCTCTTCTTACCTGCGTCGAATGACGACAGCTTGCGTTTTGATCGTTCCGAAGACCGGAAACTGATCGCGCATAACGCAAGTTGGTTTGGTTGTGCTGCCGACGGTTTGCGCAATCAGCGCGGTCTGCATGAGCAGACATAGCCAACTGGAGTGAATCCAACGTTCTTCGGCAGCAGCAAGAGAGGAGATTCGTGGTGGGTTTGGGAAACGCTGAAAAGTGCGCGCAACGTGGGCACCTTTGTAAGAATGGCCCGGAAGGTGGTTGGCTAAGCGACGAGGAATACGATGGACGCCCTAACCTCTGAAGCGAAGACGCGAGCAATATCTGCAGGCGACCCGAAGCTCGCGCATCCGGGTGCCTCTCCGAAACCAGCGCGCCCGCGCGTTCCAGCGATCATTGTCAGCACAGTCATCGCCGTGGTTGGAGCCCTTTCGATTTGGTGTTTGGTACGGCCGGTGCCGCTGCTGGTGCAGGGCGAGGTCGACGCGACGCGGCTCGACATCGCAGCAAGAGTCGACGGGCGCGTCGGTGAGATCTCGGTTGTGCGAGGCCAGAACGTCGCCGCGGGGGCCGTACTCGTTAAGATCGACAACCCTGAGACTATCGCCAAGCGCGCGCAGTCGATCGCGGCCAAGGTCGTCGCCGAGGCGCAGCTCGCAAATATTCACGCCGGTACGCGCGCGGAGGTCATCGCTGCGCGCAAGGCCGAGCAAGGGAGGGCAGAGGCGAATGTCGTGCTGGCTCAAAAGACTTTCGACCGCACACGTCAGCTGACCGAGCACGGCAATGCACCGGTGGCGCGGCTCGACCAGGCGACCGATTCCTTGCACGAGAGCCAGCGCGCGCTTGACCAAGCAAAGTCGGCCTACGAGCAAGCGATCAATGGCTACACGCGCGAGGAACGTCAGATCGCCGAAGCAAACGTTGGCAAGGCTGTAGCCGATGTCGAGGCCGTGCAATCCATCATCGATCAGATGACTGTCTATGCGCCGGTCGCCTCTCAGGTCTACCAGCGCAACGTCGAGCCGGGCGAATACGTGTCACCCGGCGTGCCCCTGGTAACCTTGATAGATCTCAGCGACCTGTGGATCCACTTCGATCTGCGCGAAGATTTGGTTAAAACCCTCAAGGTCGGTGATCACTTCGATGTGCGCATACCGGCGCTTGCCGACCGCGTCGTCACGCTCGAGGTCAAACTAATTGCCACCAAAGGCGAGTATGCAAGCTGGCGCGCGACACGCGCGACCGGAGATTTCGACCTCCGCACATTCTCCATCCGCGCGTACCCGGTCGACAACGTGCCGGAGCTGCGACCCGGCATGAGTGCCTATCTTGACTGGCGGACACGCAAATGAAGCGAAGAGCTAAGCCCGGGTTTGTGCTGGTGGCCGTGCGTGAATGGCGCTGGCTGCTCCACGACCGCGTCGCGCTTTTCCTTATGTTTGGCGTTCCACTTTTTGCCGTCGCGGTGTTGACGGTGGTGTTCAGTCACCCTGTGCTCCGTGGGCTCGGCGTCGTCGTTGTTGATGCCGACCGATCAGATACGTCTAATGCGTTTGTCGAGCAGATCGCCGCTTCACCCAATCTCAGCATCGCCGTGCGCGCAGGCGATCTCGCCACGGCCACCAGGGCTATTCGGTCGGGTGAAGCCATTGCCGCAGTCTATATCCCCGCGAATTTCGAGCGTGATCTAAAGGCCGAGCGCCGCCCGAAGATAGTCGGGTTCTATAACCAGCAATATCTGACTGCAAGCGGTGTCGCCTCAGCGGGCCTAAGCAATAGCCTGTCGGCAGCCGCCGCGGCCGTGGCACCCGCCGCCTATGCTGCGCCGAAGCCGGCGCGCATTGGCTCTCTCGTCGCCGAGACGATCGTGCTAGTCAATCCCCAGACAAATTACGCACAGTTCCTGCTGCGTGCGCTCCTGCCGACAATCATTCATGTGGTCATTGCGCTCGCCGCCGGCTACGCGGTCGGCTCAGAGTTCAGGCGGCGCAGTATGCGCACGTGGCTCGCCTGTGCTGGCGGTAATCCGCTCATCGCGCTCGCCGGCAAGCTCGCGCCGCTGTTTGCGATATTCGTCCTGGTCATGCTGGCCGTGCCGTTGGTTCTCGAAGGGCTGTTGGGAATTCGCTTCAGGGGCGATGTGCCGATGGTCACGGCGGCCGCCTCTCTCCTCATCATTGCCTACCTGGCACTCGCCACCCTGATGCAACTGCTGGCCGGTGACCTCTCGACCGGGCTCGGCCTCACCGGTTTCGTCGTGTCTCCCTCCTTCGGGTTTGCTGGCGTAGGATTTCCGACGCTCGGCATGAATGCATTCGCTTTCGGCTGGAGCACCATCCTGCCTCTGCGCTGGTATGTGGAGGTGCTGTTTGGGCAAGGGGCGCACGGCTTGACAGTGTCCAATTCTGCACGACCGTTTGCCATGCTTGCGGCACTCACCGTGGTTTACGTGCTGCTGGCGCTGTTGGCGTTACGTAGGTCTGCTGGACGCCTGACCCGTAGGACGGCGGTGGACGAGGTAGTGTTGCCCGCCGACCGGCCTGGTATCGCCGGTGCCTTCGGCGGCGAATGGCAACGCGTACTCGCGACCCGCGGTGTGTTCATCGTCCTTATCGGCGCGCCATTGGTCTACGGCGTCTATTATCCGCAGCCATACCTTAACCAGATACTGCGCAAACTGCCGATCGCGGTTGTCGACGCCGACCAAAGTGAGCTCAGCCGCCGGATCGTCGAGACGCTCGACGCGAGCGGCTCGGTCAGCGTCGCCGCGCGCGTCGGCACCCTTGCCGAGGCGCGGGCGACGATGGACAGCGGCGATACCTTTGCAGCTGTCGGGATCGCAACCGGTACGGAGCGAGACGTACTCAAGGGCATCACCGCCCACGTTCCAGTCTACGCTGATGCCACCTACCTGTTTCTCTTCCGATCGTTGTCGAGCGGGATCACGGTAGCTATCGACACGCTGTCGTCGGAGCTTGCCGCCGTCGGCGGACGCACAGAGGGCAGCCTCTTCAAGGCGAGGCTGGCCAGCGCAAGCCCGGCAGATATACTGTTGCAGCCAATCTTCAACCCGGTTGGCGGCTTCGGGAGTTACGTGGTCCCCGCAGCTTTCGTGTTGATCCTGCAGCAAACGCTCTTGGTCGGCGCCGCCGTCCTAGCCAATATTGGGCGGGTGCAACGCGGTGGCGGACCGTTTGCGAGCGTCCTCGGAGGAGGTATTGCGCACTTGACCATCAGCCTGCCGGCGGTCGCGCTCTATTTTATTGTGCTTCCACGCTTCTACGGCTTCTCGGCGCTTGGTGACCCTTTACAATTGCTGGCGCTCGCCTCGGTGTTTGTGCTGGCGACGAGCTTCATGGCGCAGACGGTTGGCGTCTGGTTTAAGCGCACGGAGACGCCCAGCCTCATATTCCTTTGTACTGCCTTGCCGCAGTTTTTCCTCACGGGGTTCGCCTGGCCCCGGGAAGCCATTCCCCAGGCGGCGCTCGTCGCTGGCCAGGTCTTCCCGGCCGACTTCGCGATCAATGGAATTGTCCGGATCGATCAGCTCGGTGCGAATCTCGCCGAAGTGGCGCAGCATTGGTACGGGCTTTGGGTCTTGGCTGCTGTCTATTTTGCACTGGCGGTGATGTCCGCATATGCTGTCAAGCGGAAGCGAGAGGAGGCCGCTGCATGATCAGGCGCACGTACATGATCATCGCGGCGCTTGTCCTTGCCGCGGCGCCGAGCTTCTGGCTGCTGTGGCCCACCGAGGCGATGAAGCCGATCTTGGGCGTCGTACGCACAACCGAAATCCGCATGGCGCCCGATGTCGCAGGCCAGCTCACCGTCATCAAGGTCGAGTCCGGCGCGCCTGTTCGTGCCGGTGACGTTGTCGCCGAGCTATCCGCGGTCGAATTGGTCGCATCGATCGGACAGGCGCGTGCACAGCTTACCGCCGCGAAGGCTTCGCGCGACAATGTCTATGCCGGCGTTCGCGCCGAGCAGGTGGCCTCGCTCGTAGCGAAGATCGCTAAAACGAGAGCGCGGCTAGATTACATGCAAAAACAATTGGCCCGAACGGGCACGCTCGCGAGTGACGATTTCGCTACGCAGCAGGCGCTCGACCAGGCGGAGAACGATCTGGCGAACGCGCTCGCTGACGTCGCCGACGCGGAAGCAAACCATCAAGCCGCGGTCGCCGGCCCGACGCGGGAGGAGCGCGCCATCGCTGATGCTCAGGTGCAGGCCGCGGCCTCGGCGCTTGCGGTCCTCGAGCGCCGCCTCGATAAGACTATTCTGCGTGCGCCCGCTGATGGCGTCGTCAGTGTCATCGTCGCCGAGATCGGCGAAAACGTGCACGCCGGCCAACCGGTGCTCGCGATTGCACCAACCGGCAAGCAGTTTCTGTCATTCAACGCGCGCGAGGATCGGCTACAGGGCCTCACGGTCGGCGCAAGCACCTTGGTGCGCCGGTCAGATGCGACGGAGAAGACTCCCGCCTTGGTCACGGAGCTGCGCCCGCTCGGCGCATTCGCGACCTGGCAGGCCGAGCGTGCGGTTGGCGATCATGACCGTAACACGTTGCGCCTGCGCGTCGATTTAAAGGGTGAACCGACCGGCTTTGAGCCGGGTATGTCGGTCTGGCTCGATCCTTGAGCAGATGCTTTGAAGAAAAAAATTTGAGTATTGGAGGGGCGCGACAGTCGGGGGGCCGATCGATGATTGCTGCCGCGGCGCCTGCTCTGCCTGTGGCTCACGATTTGCCGACTTGCCTGTTATGCCGCAGCAATTGTGTCTCCAATCTCCAAATTCTGCCGAGCTGGGCCGATCGACCTCACTCGAACACTATCGAAGTTCAGCCGGTCGGAGCAAGAGAAAGGCCGGCGGGCGCTACGCCGCCGACCTTGTCTCGCGACTGCCGGCTCGTTGGGTCCGGTTCCGTCGCATTGCATCTTCCTAATCGAGCCCGATTGATAGCGCCCATCGTCAGGTAAAACTATTCCACGCGCGGATAATCAGGCTGTACCGAGGTGGCCTTCCCTTGGTTTATGGCCGGGCGGGCGGAATTGTTCGGTGTCGTGAAATGTTGATTCTGAGATCTGCCGAGCGCTAGGCCGGTAGACGCCGTACGTCTTCGACTCAGAAGACCGGGCAGGGTTCTTTGCGAACGAGCAAGCCCACTTGAAAGGGCGATCGGCTGATCGACCGAACTCGCTGAACGAAGTGAGACGTTCCCATCAGCTCTACAACCAGGTAGGGAGATCCTAAACCTAGGTATTGCTCCCCTCAACTAGTGAACGTTGTGGGTCCACCTCTGTGCAATAGTTCCATCCAATTTTCCTGGCTACGCTTGGCGTGTTTCGGCTCGATGGTCGAGCGGTATGACAGGAGGGGTTCAGGCGATGAGAACCGTGAATGCAGCCTCATTGTCAGATTTTGCTCGCAACACGGCTGATGCAGCCTCCGCCCTCGCCGAGGTCATCTCCAACCTGATAATGGACGTGCGCGACAGCTACCGGCCAGGCCTGCACTACATGCGCGGCCCGGGCCCGAAATGGCGCGCCAAGCATCGCCGCCACGCGGCTGAGCCAACCCGATAATCGGACCGAAAATACGAAATCAACCTCGTGAATAGGTGTTGTTCCCTTGCCGTCTCGATCGACAGTCTCCAGGGCGGAAACCTCAAAGCGCGCCCGCACTTCACTTCTGATCTCTGCTCACGCTCCTTGGGCGGAGCTTCGGGGCTGGATGTTGCTGGTTGGTGCCGCCCTTTGCATCGCATTGGTGGCTGTGCTGACCGGTTCGGCGCATGCCGGCGTCGTTCTCGAAGCACGCAAATTAGCGATGAAGTTCAGCTGGGTCCCTTGCCAGCCGGATTGCGGCGGCTGGGTCAGTGCGGTCGGCGTCGTAACTACCAACACTCCAGGAGATTTCGATGAATTCGCGCGCGGCCGACAGCTCCGCGGCACGACCATCGTGCTGGATTCCAGCGGCGGTTCCGTCAACGACGCGATTGCGCTTGGACGCCGCTGGCGCAATCTCGAGGTGCTGACCACCGTCGGCACCAGCGTGCAGACCAATACTGGGCAGGAGGCGCCTGCCGACACGGCGTCGGTGGCATATTGCGAATCAATGTGCGTGTTCCTGCTCCTGTCCGGCAAGACGCGTTACGTGCGCGAGAGTACCCATGTTCGGGTGCATCAGATCTGGATGGGCGACCGCGCCAATGACGCCAAGGCCGCGGTCTATAGCGCAGATGACCTGATGATCGTGGAACGCGATATCGGGCGACTCGCCAAATACACCTTCGATATGGGCGGCACGGGTGACTTGTTGTTGCTGGCTCTGAATGTGCCGCCGTGGGAAGATTTGCATGAACTTTCTCGGGAAGAATTGCGACGGACCAATCTCATCACGACTGAAACGATTGCGCAGCCGGGCAGCTCCGAGGCAGCGTTCGTTGAACTGACTCCCAAACCGGTGCCGGATCACTTGGTAAGCAGTGCGGTTGCGGTCGAGACAAATCAGGCGGTGGTGAAATCAACCAAGTCGGTTGAGGCTTTGGGGCGGACGGGCGGCGTGAGCGCAGCGACGGCCACGCCGAGGCGATAATGGCGGGTAGCGCCACTAATTCCTATGTCACCTCGTCGATGGTGGATGGCCGCTTCTGGGGCGCGCAAAGCGGTGACTCGCAAAAATGGCGGAGGCGGCGACGGCGATAGCGCGCGACCGAGAGCGCGAGTTTCTCGCGCACCGGATGATGCGGCCGAGAACGTCGCATGCAATGCTCCAATCTCCATTGCGGTTGACGTAGTACGCGGCCCAGTAACCGACGCAAGGCGTAGCTCGGATAGGCATTCTCTGCTCCGTGAGTGCTGTCAGTCGACTCCGCTTGACATCTTTTGAGGATGGCCGCGGCGTGCCCGACTTCGGCGATGAATGACACTGCCACCCCCTTGACTGCTGGACCGAGCGCAGCAGCGATATCCCGCTGCTCACCGCTGCATTGGCGAATTCATCTTTTCACCATGTGCCATCATTCTCGTTCAGGTTTGTCATGATCACGAGCGAGCCGACGATGACCAAGATACGATGAGCACGCCGAACGAGAGCGCCAGAACATTGTGGGTACTGTCCGGTCCCGTCGTGATGCGAAGGAAGAACACCAGGTGCACTCGGATAGGGGGCGGGTTACGCTGGATGGCCCCTGTGCGCCCGGGTGACGTCCTGCACCTGAAAGGCGAGGTCGAAAGCCTAATTCCCTCGAAAACCAAGCCGCAAGGAACCGTCGTCATGAAATGGACGATGTACAACCAGCATGGCGAGGCAGTCTATGAGTTCACCCCGATGACTATCGTTCCGCGTCGCCCGTAGCGCCAAGCCGCGGTCACATGTTGGGATAGTTGGGACCGCCCCCGCCCTCCGGAGGAACCCAGGTGATGTTGGCGTTCGGGTCCTTGATGTCGCAGGTTTTGCAGTGAACGCAGTTTTGAGCGTTTACGACATACTTCAGATCGGTACCCTCACCGACCCACTCATAGACTCCGGCGGGACAATAGCGCGTCGAAGGGCCTGCGTAGATGTCATGCTCCGACGATCGCTGAACGTCGGCATTGCCGACATGGAGGTGCCCCGGCTGGTTTTCCGAATGGTTGGTGTTCGAGAGAAATACCGACGATAATCGATCGAAACTGATCTGGCCGTCGGGCTTGGGATAGTCGATCCGCTTGCACTGCGCGGCGGGCAGCAGGGTTTCGCTGTCCGGCTTGCCGTGACGTAGGGTGCCGAACAGCGTAAAGCCGAGCGTGTTGCACCACATGTCGACACCGCCCAAACCAACGCCCACGACGGTGCCCAGCTTCGACCACAGAGGCTTGACGTTTCGGACCCGCTTAAGGTCCTTTCCGATTGGGGAGCTTCGCCAGCCGTCCTCGTAGGACCTTAGTTCATCGTGCTTGCGTCCGGCGGCAAGCGCCGCTGTGATCTCGTCAGCCGCGGCGATCCCTGAAAGGATCGCATTGTGGCTCCCCTTGATGCGGGGAAGGTTCATAAAGCCGGCCGCGCACCCGACTAGGGCCCCTCCCGGGAAAACCAGCTTGGGGACCGATTGCCATCCCCCCTCCGTGATCGCCCGAGCGCCGTACGAGAGGCGCTTGCCGCCCGCGAACGTCTCCCGGATGCTCGCGTGGGTCTTGAACCGCTGAAACTCCTCGAAGGGTGAGAGCCAAGGGTTGCGATAGTTGAGGTGGACGACGAACCCGACACAAACCAGGTTTTCGCCGAAGTGATAGAGGAATGACCCTCCGCCAGTCTTCAGATCCAGCGGCCATCCGAAGCTATGTTGAACAAGACCTGGTCGATGCTTCTCAGGTGCAACCTGCCACAGTTCCTTGATCCCGATTCCGAATTTCTGGGGCTCGCGATCGCTGGCGAGCCCGAAGCGTTTGATCACGGTCTTCGAAAGGCTGCCCCGCGCGCCCTCCGCGAACAGGGTGTATTTGCCGCGAAGTTCGACGCCGCTGGTGAAGGCGTCGGTGGGCTCGCCATTCTTGGCGATCCCCATGTCGCCGGTGGCGATGCCCGTGACCTCCCCGTTTGCTCCATATAGCACTTCTGTCGCCGAGAACCCGGGGTAGATATCAACGCCTAAGGCTACAGCCTTCTCGCCGAGCCAACGGCAGACATTGCCGAGCGAGACGATGAAGTTTCCGTGATTGCTCATCAGGGGTGGCATAAAGAGCCCCGGCAACGGTAGCGCGCGATTGGCGGTCATCCAGAGGAATCGGTCCTGTACAACTGGTTGCTGGATGGGGCTCGGCTCATCACGCCAGCCGGGTAGAAGACTATCAATACCGATTGGATCGATAACCGCGCCGGAGAGGATGTGCGCGCCCACCTCGGATCCCTTCTCGACAACCACAATCGAGATGTCGGGGGCTTTCTGTTTCAGTCGGATCGCTGCCGCCAGTCCAGCTGGTCCGGCACCAACGATTACGACGTCAAAGTCCATTGTTTCGCGGGGGGCGGGCGCAGTGGGCATATTACCTCGCTGTCTCTATTTCATGCTGTTGCAGCGCTTAGAAGGCCTCGGCGGGGAGCGCCATCATGCTGGCCGAGCCCGCGGTGATGCGCGCCAAATGGGTCGTGGTTGCGGGCAGCATGTGGTCCATGAAGAACCGCGCGGTGACCAGCTTGCTTTTGAGCATCTGCTTCTCGCCGTCGGCGGACGTAGCGAGTTTACGGCTCGCCGCCTCGGTCATGCGGCACCACATGTAACCCAGGCTAACTAGCCCGAAGAGGTGCATGTATGCGTAGGATGCTCCACCGACGTCATCGTGGTTCGCAGCTCCCGCCTTGCTCAGCCAAGCCGTCGCCTGCTGAAGTCGCTTCAGCGCGTCTTGCATCGGTTTGACATAATTCGCCATCGCCTCATCGGCGGCGTGCTCTTGCAGGTAGCTGGAGACCTCGGTGAAGAAGCCCGCCATGGCTCGGCCGCCGTTCAGACCAAGCTTTCTTCCAACCAGGTCAAGCGCCTGGACGCCGTTGGCACCCTCGTAAATCTGACTGATCCTGGCGTCGCGGACGAATTGTTCCATGCCGTGTTCGGCTACGTATCCGTGACCACCGTATATCTGCTGCGCCATCACCGCGATTTCGAAACCCATGTCCGTGCCGAAACCTTTAATGACTGGTGTCAGCAATCCCATGTGATCTTCCGCCTCTTGACGGGCCTTCTCGTCTGTCCCGCGGGTGGCAACGTCGTGACGCATCCCCGACCATACGACAAGAGCGCGCGCGGCTTCCGTGAAGGCGCGGCCGGTCATCAGCATCCGGCGGACGTCGGGATGTACAATGATCGGGTCGGCAGCCTTGTCAGGAAACTTCGCGCCGCTCGGCGAACGGCCCTGCAAGCGGTCCTGTGCATAGAGCGCCGCGTTCTGGTAGGCGACCTCCGCCAGCGCCACTCCATTAATGCCGACGGCCAGGCGCGAGTGGTTCATCATGGTGAACATGGCGTTGAGACCACGATTTTCTTCGCCGACCAACCAGCCGATGGAGTCGTCGTAGTTCATCACACAGGTGCAGTTGCCGTGAATGCCCATCTTGTGTTCGATGGAACCGCAAGACACTTGGTTCGGATGCAATGCGCCGTCGGCGTCTGGTCGCAGTTTGGGAACGAGGAACAGCGAAATGCCGTGGACACCGGCGGGCGCGCCCTCAAGCCGGGCAAGGACGAGATGGATGATGTTGTCCGCCATGTCGTGGTCTCCGGCAGAAATGAAAATCTTGTTCCCGGTTATTGCGTAGCTGCCATCGGCCTTTTTCGCGGCCTTGGTGCGGAGCAGGCCAAGGTCGGTGCCGCAGTGCGCCTCGGTGAGGCTCATGACCCCGGCCCATTCGCCGCTGATCAACTTGGGGAGATAGGTATCTTTCAGCCCAGGGGATGCGTGATCGAGCAGCGCCGCCACGGCTCCCTTGGTGAGCAGCGGATACATCGAGAAAGCGAGATTGGCGGAACCTAGAAACTCTCCGACGATGTCGCTCATCACGTTCGGCAGATTCTGACCGCCGTATTCGGCGGGGGCGGACATCGCCATCCAACCGCCCGAAGAGAGCTGCCTGTAGGCATCCTTGAAGCCGGCCGGGGTCGTTATGCTTCCGTCGTCATGACGGGTGCAACCCTGGATGTCACCGATCCTGTTCAGCGGAGCGATCACCTGCTCACACAGTCTTGCCGCCTCTTCGAACGTTGACTCAAGGATGTCCGGTGAGAGGTCGGAGAAACCGGGGAGGTTGGAGTAGCGATCGATATGAAACACGTCGTTTAGAATGAACAGGTAGTCTTTCAGCGGAGCCTTGTAGGTCGGCATGATCAGGGTTTCCCATTCTGACAAGTCAGCGGTGGATGATCCGAAGCAAAGCCCTAGTGGCCGTTCTTCGTAAGTTCAGAGGAGAGCTCTGGAAGTATCTGGTATAGATCCCCCACGATCCCGTAGTCGGCTATCGCGAAGATGGGCGCGTCTGCATCCTTATTGATCGCGACGATAACCTTTGAATCCTTCATTCCCGCGAGATGTTGAATTGCGCCGGATATCCCCACAGCGATGTACAGTTCGGGGGCGACGATCTTGCCGGTCTGCCCGACTTGCCAATCGTTCGGTGCGAACCCGGCGTCGACCGCCGCGCGAGAAGCACCCATTGCAGCATGGAGTTGGTCGGCGATCGGCGCGATGTATTTCGTGAAGTTCTCCTGGCTCTGCAGGGCGCGACCGCCAGAGATGATGATCTTTGCGGTGGCGAGCTCAGGCCGGTCGGACTTGATCAATTCCTCCGACAGGAAGCTCGATGTCCCGGGATCTGCGATCGGCTCGAGTGCTTCGATTGAAGCTGTCCCGCCGTTCCCCGCCGCTTGGAATGCCGTGGTGCGCACAGTGAACACCTTTTTGGCATCACGCGACCGAACGGTTTCAATGACGTTTCCGGCGAAGACCGGCCGCTCGAATGTGTCTGGCCCGACCACCTTCATCATGTCGGAGACTTGCATAACATCAAGCAACGCGGCGAGGCGCGGCATGATGTTGCGACCGTTGGCCGTCGACGGTGCTACGAGTGCGTCATAGCTGCCAGCCAGCGATTTCAGGAGTTCCGCGACGCACTCGGGCAGGAAGTGCTCGTAAGGGGGCGCGTCGGCGAGAAGAACCTTGGCCACGCCGTCTAATTTAGCGGCTTCTTCGGCCACCGAACGGCAACGTGAGCCGGCAACAAGCAAGTGAACGTCGCCGCCCAACTGCCCGGCTGCGGTCAGCGCCTTGGCGGTCGCCTCTTTAAGATGGGTATTGTCGTGTTCGGCCAGCAACAGCGTCGTCATCACAGTACTCCTGCTTCCATTTTGAGTTTTTCAACGAGTTCCTGAGTGGTCTTAACCTTGACGCCGCCTTTGCGTGCCGCAGGCTCCGCCATCTTCAGGATTTCCAACCGGGCGGCGGTATCGATGCCGAAGGCATCGACCGACTTTTTGACGACCGGCTTTTTCTTGGCCTGCATGATGGCCGGCAGGGCTGCGAAGCGCGGCTCGTTGAGGCGAAGATCGGTGGTGATGATCGCCGGCATGTTGAGCTTTACGGTCTGGTGACCGCCATCGACTTCGCGGGTCACGATCACCGCGCTGCCCTCGACCACCACTTTCGAGGCGAAGGTGCCTTGCGGCCAGCCAAGCAGTGCAGCGAGCATTTGACCGGTCTGATCGCAGTCATAGTCGATCGCCTGCTTGCCCAGGATGATCAGATTCGGGGCTTCCTCGAGGGCAATCGCTTTAAGGATTTTTGCTACCGCAAGAGGCTCCAATTCTCCCTGAAAACCGACCAGGATGCCGCGGTCGGCGCCCAGCGCCAAGGACGAACGAATGGCTTCCTCGGCTCGCGGCGGCCCGACCGAGACGCAGACGATTTCGGAAACCAGACCCTTTTCTTTCAGCCGGACAGCCTCCTCGACGGCGATTTCATCGAACGGATTGATGGACATCTTGAGATTGGAGAGGTCGACACCGGAGCCATCGGGCTTGACCCGAACCTTGGCGTTGGGATCGACAACTCGTTTTACGGGTACCATAACTTTCATTGGCTACTCCTTGCGCCGTTCGAGACTGTGCTTCAGGCCACGTGTTCCCTGATTTTCGGCACCGCGCCGCCCGCGCGCAGACCGTCGATGTCCTTCTCGTCAAACCCCAGTTCCCGGAGAATCTCTTCGGTGTGCTCGCCGAGATTGGGCCCGCGGTGGGCCGGAACCTTCGCGACACCGTGCACTTGAATCGGACTGCTGATGGTCGAGGTCAGCTTGCCGTCGACGCCATTGAGCGGAACGAGGATGTCGTTCGTCACGAGCTGCGGGTCGTTAATCACCTCTTGCGGCCCGCGCACGGCGCCGAACGTGACGTGCACGCCCCTGAAGACCTCGTGCCAGTGCGCCATCGGCTGCCCAGAGAAGACCTCGTCGAGAATGGCGGTGAGCTGCGGCATGTTCGCCATCAGCTTCGCCGGTTCGGAGAACCGCGGATCGGCCAGGAGATCCGCCCGGCCGATTGCCTTCGCCACGGCGGCCAACTTGTCAGGCGTGACCATAAGGACGAACCAGGTGCCGTCGGCTGCGCAATACACGTTGAGCGCCGCATTGGCCGGATGCATGCGATCATGCAGCCCGTAGAACTTCGCGCCGGCCAGCGCGGCCTGGATGGAAACACTCGCCGCCCAGACACCCTCGGCGAGCAGCGAGGTCGTGACATACGCCCCCTTGCCGGTACGCTCGCGGCGGTACAGCGCTGTGACGATCGCTGAATAGATTCCGACGCCTGTCGCGTTGTCGCCGCTGCCGGCCACCGGCCAGGTCGGCGGCGCGCCGGCATCGCGCGTCATCGACAGCAAACCGCTACGCGCCCAGTATGCCGTAATGTCGAAGCCCGGGAGATCGGCATCCGGCCCCCTTTCGCCAAAGCCGGTAAGGTCCGCATAGATCAGGCGTGGGTTCCAGCGCACCACGTCGTCGTATTCGAGTCTCAACCTCTTGCGCGCGGGATGTGGTGTATTGACGATGAATACATCGGCCCACGTCACAAGCTGCTGGAGGACCAGAGGGGCGCTGGGTGACTTCAGGTCGAGTGCAATGCTGCGCTTGTTGCGATTGACGAGATGCCACTGATAAGGTTCATCCGCCGCCGGTTGCGGCGGGATCTTGTGCACATGTCTCCACGGGTCGCCGCTCGGCGGTTCGACTTTGATGACGTCGGCGCCGAAGTCCGACAGGATGACTGCGGCGCCGGGCGCCGCGACGAAGCTCGAGAAGTCCACCACCTTGAGTCCGGAAAAGATGTTGTCGCTTATCATTGCGTCTCTCCTAAAATCGTCGTGCTTGCCTCACCGGCCCTGGAATCGTGCGGCGCGCTTTTCGGTCTTTCCTTCGATGTCACAGTCGTCCGTCTCGCCTTGCCTCGGTGGGCATCTGTTTGACCGATATGTGCCGTCGTCGCGAGTAAAACCCTGCTAGTCGCGGCCAATTGCTGCTAAGGGGAGGCTGGCGTTTCTCAGCCGATCGGATACGATTTCTGCGGGCCGTATAGGGGCCGCGCGCATGGCGCACGTAAGGCTTGACTAACCGAACTCATTTAGAGTTCGGATGCGGAGTCTAACAGATGGTGCCGCACTCGCAGAACGTCGCGTACTCGGACGGTGGCTCTCAGGTCTTGTGGGAGGACGGTGAACGCGTCTTTCGCCGCGGGTGGCGAGTGGACGATGAAGGCAAGCGGCGCGCCGTGCTGCTTGTTGCTCCTGCCGCCGACCACCCCTCCCGCTCAAGCCTCGATCGTCTCACGCACGAATTCGAACTAAGGGACGAACTCGACAGGTCGTGGGCAGTGCGCCCGCTGGACCTCGTACGCGACACTGGTCGCCCGATGCTGGTGCTCGAAGATGAGGGGAGTGAGCCGTTCGACCGGCTGCGCGGCGCGCCGATGGAGGTGGGACGCTTCTTGCGCCTCGCCATAGCTATTTCCGTCGCTCTTGGCAGAGTTCACCAGCGTGGCCTCGTCCATAAAGACATCAAGCCGGCCAACATCCTGCTCAACGACGCAACCGGCGAGGTGCGGCTGACCGGGTTCGGCATCGCCTCGCGCTTCGCGCGCGAGCGCCAGGCGCCTCAGCCTCCCGAAATGATCGCCGGGACGCTGGCCTACATGGCCCCCGAGCAGACTGGACGGATGAATCGGTCCGTCGATTCACGCAGCGATCTTTACGCGCTCGGTGTCACCTTCTACCAAATGCTCACCGGT